>Ga0224504_10000102_pt1 | contig 33381 bp, 23 predicted proteins | sample SF_Oct11_sed_USG_3_FD_170160 | JGI IMG/M metagenome (GOLD analysis project Ga0224504, IMG submission 170160) | Sediment microbial communities from San Francisco Bay, California, United States - SF_Oct11_sed_USGS_24 | ecosystem: Environmental > Aquatic > Marine > Sediment | place: USA...
CAACGCAGCGACGGTTCCTGCCGAGACGCCCAGCAGGAGCGCAAGCGCCATGGCCATGGCGCCGAGTTTCAGCGAATACGGGAAGGCGGTGCCAATGAGTTCGGCGACGGTGTAATCGCGGTAGCGATACGACGGGCCCAGGTCGCCCTGCAGCAAGCCGGACATGTAGCGGAGAAATTGTTGCGGGAGCGGTTCATCGAGGTGATAGGCCGCGGCGATGTTGGCCTCCACATCGGCGGGCAGCGCGCGCTCATCGTCAAACGGCCCGCCCGGTGCGGCGTGCACCATCAGGAATGCGAGGGCAATTACCAACAACAAGGTCGGTATTGCTCCCAGAATGCGGAGCAACGTGTATCGCAGCAAGTCTTTGATCCAGCGCGGCTATTGGACCGCTTTGAAGCTCAGTTGCTGAGAGTAATGGTAATCAAGAACATTGTCTCCCCAGCCTTCGACCTCGGGGCTGACGATATGCTTCGACACAAAGAAATAAATCGGGATAAGGGGATAGTCGGCGAGCATCACTCGCTCCGCCTCCTCCAGGTACAACTTGCGTTGTTCCTGATCAATCTGATCGGCAGCAAGCGCCATCAACGCGTCGAACTCTTCGTTCTTGTAACGCGGCATGTTCGCCGCACTGTCACTCTGCAGTACGCTCAGAAACGTGTGTGCGTCGTTGTAGTCGCCCATCCAGCTCGAACGAAACACCTGCGTAATTTCCGCATCCCTCATGTTGGCGAGCAACACCTGGAACTCTTCGTTGATCAGAGTCGCCTCGACACCGAGCACCTCGCTCCACATGGACTGTATTGCGACGGCGATTTTCTTGTTGGTGTCGTTGGTGTTGTAGCGCACCTCTATCTTCAGGGGGTTCTCTGCGCTGTAGCCGGCCTCTTTGTAGAGGCGGCGCGCGACCTGCTCGCGTTCGTCCTTGCTGAGCGCCGCAAAGCTCGACAATGGCGGCTCATAGTTGTTGACGCCCTGGGGAACCCAGCTATACGCCGGCGCTTCGCCGCGACCGGTCACTCTAAGCGCGAGTTGCTCGCGATCAATCGCCATCGACAGGGCCTGTCGCAGCGGAGCGTTGTCCTTGAACGGCGGCCTGGTCAGGTTGTAACCGTAGTAGTACACGCCAAGATAGGGCGCGACGTGCAGTTGTTCACCGTGTTCTTCGCGCACCTGCGCAAAGCTGTCGGGCGGTACCGTGCTGGTTGTGTGCAGCTCACCGGCGCGGTAGCGATTCAGCTCCGCGCTGTCCTGCACGATCACATGGTAGTTGACGGCATCGATCGCCGTCCCCGCATTGTTCCAGTAGTGCTCGTTGCGCCTGAGCGAAATGACGGAACCCGGCACCCAGGCCTCAAGCCTGTACGCGCCGTTCGACACAAGCTTGCCCGGTCGCGCGAAGCTGTCACCGTGCTCAGCGATAGAGCCCGGGTGGATGGGGAACGTGCTCGGATGGGTCATCAGGCTGATCAGGTACGGTGTCTGTTGCACGAGTCGGAGCACAACCGTCCGCTCGTCGGGGGCCTCGACACCCAACATCGAGACCGGAATGTCTCCGGACGTAATGGCCGCAGCGTTCTCCAGGTCGCCGAGCATCTCTGCGTAAAACGCTGCCGTCGAAGGATCGACAAGGCGCCGCATGCCCGCCACGAAATGACTGGCCGTCAGTGCTTCACCATTTGACCAGCGCAGGCCGTCGCGCAGATGAAACGTGTACTTGAGACCATCTTCCGAGATTTCCCAGCTTTCTGCCGCCGCAGGAATCAGTTCGCCCGTTGCCGAGTAACCGACCAGGCCTTCGCCCAGATCACGAATGACGTCGGCCGCCTGGATGCTGCGCGACTTGTGCTGATCAAGCGTTTCAGGATCGCTCGAAATGCCGCGTTGCAGCGTGTTTGGTGGTCCCGCTGCCTTATCGGCGCCGCCGCAGGCCGCGACGACAGCAACAACGAAAATCAGGCCCAGAGTGCGTAGCGTCTTCATGAGCGAAGCATACCTGAGTAAGCGGTAAAATCTGCCGACTTGATCAAATCTGGTGGTATTGTTCGGGCTGCCGATTTGGGGTGAGGTGCTGCCGGGTGCGTGGGTTTTTTGAAGAGCTGAAATATCGCAACGTGTTTCGCGTTGGTGTTGCATACGTGGTCGTTGGCTGGCTGATCGCCCAGGTTGCCGATCTCGTCGTCAGCGCGTTCAACTTGCCCGACAGCTTCCTGCAGATGGTCATCATCCTGCTTGTACTGGGCTTCCCGCTGGCGGTTTTCCTCGCCTGGGCGTTTGAGCTCACGCCCGACGGAGTGAAGAAATCGAACGAAGTGCCGGCGGACGCCCCGAAGGACCCGCGCTCGGGCCAAACGTTGAACCGCCTCACCATCGCCGCCCTGGTCCTTGCTGTTGCCTGGCTCGGCTGGGACAGGTTTCAGGAACCCCCGACGACGGGGGCTGTCGCCGTCACTGACAAGTCCATCGCCGTGCTCCCCTTTGCCGACTTCAGTCCTGCAGGTGACCACGCCTGGTTTGCCGACGGGCTGACCGATGAGATTCTCAACGCTCTGGCCCGTACGAGATCTCTGCGCGTCGCCTCACGGACCTCAGCCTTCGCCTATCGCAACAGCAAACAGGACGCGAAGGTTATTGCGGATGAGTTGGATGTCGCCCACATTTTGGAGGGTTCGGTGCGCCGGGCAGGCGATCGCATTCGCGTCACCGCACAGCTCATTCGCGCGTCCGATGATGTCCACCTGTGGTCGGAGACCTATGACGCGAATAGCAACGATTCGATTGAAATCCAGGAGCGCATAGCATTTGAAATCGCCTCGATCCTTGATACGGCCATGGACCCGGCGGAGGTCCGTCGCATGGTCGCGGCCGGTACGGAGTCGATTGCAGCTTGGGAGGCATATGTTCGTTTGCGCGAGGTGTACTACCGGTCCCTCGACGAGTTCGACCCGACCGGCAGCAGCGCCCAAACGCTGGAGCTGTACCGGGAAATCGTGGCCCAGGACCCGGCTTTCGGCGAGGCGCACTTGTTCTTTGCCGAGATCGCCGATGCCTGGCTGAGTCCGGCCTCACTAACCGCGGCGCCACCGACGCTATCGACAGATGCGCTCCAGGCGTTATTCAAGAAAGCGACCACCGACGCTGCTCGCTATGCCCGCAACGAAGATGACCGCCTCGGCGCCGAGACCCTGCGCGCCCGAGCCCAGCTGCGGTATGTGGACCTTGTCGACCTGACCCGCGAACGTATCCAGTACCGCCCCGACAGTCGCGATTTCTGGGAGCGCCATCTCTCGGCGCTTATCGTAGTATCGCGCTTCGAGGAAGCTGCAGCCTTTGCCCGAGAGATCGCCGCGCACGATTTCAACAACAATGACCAGATGGGAAATCTGTATACGATGGTCGCGCGCGTCGATCTCGATGCGGGGCTCGCCGGAGTTGACTTGATGCTTGCCACCACCTCGCCGGTGCCGGGCGACCTGTACCAGGTGCATCGAATCCTGCTCTATGCAGACCGGGTTGCGGAGGCGGCCGATATCGGCCAGCGCTACATCGCCGTCGCGACCAACCCCACCTGGAGCCTGATGATCAGGATACGGCAGGCCTGTGCGGAAGGCCGAGTGGCCGATGCCGAACGGTTGTACGAGGATTTCGACTTCTCGCCGTTCGACCCGGCCAACAACAATATTCAGTGGCTCGCGCTCAAGACGCTGGGGAGAAATGCCGAGGCCGACGAGCTTCTGCGCCCGCTGGACCAGCCGCAGTTCCTTGTCCGCCTTGGCGAACTCCTGAGCTATACGCACTTCGACCCATCACCCTACCCCAACCTGACGAAACGTCTAGAAGAGCAGGGCGCCATGCGCTACGAAGCTCTGCCTCTCAACTTTGCCTGCAAACGAGATTAGGCACTTTTCCTGAGCTGTCGTTTCTTGAGATGAACCAGGATCAGCGACACGGCTGAAGGCGTCATGCCTTCGAGGCGCGATGCCTGGCCGAGAGTTGCCGGGCGTGCGGCTATGAGTTTCTGGCGGGCCTCGTTAGACAGTCCGTCGACGAAGTCGTAATCAATGTCCTCGGGCAGGCGCAGTGACTCCTGTTTCACGTGCTTCGCGATCTCACGCTCCTGGCGATCGATGTAGCCCGCATACTTTGCCTGCACCTCGAGCTGGAGCTCCACCTGCTCGCGCTGTTCGTCCTGCATCGCATCCAGCGCGTCGCTGCGACCGACCGCGTCGACGACCTCGGCATAGCCGAACTCGGGACGCTTGAGCAGCGCGTTGGCTTTTGCGCCATGCGCCGCCAGACCTGCGAGTCGCCGCTGCTCGGCGGAGACCGCATCGTATTTCGTATTGAAAACCGCCCAGCGCTCATCATCGACCAGGCCAAGCTCGCGCCCTTTTTCCGTCAGCCGCTGGTCGGCATTGTCCTCACGCAGCAACAGGCGGTACTCGGCGCGACTCGTGAACATGCGGTAAGGCTCGGACACGCCGCGCGTGATGAGGTCGTCGATGAGTACGCCAAGGTATGCCTCATGGCGCTCGGGGAACCACTCCGCCTGCTCGTGCGCGTTGCGTGCGGCATTGATGCCCGCCAGCAACCCTTGTGCGCCAGCCTCTTCGTAACCTGTCGTGCCGTTAATCTGCCCTGCGAAATACAGGCCGGGCATGTGTTTTGTTTCGAGCGTTGGCTTGAGATCGCGCGGATCGAAATAGTCGTACTCGATCGCGTAGCCCGGCTGCGTGATCACGGCCTGCTCGAAACCGATAATCGAGCGCACGAAGCGCTCCTGCGTGGCGGCGGGCAGGCTCGTCGAAATACCGTTCGGATATACAACGTTCGTCGTCAGCCCCTCCGGCTCGACGAATATCTGGTGCGAGGCCTTGTCGGCGAAACGCACCACCTTGTCCTCAATGGACGGGCAATAGCGCGGACCCACGCCCTCAATCATTCCCGAGTACATCGGTGACTCGTCGAGTGAGCCGCGAATGATGTCGTGCGTTTCCTCGGTCGTCTTGGTGATGAAACAGGAGGTCTGCTGCGGATGTTGGCGCCGCTGGCCGATGAACGAGAACACCGGTACCGGCTCATCGCCCGGCTGTTCCTGCATCACCCCATAGTCAAGCGTCCTGCCATCCAGGCGCGGTGGCGTACCGGTTTTCAGGCGCGCCACATTGAATGGCAATTCCCGAAGCCGCGCCGCCAGCTTGGTCGACGGCTCGTCGCCCACGCGGCCACCGGCCTTTTCGGTGTTCCCGATCAGAATACGACCACCGAGAAATGTTCCGGCCGTCAATACGACCGTTTTCGCAAGGTGACTGTCCCCTTTTTCGGTGACCACGCCCGCGACGCGGCCGCCGGCGACGACCAGGTCATCCACGGACGCTTCGACAATCTCGAGATTCGCCTGCGCCCGGACGCTCTGCTGGATCGCGGCACGATAGAGTTTGCGATCTGCCTGCGCTCGCGTCGCGCGCACGGCTGCACCTTTCGATGCATTCAGGGTACGAAACTGGATGCCCGCCAGGTCGATCGCGCGAGCCATCGCGCCACCAAGCGCGTCGATTTCCTTCGTCAGGTGACCCTTGCCGATGCCGCCAATTGCCGGGTTGCAGCTCATCTGCCCAAGCGTCTCGAAGCGGTGGGTCACGAGCAACGTACGGGCACCCGCGCGCGCGGCAGCCAGGGAGGCTTCCGTACCGGCGTGCCCGCCGCCAATCACGATGACGTCAAACGCTTCAGACATTGATCAATTCTTAACCACTCAGGGGCGCGGATTCTATCGTCTATTAACCCCTACGGAAACTTTACTAACAACAGGCGTTTGTCCAAGATAGCCCGTTCCTCCCACCAGCGAACCCTTCATGGCCTGCAAGCCCATCCGAAACCTGGCTACAAGCCTCGCTCTGCTCGCCCTTTGCGGCGGCGCCAGCGCACAAGACCTGGTCCTGGAGGAGTGCCGCATCAGCGCCGGCCCGGGCCATGCCGGAATCAAGGCGCGCTGCGGCACGATGTTGCGGCCCGAAAACCCGGCTGACCCCGCCTCTCCTGATATCGAGCTGCGCATCGCCGTGGTGCCCGCGCTGAACCTGAATCCCGAAACCGACCCCGTCGTGCCGATTGCCGGCGGTCCTGGCCAGGGTTCGGTCGAGTTCTACGCCATCTACCGGGGCGCGTTCGAACCGCTGCGCCGCAACCGGGACATATTGCTCATCGACCAGCGTGGCACGGGTGCATCGTCTCGCATGGACTGTCCGATCGACGACGACGCCCTTCTGTTTCAATCGGAGTTCTCACTCGACGATACCCTTCAGTTCGTCAAAGACTGCCTCGAGGACCTGCCACACGACCCCCGATATTTCACGACGAGCGTTGCCGTCACCGACCTCGAGGCCGTGCGCGTTGCGCTCGGTTATTCGAAACTCAATCTTTACGGCGTGTCCTACGGCACGCGCGTCGCGCAGCATTTCGCCCGTCGCTACCCGGATTCAACCCGTACAGTCGTCATCGACGGTGTGGTGCCGCCGCAAATCGCGCTGGGCCCCGAAATCGCAACGGAAAGCCAGGTGGCGGTCGACAAGATCCTCGCGCGCTGCGCCGAGGACGCGGCCTGCAATGAACGCTTTCCGGACATCGCGTCGACCTTTGCCCGAATTGTCGCAGAGCTGCGCGAGGAGCCAGTCGACATCACCGTGCCGCACCCGAACACCGGGCGGATGGAGTCCTTCTCCTTCGGTGAGGACAAGTTCGCCGGCGCCGTTCGCCTGCTGGCGTACAATCCGGCCACGATCGCCCTGCTGCCGCTCTTCATTCATGAGGCCGGCGACGGCAACTGGGTGCCGCTCGGCGCGCAATACCTGATGACGGCGCTGCAAATGTCCGATGCATTGGCGCTCGGCATGCACAACGCCGTCATGTGCACCGAGGACATGCCGTTTCTCGATCGCACCACAATTGATTTCGCCGGTATCAAGGCCAGCTACATGGGTTCGTTCCAGCTCGAAGCGCTCGAGGCAATGTGTGAGGTTTGGCCGGTCGGCCCAATCGACGCCGAATTCAAGGTGCCGGTCGCCAGCGACCTGCCATTCCTGTTGTTGTCTGGCGACGCCGATCCGATCACCCCGCCACGCTATGCCGACCTCGCGGCGGTAGATCTCGGCAACGCCGTACATCTGATCGGCACGCACCAGGGACACGGCCAGATTGCGGTGGGCTGTACGAGTCGCCTGGTTGCCGATTTCGTCGCTGCGGCAGACCCCGGCGTTATCGATGACGAGTGCCTGGAGCGCAGCTTCGTCATGCCCTTCTTTCTGGATTTTTCCGGGCCAGCACCATGATTATCGTCGAAGACATTTACAAGTCGTTCGGCAAGGTAAAGGCGCTTCGCGGCGTCAGCTTTGATGCGCCGGACGGCAAGATTACGGGGCTGCTGGGACCAAACGGGGCCGGCAAGTCCACCACGCTCCGCGTTCTTTACACCGTGCTGAAGCCGGACAGCGGCAGCGCAAATATCGATGGGGCTGACGTGGCCACGAACGGCCTGGCCGCGCGCGAGAAAATCGGCGCCCTGCCGCATGGTGCCGGTCTGTATCCGCACCTCACCGCGCGCGAGAACATCGCCTACTTTGCGCGACTCTGCGGCCTGGATAAGTCAGAGATCGACGATCGCGTCGACCACATCGTGAAACTGCTGGAAATTGGCGAGTTCGCCGAACGTCGCACCAAGGGCTTTTCGCAAGGCCAGCGCACAAAGGTGTCGCTTGCCCGCGCGCTCGTGCACGACCCGCAGAACATCATTCTTGACGAGCCCTCGAACGGCCTCGATGTCATGGCGACACGCTCATTGCGGGAGTTGATACTCAAGCTAAAAGACGATGGCCGTTGCGTCCTGTTTTCGAGTCACGTCATGCAGGAAGTTGCTGCGCTCTGCGATGACATCTGCATCATCGCGCACGGTCGTGTAGCCATCGACGATTCGATTGACGGCATTCGCCAGCGCACCGGTTGCGACGACATCGAGGACGCGTTCGTCGAGGCCATCCACATGGTGGAGCCGGAATAATGGGTACTTCGTTTACGGTCTTCCTGAAAGAGGTTCTCGATAACTTCCGCGATCGCCGCACGCTGGGTTCCGCGCTGCTTATGGGGCCGATCTTCGGTCCGGTGCTGTTTGCTTTCGTCATCAACCTGTCGATCGAGCGCTCGCTGGAAAGCGCCGAGACCACGCTTGAGCTGCCCGTCATCGGTCAGGAGCATGCGCCAAACCTCTTGTCGTTCCTGCACAGCAGAAATATCGACGCGGTCGAGGGGCCTGTCGACGAGGCTGCGGCAATGGAGGCCGTGAAGGTCGGCACACATGACGTCGTGCTGGTTATTCCGGAGGCCTTCGGCGAGCAGCTCAGCGAAATGATCCCGGCCAGAGTCGCGCTCATCTCCGACCAGGCCAACAGTGACGCGGACCGCGATGCGCGCCGCGCGCGCAATGCGCTGCGTGCCTACCAGCAGACGCTTGCCGGTACCCGCGTGATGGCGCGCGGCATCAATCCGAGCACATTGCAGCCCCTGAATATCGACGAGGTTGACGTGTCCACGCCGAGCGGTCGCTCCGCGATGCTGTTGGGGATGATGAGCTACTTTTTTGTGTTTGCGGCCCTGATGGGCGGCATGTACCTCGCGATTGATACCACCGCTGGTGAGCGCGAGCGCGGCTCTCTCGAGCCTTTGCTCTCGCTGCCGGTCACGCGCGATCAGTTGATTTACGGGAAGATTGCGGCGACCTGCCTGTTCATGACCTTGTCCTTGATGCTGAGCCTGACCGCGTTTTACGTCTCGCTTAAGTTCATGCCTCTCGAACAGCTCGGCATGACCCCGAATTTCGGTCCGGCGGTCGTGCTTGCCGCGCTGGCGATTTTCCTGCCGTTTATTTTGGTCGGCGCGGCGCTTATGACGCTGGTCGCCTCGTTCACAAAGAGCTACCGCGAGGCGCAAACCTGGTTGAGCGTCGTGCTGATTGCGCCAACGATGCCGATTCTCATCGTCAGCATACTGACGCTGCGACCGCGCACAGAGTTCATGTTTATCCCTTCACTCAGCCAGCATCTGCTGCTTGTCGACATGGTCAAGAATGAACCAATAAACGGCCTGCACGTTGCGATCTCGGTCGCCAGCACGCTCGTCATCGGCATTGTCCTGACGTGGGCTTGTGCCCGCCTGTATCGTAGAGAGGGCCTGCTCGGCTAGAATATCGGCCATGTCCCTGTTCTCGGAACTCCGGCGACGCAATGTCATCAAGGTCGCACTGCTTTACGCCGTCGCCAGCTGGCTGCTCATATGGATCGTCAGCCACCTGGTCGGCGGCGTCGGTCTGTCGGCCTGGGTCTCGGACTACATTCTGCTGTTGCTTGCTATCGGTTTTCCGGTTGCGCTGATTTTTGCGTGGACCTACGAGATCACGCCGGTTGGCCTTAAGAAGGCCGTCGAGGTCGACCAGACCCAATCGATCGTCTACAAGACCGGGCAAAAGCTGAACGCGGCCGTGGCCGTCCTGGCCGTGCTCGGTGTTGCCGCCGTCATCGGTGAACAGCTGCTCCCAGAGTTCGAACCGCCGCCGCCGCTGGTGCTCGAGGAAATTCCGCTCAAACCGGTCTTCGACTTTTCTGCAAAGGCCGAAGTCCCGCGAGAAATCACCTCGTTCAACCTGCCGAACGGCCTCGAAATCATCGTCTGGCCCGATCACGATATCCCGAACGTCGTCCTGTACAACTTCGTGCGCGCCGGCGGCCGGAATGAATACCCCGGGATCACGGGCATCGCACACTTTTTTGAGCACATGATGTTCAACGGTTCAGAGCAACGGGAACAGGGTGAGTTTGACCAGGAGATGGAAGCGGCTGGCGGCGCCAACAATGCCTATACGAGCAACGATCTGACGGTCTACCAGGACTGGTTCCCGCGCTCTGCTCTTAAGACGATTTTCGAACTTGAGAGCGACCGGCTGATGCGCCTGGCGATCGACCCCGACGTGGTCGAGACCGAGCGCACGACGGTTTACTCGGAGCGTCGCTTAAGAATCGACAATGACAACTTTGGACGCCTGTACGAACAGGTCCGTGCCACCGCGTATGTCGCGCATCCTTACCAGAACCCGGTGATCGGCTGGCCGTCCGACATCGAAAACTGGACGCAACGGGATCTCGAGGACTTCTTCAAGACCTACTACGCGCCCAACAACCTCACGATGATCTTCTCGGGCGACGTCACCCCGGAAGAAATTTACCTGCTCGCCGACCAGTACCTGTCACCAATACCTCGGCAGCGGCCACCTCCAGCGATCACCACGGTTGAACCCGAACAGCAGGGCGAGCGCCGCGTGCTCGTGGAGGCCAGCGCGCAAACGCCGCTGCTACATGTCGTATTTCATGCGGGTGCGGAAGGCGACCCGGAAACACTTCACCTCGAACTCTTGCTGGCCATTCTCGCTGAGGGTAGTTCGTCGCGCCTTTACCAGACCCTGGTAGAAGAAGAGCAAATAGCGCTGGACGTCGGTGCCTGGCAGTCGGGCGGCTTCGATCCCGGGCTGGCCTACTTTGCAATGACGTTGACGCCGGGCGGCGACCCGCTGGCGGCCGAGGCGCGCCTGCTTGGCCTGCTTGAAGAGGTTGTGCTTGAAGGCGTTACCGCGGAAGAGCTGACCAAGGCACGCAACCTCCGAATCGCGTCATTTTGGCGCTCGCTGCAGACGATCAACGGCAAGGCGTCGGCGCTCGGTAACTACGAAGTCTTTACGGGTGACTATGAAAACCTGTTTGCGGTTCCCGAGCAGCTGGGCGCTGCGACGGCCGCCGATCTGCAGGCGGTTGCAGCGAACGTCTTCCGGCGCAGCAACATGACGGTTGGCGTATTGCGCGCGCCGCTTGATGAGGGTGAGCAATGAGGTCTGCTCTGTGTGTCGCTTTATCCCTGTTAGCCGGGCTCGCCTGGTCTGCCGATATTACCTTGCCGGACTACGAGCGTGTCGCGCTCGAGAATGGCGTAGTACTGCTGCTCAGCGAGAAACACGACGTTCCCCTGATTGGCCTGCGGGCCGTGGTTCGCGGCGGCAGCGTCACCGACCCGGCCGGTAAAGCCGGCCTGACAGAGCTGCTTGCGACGGTCATGCAGAAAGGCGCCGGCGACCGCAACGCCGCCGAGTTCGCCGCCGCCGCTGCCGGTGTTGGCGGCCGCCTGTCGATAAGCTCTGACGTCGAGGCCGTCGCGGTTTCGGCCGAGTTTCTGTCTCGTGATGCCGAGCTCATGATCGAGCTCGTTTCCGATGTGTTGCTGCAACCCACGCTTACCGAGGCAGAGTTCATCAAGGAGCGGGAGCGCACCATTGGCCTCATCAAGGCGGCGAAAGACGCCGACCCCAATGACCTGATGCCGTACTACGCAAATGGCTTTCTGTTCGGCGACCACCCTTACGGCAGCCCCACCATCGGCAGCGAAGCGTCTCTTGCTGATATCGAGCACGCCGACCTGGTCGAGCACTATGCGAGTAACTTCGGGGGAGATCGTCTGATCGTTTCCGTCGTCGGTGACTTCGATCTTGCTGCCCTCAAGGCTCGGTTGAGCCGCGTGTTCGGCGGCTGGGCGCCGGCTCCCGGCGAGCTCGTGAGCGTTCCCGCGCCCGAAACAGCGCCCGGCCCCCGCGTCCTGCTTGTCGACAAGCCCGGCGCGACGCAAACCTATTTCTGGTTTGGTGACAAAGGTGTCGCTATAGATTATCCGCAGCGCGCCGAGCTTAATCTTGCGAATACGGTATTTGGCGGCCGGTTTACATCAATGCTGGTTACCGAGTTGCGCGTAAATTCCGGCCTGACCTACAGCGCCCGGTCGACGATCGATCGCCGCTCGCAGCCGGGTTCCGTGATGATCAAGTCGTTCACCGAGACCGGCACAACGATCGAAGCGATCGACCTCGCCATCAGCGTGTTGGGGCGACTGCTTGACGGCGGCCTGGACGACGCCATGATGGCGTCTGCGCGCAACTACATCATGGGGCAGTTTCCGCCAAGCCTGGAAACGGGGTCGTCCGTCGCGAACATGCTCGCGTTCCTGGAACAACACGGGCTTGATCGTAGCTATATCGATGAGTACGGCGCGGCGCTCGCCGCGGCGACAGAGGATAGCGTCGCGAGGTCCATAGCCGAGGTCTATCCCGACCGGGACGGGCTTGTATTTGTCATCATCGGCGATGCCGACGTCATTCGCGATGACATCGCGAAGTACGGTTCGGTGACCGAAATGTCGATCACCGAACCGCGTTTCCAGCCTTAGTTCCCGAAGTAGAACCGGCCTCCGAGGCCATACAGGGTCACATCTTCGTCAATGCCGATACCAAACTCGATCGCGAACGTTGGCGTGAAGCTATACAGCGCTCCCGCGTTGAACGCCGTGCCATCCGCTCCGTCACCAAGGTCTGAGTAACCGATGCTGCCATTCAGCTCGAAATTATCGGTAAGCATGCTGCGGATTCCGACGCTAACGCCATACCCATCTTCATCGACGGAATCGAACCCGCTTGCCGAGATTTCGGCACTCAGGTAGGACAGCGTGGCAAAGAAATCGGTGCGCTCCGACATGCCGAAGTGATAACCACCGCCAACCGAGATCTGGTCGAGGTCTACGCCAAAATCGAAGCCGATCGTGCTGTAACTGACGCCAACGAACCAGTTTTCGCCAACCTCGAACGAGCCACCGACACCGTAGCCGTCGCCATCGACGCTGAACCCGGCAAGGTCCACGTCGAGCTCCGCCTCCAGGTAGCCGATTTCGATGAAGTTGTAGCTCAGGTCACTGGCAAGGGCCGGTGACAGGGCAAAAACGAGTGCGGTTCCTAGCAAGAGTTTCTTGAACATGAGTCCTCCTCGGCGGTCTTTGAGACCGGCCATTTTCGTAATGTCCGCCCGGGTCGGCGGCCCGTCAATTCGGGATATACACATTGAGACATCCCAACCTTTCGCACCTGATGGGCAGCTGATCTTTTTGTGATGGGATTTCGGCCTATTTGCCGATGCAGAATTCGGAGAATATCCGTCCGAGCAGGTCATCCGCTGTGACGTTGCCCACAATTTCACCCAGTGCGCGCTGCGACAGCCGCAGCTCCTCGGCAAGCAACTCTCCCGCGCGCGCTTCTTCCAGCGCCACGCGGCCCGTTGCAAAGTGACCCGCAGCCCGCTCCAGCGCTTTGATGTGACGGCGGCGCGCCGTGAACGCACCTTCGCCCTGGTTCTCGTAACCGGCAATATGTTTAATGCGGCGGCGCAGCGCATCTACGCCCTCTCCCGTCTGGGCGGAAAGGTAGACCTCGCCATCGATCAGCCCGGGCTTGTCACCGCTCAAGTCAATTTTGTTATGCACGACCGTGACCGGCAGGCCGTCCGGGAGCCTTTCCCTGGGCTCTTCCTGTTCGATCTCGGTCGCGTCCTGAATCCATAGCGCCGCATCCGCTTGCGCCAGCGCCTCGCGTGCACGCCGTATGCCTTCGGCTTCGATGCGGTCCGGGTCGTTGCGCAACCCGGCCGTGTCGACAAGCTCGACCGCCAGCCCGTCGATGTCGATTTGCTCCCTGAGAACGTCGCGAGTTGTGCCGGCAACTTCGGTAACGATCGCGGCCTCCTGGCCGCTGAGCAGATTCAGCAGGCTTGATTTGCCGGCGTTCGGTTTGCCGACGATGACCACCTGAAAGCCGTCGCGGAGCACGCGTCCCTGCTGTGCCTCGGCCAGCAGTATTTCGAAGGCCGTCGCGCACTCGTCTATGCGCGCAAGAAGCGCGTCGTCGGAGAGAAAGTCGATCTCTTCCTCAGGAAAATCGATGGCCGACTCTACGTGCATGCGCAGCCGTACCAGCTGCTCCGCCAGCGCATCGATGGCCCTGGAAAACGCTCCCGACAACGAACGCAATGCGGCGCGAGCGGCTTGTGCCGTGCCGCTGCCTATCAGGTCGGCGATTGCTTCCGCCTGAACCAGGTCGAGTTTGTCGTTGAGAAACGCGCGCTTCGAAAACTCGCCAGGCTCGGCCTGCCGCGCGCCGAGGTCGACGATGGCGTCAACCAGAAGGGAAATGACCACCGGCCCGCCATGCCCGTGTAGCTCAAGAACCGACTCGCCCGTGAAGGATGTTGGCGCCGGGAAATACAACGCAAGGCCGGTGTCCAGCCGTTCGCCGGCGGCATTGCGGAAACTGCGGTATGTTGCGGTACGGGGTTCTGGCAGGCTGCCCAGTAATGTTCTCGCGATTGCCTCGGTCTGCTGTCCCGATACGCGCACGATTCCGACGCCACCCGTTCCTGGCGGCGTTGCCCGAGCGACGATGGTGTCCGAGAGACTATTCACATGCGTATAAAACCACAGGTGCCCAAGATATGCAGAGCAAAAACATCTCCTTCCCGAACGCCGATGGTCAGGCCCTGGCGGGCATTCTTGATATGCCTGATAGAGCCCCCCGGGCATACGCGCTGTTTGCGCATTGCTTTACCTGTTCGAAGAACCTCAAGGCGGCCACGAATATCGCTCGCGCGATGACCGACGCCGGTATCGCTGTGCTGCGGTTCGATTTCACCGGGCTTGGGAAAAGCGAGGGCGCTTTCGAGGACACGAGCTTCTCCAGCAACATCGCGGACCTGTTGTCCGCCGTCGACTGGCTGGAAAAAGAACATCGCGCTCCGGAAATCCTGTTTGGTCATTCGCTGGGCGGAACGGCGGTATTACAAGCCGCTTCGAGAATCCCATCGGCGGTGGCCGTTGCCACCATCGGGTCGCCGGCGGACCCTGAGCACGTCACTCATATGCTGACTGGTGCCGAAGACGCTCTCGCTGAGGATGGCGTCGCAGAGGTCCAGCTGGGTGGTCGGCCGTTCCGCATTCGAAAAGAGTTCGTCGACGATCTCGCGGTACACGACCTGCCCGCGACCATCGCGTCATTGCGCAAGGCGCTGCTTGTCATGCACGCACCGCTCGACGACATCGTTGAAATCGACAACGCTTCCGAGCTGTTTCGTGCCGCAAAACACCCGAAGAGTTTTGTCAGCCTCGACAAGGCTGATCACCTGCTGTCGCGCAGCGAAGACTCGCGTTATGCGGGTGAGATACTCTCCGCCTGGGCAAAGCGCTACCTGCCGAACGATGTCGAGAGCAGCGGCCTCCGCGCGGCGAGCGGTGAGGTTGTTGCACGAACCGGCGTCGGCGGATTTGCTACCGAGGTGCGTGCGGGCAAGCATGCCTTCCTGGCAGACGAACCGGTTTCGGTTGGCGGCACCGACAAGGGGCCGACGCCCTACGACCTGCTTGCGGCCGCTCTCGCCACCTGCACGACGATGACGCTGCGGATGTACGCGGCCCACAAGAAGCTCGATCTTGAATCAGCGACGGTACGTGTCAGCCATGGCCGCGTTCACGCCGACGATTGTGTCGACTGCGAACAGCAGGACGGGCAGATTCACGAGTTTAATCGCGAGCTGTTGCTCGAGGGGGACCTCACAGAGGCGCAGCAAGCACGCATGCTTGAGATCGCGGATCGCTGCCCCGTCCACAAGACACTGCACAGTGAGATCAAGGTGCGAACGCGCCTCGCCGGATGACTCGCCAGTCGGCGGGCCCGCCCGCCGGTTGCGACGTCAGCTTCCTTTCTTGCCGCTCTTGCTGGCCTTTTGGGCCTTGGTCTCGGCCTCAACGACCCTGTTGACGTTCCACTGCTGTGCGATCGACAACAAGGTGTTGGTTACCCAGTAGAGCACGAGGCCGGACGGGAAGAACGCGAAGAAAACCGTAAACATGATCGGCATGATCTGCATGACCTTCGCCTGCACAGGATCGGCCGGTGCCGGGTTCAGCTTTTGCTGGCCGAACATCGCGGCGCCCATGATCAACGGCAGGATGAAGTACGGATCACGCGTGGACAGGTCGGTAATCCATAGCGCGAACGGCGCCTGGCGCATCTCGACGCTTTCAAGCAGCACCCAGTAAAACGCCAGGAAGAACGGCATCTGGATCAGGATGGGCAAGCAGCCGGCGGCCGGGTTCACCTTCTCCCGCTTGTACAGGTCCATCATCGCCTGGCTAAGGGCCTGTTTGTCATCCTTGTAGCGGTCCTGCAGTGCTTTCATGCGCGGCTGAATCTGGCGCATCTTGGCCATAGAGCGGCCGCTCGATTCGGTGAGCTTGTAGAACGCTAGCTTGATCAGGAGCGTCACGAGGATAATTGCAACGCCCCAGTTCTGGACGAAGCCGTAGACGAAACTCAGGAGCCAGAACATCGGCTGCGAAATAATTGTCAGCCAGCCGTAGTCGACGGTGAGCTTAAGTGTTTCATCGATTTGTTCGAGTTGTTCCTGCAGCTTGGGACCGACAAACAGCGTGGTCGCAAACGTCTCGCTGGCGCCTGGCGCGATGGTTACGAGGCTGCGGCGAATCGCGCTGCTCGTCGCAATATCACCAACGGCCTGAACGTCGTATTTGTAATCGACGCCCGGGCTCGGCACCGCGGCGCGCAGGAAGTGATGCTGGATGGATCCCATCCAGCCGGTCTGTGAGCTGAACTCATACTTACCATCGTCGATGAGGTCGTCGTGCTTCAGCTTTTCAGATTTGTCGCCGTCGTAAACAATTGGGCCGACAAACGAGTACGTGTCGACATCGAACATGGATCGCTCCATTTTTACCGAGCGACCCTTGATCCGCACATACTCAGCACCGCGCCATGGTGTTGCGCTGCCGTTGGTCACGATCTGCTCCAGGCCGATGGCGTAGCTGCCGCGCGCGAAGCGGTAACGCTTCTCGACGGTAACGCCGCTTTCGTCCTGCCAGGTCAGCGGCACGATCAGCTCTTCGGCGTCACCAAGCTCATAGCTACGACGCGCCGCCTCGAACGTTGCGAGGTGCGTCGCCTCCGCCGCGCCACCTGTGGCACGAACGCCCGACTCGATCAGGCCATATTCTCTGCCGTCACTCGCGAGCAGGCGCACGAGGGTGTCGGGCTGGTCTTTAGCGACCGGATACCCTGTGAGCGTCGCGCCCTGCAGCGTGCCGCCTGCCGTGCTAATGACGATGTCGAACACGTCCGTGCTGACGGTGATGATTGGCGCGCTGGAATTCGCGACAGGCTCTGCCGCGATGTCCGGTGAGCCCGGTAGCGCGTCGGTCTGCGCGACATCTGCAATGGCCGGGAGCTCGTCGTCAGGCGCGGTGATGCCCGGCGCACTGACTACCTCACCTGCCTGCTCGGCAACGGGGGTCACGGGCTTTGGCCCATACTCCTGTACCCAGGTCTGGTAGGTAATCCAGGCGAGGAATGCAAAAATTGCCCAAATCAGCAGTCGTTGGTTATCCATCTGTTCGCGGCCCCTGGGTTCTCGCCTTGCTGCATCGCTGCCAGTGTTTGTCGAGGCTGTTCGTGAGGTCCTGCCGGCTCGCCGCAGCGGCTCCCGGCTGGTTGATCACGACAACATCCAATCCTGAAAGTAATGCCTGTTGTTGACGAAAAGACTCTCGAATAATTCTTTTAATACGGTTACGTTCTGTTGCTCGGCGGCAATGCTTCTTGGAGATTGCCAGACCCAGCCTTCCGATGCTTGTCTGATTGCGCCTGCAGAGCACGGTAAAGAGCTGATCGCGGCTGCGGGTGGCCTTGTCGAACACGCGGCCGAAAGCCGCCGCATCGAGAAGCCGGTTGTTTATGGTGAACCGGTTACTTGAGCTGCTCGTCAAACTGGAATTGTTACTCGTCGTCGCGAAGGACGTTTGGCGGGTTACGGCGTCAACCGTGCGCGGCCTTTTGCGCGACGGCGCTTCAAGACGAGACGCCCGGCTTTCGTCGCCATGCGGGCACGGAATCCGTGCGTGCGTGCGCGCTTGATCTTGCTGGGCTGATATGTGCGTTTCATAGCCTTTCCCGGTGCCCCTTTCGAGGGCCAAAATTCGGTTCAAAAGCGGCCACTGCAAGGCCGTTCTTCAAGAAGGGCGGCAAGGGTACGCAGATGGCCAGACAGTGTCAATAGACTAATGTAAACATTGGAATTTCGCCCTGTCCCCGCCTGTGGATAACTGCATCTGGCGGGACCACAGGATACGGTATAGACTGCCTCGTCTTTTACCACAATAATGAATTTCGGCACATTCTGTGCCGACCCGGGGAATTTCTTGTCTGCTGAGTCGACGCTTTGGAACGAGTGCATTCGCGTCCTGCAGGGGGAGCTTCCCGAGCAACAATTCAACACGTGGATCCGCCCCCTTCAGGCGGTGGATGACGGCTCCGTTTTGCGCCTTCTTGCCCCCAATCGATTCGTTATCGACTGGCTCCAGCAGCACCATCTCGAGCGCATTCTCGAGATAGTGGACGACAGCGGAACGAACGTTGAGGTGCTTCTTGAGGTCGGTTCTCGGGCGGCGGCGACGCCGGCCGGGCTGGCGACTGACAAACGCCCGCAGGCGGTGCCTATCAAGACCGGCAGCCAGGCCCCCGTCGCGCCCCGGCTGAATCCGCAGTTTACGTTTGAAAGCTTCGTTGAGGGTAAGAGCAACCAGCTGGCGAAAGCGGCGGCAACCCAGGTCGGCGAGAACCCAGGTAAGTCATACAACCCACTGTTTATTTACGGTGGTGTTGGCCTTGGTAAGACACACCTTATGCACGCGATCGGCAACGCGATGATCAAAAACGTTCCGTCGGCTCGCGTCAGTTATGTCCATTCCGAGCGCTTCGTGAGCGACATGGTCAAGGGTTTGCAGCACAACAAGATCTCCGAGTTTAAGCGCGCCTATCGAACGCTTGACGCGTTACTTATTGATGATATTCAGTTTTTTGCGGGCAAGGAGCGCTCCCAGGAGGAGTTTTTCCATACGTTCAACGCATTGCTCGAAGGCCAGCGACAGATTATTTTGACGTGCGACCGCTACCCGAAAGAGGTGAACGGGCTTGAGGAACGACTGAAGTCACGGTTCGGGTGGGGGCTTACGGTAGCAATCGAACCGCCGGAGCTCGAGACATCGGTGGCCATTCTTATCAGTAAGGCACAGGCCGAAGGCATAGAGCTTCCAAACGAGGTGGCGTTTTTTATTGCGAAGAGAATTCGCTCGAATGTCCGAGAGCTGGAGGGCGCTTTAAGGCGCGTCATCGCCAATTACCGATTCACCGGGCGGGCCATCAACCTGGATTTTGCTAAAGAGGCGCTGCGCGACCTCCTGGCGCTACAGGATCGGTTGGTTTCTATCGAAAACATTCAGAAAACCGTCGCGGACTATTTTAAGATTCGGGTAGGAGACCTTTTATCCAAGAAGCGCACCCGATCAATCGCGCGCCCCAGGCAGTTCGGTATGGCGCTCGCGAAGGAGCTGACCAACCATAGCTTGCCGGAGATCGGCGATGCGTTTGGTGGGCGGGACCACACGACCGTGTTGCACGGTTGTCGAAGAATCGCGTCGCTTCGCGAGACGGACAAGCGCGTTGATGACGATTATTTGAATTTGTTGAGAACTTTGACAGGATGATGTGGATAACGCGTGGAAAACTATCGCGGGATTTTTTATCCACAAGCTACACACAGGCGGCCTACCGTAGATAGGTCTTTTATTAGACCCATTTTTTGATTGTAAGCCATTGATTTAGTTAGTGTTAAAAAAGTTATGCACAGGCATTTGCTTGCTTAATAATAACTATAATTATATATATTCCAATATTTATTAACAGGTGGAACCTATGAAGTTTACCGCAGCTCGGGAAGCGCTGTTGAAACCTCTGCAGGCCGTAATCGGTGTTGTAGAGCGTCGTCAAACAATGCCGATACTCTCCAATGTCCTGCTAATCGCGCGTGATGGTCAGCTGTCTGTCACTGCCACCGATCTCGAAGTGGAGCTCGTGGCTCAAGCCGATGTGGAGACGGAGTCGGGTGGCGAAATCACGGTGTCGGGGCGCAAGCTGCTGGATATCTGCAGGGCCCTGCCGGAAGGAACGGATATTAACGTCAGCGCCAGCGGCGAGAAGCTGGCGGTTAAGGGTGGCCGGAGTAAGTTCAACCTGGCGACGCTTCCGGCGGCAGAGTTTCCGGTCGTAGAGGACATCAAGGCGGGGCAGTCAATTACGGTGGGTCAGGAAACGCTGGGTCGACTCATTGAAAAAACCCACTTTTCGATGGCGCAACAGGATGTTCGTTACTACCTGAACGGGATGCTTCTGGAGACGGGCGGCGGCCATCTGCGTGCCGTTGCTACGGACGGGCATCGTCTCGCGCTGTGCCAGGCAGAGCTCGAGGGGAAGATGGATGAACAGCAAGTCATCGTTCCTCGGAAAGGCGTCCTGGAGCTACAGCGGCTGATGACGGGCGAAGGTGACCTGAATATCGAGCTGGGCGCGAACCACATTCGTATTCAGCTCGATGGTATTCGGTTTACGTCCAAGCTGATCGATGGGCGGTTTCCGGAGTACGAGCGCGTCATACCGAAAGAGTCATCGAACGAACTGAAGGCCGATCGGGGCTCGTTCCGCGGCGCGCTACAGCGAACGGCGATTCTTTCGAATGAAAAGTATCGCGGCATTCGGCTTGTCATTCGGGATAGCGGCGTCGTGCTCCAGGCGCATAACCCGGAGCAGGAGGAGGCAGAGGAAGAGCTCGAGGTTGAATACAGCGGTGAAGATATAGAAATCGGCTTCAATGTTAACTACCTGCTTGATGCGCTCGGAGCCGTTGAGAGTGACGAAGTGACGCTGTCCGTTCAGGACAGCAATTCGAGCTGCCTGATTCGGCAGCCCGGGAATGACGACTGCACATTTGTGGTCATGCCGATGCGGCTCTAGGGCCAGGCTCATTCAGCATCGGTGATAGGTCGATATGATTCGCCGATTTAAGGTCAGCAATTTCCGCTGCCTGGAAAGCGCTGATCTGGAGCTTGGTCCCGAGTTCAACCTGATATACGGCGCGAACGCCTCCGGAAAGACGAGTCTTCTGGAGGCGTTGGCCTATCTGGGCCGGGGAAAATCGTTCCGCGGCGCATCCACAAGCAACTTGATTCGCCACGGGGCGTCAGAATTTGTCTTGTTCGGCGAAACCCAGACAGATGCCCGGTCACAGCGCCTTGGGGTCCGGAATAGCAAAGACGGGCTAGAGGTTCGTGTCGACGGCAGCAGTGATGGCGGTGTAGCGGCTCTGGCTGATGCTTTACCTCTGCAGGTCATTGATCCAGAGGTTCACAGCCTGGTGGCGGGGGGGCCGGAGCTGCGCCGGCGGTTTCTGGATTGGGTCGCGTTCCACGTGGAACATGATCATCTCGAGACCTGGCGCCGCTTTCGGCGCGCCCTTAAACAAAGAAATGCAGCGCTGAAAGCGAGGTCAACGCCGGCTGCGATCAGGAGCTGGAACGCCGAGTTTGTAGAGCTGGGGCAGGCCCTCGACGGGTCGCGGCGCAGGGCGCTTGAAATAGCGATGGATAGTCTTACGGAATACGGGCTTGGCCTGCTGGGCACCGAGCTTGGCTTTGAGTATCAGCAGGGCTGGACGAAGGACAAAGAGCTTGAGCGATCGCTGGAGGAGGGGCTGGAGCGAGACCTCCAGCTCGGGTCAACTCAGCAGGGACCGCACCGCGCAGACCTCAAGATTCGTTATGACGAGCGCCAGGCTCGCAAACTCGTTTCCCGCGGGCAACAAAAGCTGCTGGCCAGCGCGATGATCCTGGCGGCGACGGATACCGCGCAAACCGCGCTGGAGCGCCCATTGCTGCTGCTGCTGGATGATCCGGCAGCAGAACTGGATGCCGAGTCTCTCTCGAGGCTGCTCGAGGCGGTTCTGGGGCTTGGTTGCCAGGTGGTGGCGACGAGCCTCGAAAAAGGCGCCCTGACCATCCCCGGCGGTAGCGCGATGTTTCACGTGGAACACGGCGTTCTCAGCCCCGCTAAAAACACCTGAAAAGGCCTGTAATATATAGCTTTGAGGGTACTTCGTACCCCCGTTTTTGATACAATGCGCCGGTTGTATTGAAAGGACCTCGGATGACCGACCAAACAGAATATACTTCCAGTAATATCAAGGTGTTAAAGGGCCTGGAGGCCGTACGAAAACGGCCCGGCATGTACATCGGCGACACGGACGATGGCACCGGCCTGCACCACATGGTTTTCGAGGTTGTCGACAACTCGATCGATGAGGCTCTGGCCGGCCACTGCGACACGATTACGGTAACGATTCACGCCGACGAGTCTGTCACCGTCAGCGACGATGGCCGCGGCGTACCGGTCGACATGCACCCGGAAGAGGGTGTCTCGGCCGCAGAGGTCATCATGACCGTCCTGCATGCGGGCGGTAAGTTCGACGACAATTCGTACAAGGTGTCGGGCGGCCTGCACGGCGTCGGCGTCTCGGTTGTTAATGCCCTGTCGGAGCACCTTGTCCTTACCATCCACCGTGACGGCAAGACCCATCAGCAGGAGTATGTGCACGGCGAACCACAGGCGCCGCTGGCCGTGGTCGGGGACACCGACCGCACAGGCACGACGCTGCGGTTCAAGCCCAGCCCCGGCACATTCACCAATATCCAGTTCCATTACGACATCCTGGCGCGCCGGCTGCGTGAGCTGTCATTTCTGAATTCGGGCGTCCGCATTCGCCTGGTCGACGAGCGCGTAGAGGACAAGGAAGATATCTTCGAGTACGAGGGCGGTATCCGGGCCTTCGTCGAACACCTCAATCGCAATAAAACGCCGATTCACAGCACCGTGTTTCATTTCTCGGTGATGCGGGACGACGTTGGCGTGGAGGCCTCGCTGCAGTGGAACGACGGCTACCAGGAAAACATGTTCTGCTACACCAACAACATTCCGCAGCGTGACGGCGGCACACACCTGGCCGGGTTCCGCTCGGCGCTGACGCGTACGCTGAACACCTATATCGAAAAAGAGCTTTCAAGCCGGAAGGATAAATTTACACCGAGCGGCGACGACGCCCGTGAGGGACTAACGGCGGTCCTGTCGGTCAAGGTACCGGACCCGAAGTTCTCGTCACAGACCAAAGACAAATTGGTTTCATCTGAAATCAAGGGCATTGTTGAGCAGGCGATGGCCGGGCGCCTCGAGGAGTTCCTGCTGGAGAATCCGCAGGAGGCAAAGGCGATCGTGTCGAAGATAGTCGACGCGGCGCGGGCCAGGGAGGCCGCACGCAAAGCGCGCGAGATGACCCGTCGCAAGGGCGCGCTCGACATAGCCGGACTGCCGGGTAAATTGGCTGACTGTCAGGAAAAAGACCCGGCGCTATCTGAGCTGTTCCTGGTTGAGGGTGACTCCGCTGGCGGCTCAGCCAAGCAGGGTCGGGATCGGCGCACGCAGGCCATCCTGCCGCTCAAGGGCAAAATTCTTAATGTCGAAAAGGCGCGCTTCGACAAGATGCTGCAGTCTGCCGAGGTTGGTACGCTGATAACGGCGCTGGGTTGTGGTATCGGCCGGGATGATTTTGATCCGGACAAACTGCGTTACCACCGCGTCATCATCATGACCGATGCCGACGTCGACGGATCGCACATTCGGACCTTGCTGCTGACGTTCTTCTATCGCCAAATGAAGGAGCTCATCGAGCGCGGCCATATCTATATTGCGCAGCCGCCGCTGTACAAAATCAAACGTGGCAAACAAGAGGTTTACGTTAAAGACGATGCCGAGCTGGACGGGTACTTACTCAACGCTGCGATGGACGGCGCGTCGCTGTATGTCAATTCCGGCGCGCCGGCGCTAACCGGCGTTGGTCTCGAAACGCTCGCGAAGGAATATATTGCGGTAGAAAATATTCTCGCGCGCCTGTCCAATCGCTACGCCGAAGCGGTGCTGCGCTGTGTCAGCCGTTTGCCCGAGGTAACCGCGGCCGATGCAGAAGACCTGGATGTACTCAGCGCGTGGGCGGAGCAGCTTAGCGCCGCGCTGCCGAAACATTCCGGCGATCGCGCAGAGAAAGGCGGCGGCGGAAGCTATAGCGCCGCACTTGATCGCGGCGACGAAGACGGTGAGGGCGTGCGCATTGCAATCACCAAGGTTCAACATGGCCTCGGCACCACGCGCTACGTGCCGCGCGAATTTTTTGGCACCCACGAGTACCGCCACATCATGGCGCTTGCCGCCAAGCTCAACGACATGTTATCCGAGGGCGCTTTCGTGAAGCGCGGCGAGCGAGAGCTGCCGATCGAATCGTTTGCCGAGGCGGTCGAGTGGCTCATGAGCGAGGCTCGCCGTGGCCAGTCGATTCAGCGCTATAAGGGTCTCGGTGAAATGAATCCCGACCAGCTTTGGGACACCACCGTGAACCCGGAAACCCGCCGCCTCATGCAGGTGAAGATCGAAGATGCCGTCAAGGCCGACGAGATATTCACTACGCTCATGGGCGACCAGGTTGAGCCGCGTCGCGAATTCATCGAGAAGAACGCCCTGACCGTCGAGAACCTCGACGTATGACGCGCAATCCAGACTGAATTATTTCATTTGTAACGAGTCCTAAAAAACGACCCAAAGCGCGTCCGGTGCAGGCCGGGCGCGGCCCACCTTTCCAGAGGGGAGACACAGTGAAAAAACTATTTATCAGCGCCGTTGCGTTGCTGTTTGTTGCTGCATGCGGCCAAGAGGCTGCGGAACCAGCAGCAGATTCGGCCATCGCGGCCCCACAGCCGCCCATCTCCGGCGTAGACCTTGCCGGAATGGACACCAACGTGAAGCCGGGCGACGACTTCTTTGCTTACGTGAACGGAACGTGGGTCAACGATACCGAGATGCCGGCGGACAAGGCGCGTTACGGCCTGTTCAACATCCTGCGTGACGAATCCCAGGAAGCCGTAAAAGCAATCATCGAGAAATCCGCGACAGGCGATTTCGCCAAGGGGACAGACGAGCAGAAGGTCGGCGACCTGTACAGCTCGTTCCTCGACTGGGACACGCGCAACGCACGCGGCATGGAGCCGCTGCAGCCGGAACTCGATCGTATCAACGCTATTTCCAGTCATGACGAACTTGCCGTCTACTTCGCGTCAGCGATTACGCGCGGCCTCGATGCGCCATTCGCGGCGCAGCAGCTGACCGACTTCCTCGACCCGAGCCAGTATGCAATTCTGATGGCGCAAAGCGGACTGGGGCTGCCGGACCGCGAGTACTACTTCAAGGATGATGAAAAGTCCGAGGAGATTCGTACCAGGTATGTTGAACACATCGGCAAGATGTTCGACCTCGCCGGCATCGAGGGCGGTGCCGCAGCAGCGCAGACTGTCATGGCCATTGAAACGCGCCTTGCTGCCGAAAACATGACGAAAGAAAAGGCGCGCGATTATGCCGGTAACTACAAGAAATTCGCGCTTGCCGACCTTCCGGCGGTAATGCCGGACTTCAACTGGAACGGCTACCTGTCCGAGATCGGCATTCAGGACCTGTCAGAAGTTGTCGTCTACACGCTTGACTACATGAAGGCGCTCGACGGCATCATCGCCGATACAGACCTGGATACCTGGAAGACCTACCTGACCTGGAGCGCCATCAACAATACGGCCGATCGCCTGACGCGTGACATCGACGAGCAGAACTTTCAGTTCTACGGAAAAACCCTGTCTGGCACCGAAGAGCAGCGCCCCGACTGGCGGCGTGCGGTCTCGACGGTCGATGGCTTGCTCGGCGAAGTGGTTGGCAAGGTTTACGTCAAGGAGCACTTTCCGCCCGAGGCGAAAGAACGCATGCTCGAGCTCGTTGGCAATCTCGTGAAGGCTTACGAGAAGAGCATCAAAGAACTCGACTGGATGGGTGAGGAAACGAAAGTACAGGCGCTCGACAAGCTGTCGAAGTTCACGCCAATGATCGGCTACCCGGATAAGTGGCGCGACTATTCGGCCCTTGAAATCGAGGCCGACGATTACTACGGCAACATCGAGCGCGCAGCCTACGCTGAATACAAGCGCCAGCTCGATCGTCAGGGAGGCCCGGTTGACCGCACAGAGTGGGGCATGAACCCGCAGACCGTGAACGCCTACTACAATCCGCCCCTGAACCAGATCGTGTTCCCGGCCGCTATCCTGCAGCCCCCGTTCTTCAACCTTGAAGCTGATGACGCGGTGAACTATGGCGCGATTGGCGCGGTTATCGGCCACGAAATCGGCCATGGCTTCGACGACAAGGGCAGCACCTTCGACGGCGACGGCGTGTTGCGCAACTGGTGGACCGACGAAGATCGTACCGAGTTTGAGAAGCGCACCGGTGCGCTGATTGCACAGTACGACGCGTTCATGCCGTTCGAGGATCTTGCCGTGAATGGCGAGTTCACGCAGGGCGAAAACATCGGCGATCTCGGCGGAATCACGATTGGCCTGCTCGCGTACAACATGTCCCGCGGCGGCGAAGAGCCGCCGGTCATCGATGGCTTCACAGGTACGCAGCGCGTATTCCTGGGCTTCGGCCAGGTCTGGCGAGGGATCACCCGCGATGAGGCGCTGCGCCAGCAGATCGCGACGGATCCGCATTCGCCAGCCGTTTATCGCGCTAATGGCCCCGTTCGCAACGTGCCCGAATGGTACGAGGCATTCGGCGTTGAAGCGGGTGATGCGCTATACCTGCCGCCCGAAGAGCGCGTGAAGATCTGGTAAACCCGTGACCAATAATCGCAGCTTTGTCTTTGCCGTCGTCTTGTTCGGCGCGCCAATCATCGTTGCGTGGTACGGACTTTCAGTCGCAGCAGCAGCAGGTATCGTTATCCTGCTGCTGCTGTGCCGCTGGCTTATTACCCTGAGCGGCATCATTGCGCCGGAACGCAGTCCCGACCTCGTGCTGGCCACCATCTCGGCCAGCCACTTTGTAGAAAAGGTTCGCTGGAGTCTCGACCGGCTTGGCGTCGACTACGAAGAACGATCGTCGGGCGGGACCCTGGGCGCGTACTTTCGTGGGCGCACCGTTCCACAGCTGAAGATCAGGACCGGCATCGTCCGGTCGGTGATCGGTAACTCACCTGATATTCTCCGCTATGTTTACGGCCGCTACCTGCCGGAGCGCCCCGAGAGGGCGGCGTTTCTTGAGCCGACCGCGGAGCGGGTAGCATTCGAGCAGCGGCTCGACGGTTACGGCGTCAGCCTGCAGATCTGGGTTTACTACCATATGCTCCATGACCGCGAGCTCACCCTGCACGCCTGGGGCGCGGACAATCCCGCGACGCCGGCATGGCAGCGCATCGTGTTGCGGGTTCTCTTTCCGTTCCTGGCATTCATGATCCGCTTCTCGTTCAAGATCAATGACACGCACTTTGCCAAGTCGGTAGCGCGGATCGAAGAGCTGCTGGGTGACATCAATGCCGACCTCACCGACGGCCGGAAGTCACTGCTCGGCGGTGACGAGATCAACTACACGGACCTGACGTTCGCCGCGTTTACGGGGCTCTGGCTGATGCCGGAGGGCTACGGTGGCGGCAAAGCGGATAATGTTCGTATTGAAAGAGATCGGGCGCCCGACGCAATGCGTGCCGACATCGAGCGCTGGGTCGATGCGTTTCCCAATGCGGTCTCCTGGGTGGAGACGATGTACGAGGATCGATAGATGAGCAGCACAAAGATTACCGCACTACTGATCGCTTCGTTTCTGCTGGCCGCCTGTGCGGCATCGGATGAAAAGGAGGAGCGCCGCGAGGAAACGGCAATCGCAGACTTCATTGAAGTCAATGAGCTCGCGTCAGTCAATTCTATCCGCACGCTGGACCAGCTTTCGTCCAGCAGCGTTAGCGATCTTTACCTCGTCGTTAGTACGCGTAAAGAGGACTTCCTGCTCGAGTACTACAGCCGCTGCCAGAGGGGTTTTGATGGGCGTGTAGCGCCCGACATTCGCCAGGACTCACGCGCACTGTATCCCAAGATCGACACGTTCCGCGGGTGTCGTATCAAGGCGATTTATGCGCTGCAGCCCGGACAGGCCGATGAGATCAAGGAGCTGGGCCGGTCTGTCGGGGGCGACCGCTAACCCGACTACGGCGTCGCGAAACGCGTCCCGAAGAAATTCCCCTCCAGCCACGTCGGCCTCGCGGTGTCTGTCGCAATGGCATAGCCCATCCGCGTGTGTGCGCGGGCGAAGCGCAGCGCTGAAGCCCAATCGACAGGACGACTCAGGTCGTCACTGGCCTTGTGATAATGGTTCTTGATGTGATCACGATAGGCGGCCTCGCCATCCACATCGTCGTCGAGCGCCGTGAATCCGGGGACCAGGTAAATGGCCGGAATGCCCTTACGAACAAACGAATACTGGTCGCTGCGCACAAACAGGTTTTCCTCGGGCATCGGGTCTGGCGACAGCGAGAAGCCCTCCGCCTCGGCTGCGACCCTGGCAACGCCCTGCAGGGTTGAGTTCTCTGAGCCGAAGGCGACCAGGTCCGCAACCGGATAGAGAAACAGCGGCATATCGAGGTTGATGTTTGCGACGATAGCGCCAGGCGGAACCGTTGGGTCGTTAATAAAAAAGTCCGAACCCAGCAGACCCTTTTCCTCCGCGGTAACCGCAACGAACAACACTGAACGACGCGGCGGCACCGCAGCAATCGCTCGCGCCGTCTCCAACATCAGGGCTACGCCCATCGCGTTGTCATACGCGCCATTAAAAATAAGCTGTTCGCCATCGTCTTCGCGCATGCCGACGTGGTCGAGGTGAGCGGTATACACCACATACTCATTCGTAAGCAGGGGGTCTGTGCCCCGCACCACACCGACGACATTTGGGCTTGCCAGTGCATCGTGTTTCGTCTTGCCGGCGATGGTGACCTCAATGCCCAGGCTGACGGAAGCCGCCGTGCCGGCCTCCATCGCATCCAGCGATTCCTCGTAACTTAGCGGCGCATTTGCAAACAGCTTCTCGCCAGCCTGCGGGCTAACATAGGCCACGCCGCGGATTTCCGGAAAATAGCGGGCGGCCTCGCCAGCGCTGTTTACCCAGGTCATGGATGCGCGGCGGCCGATGCGCTTTTTTGCGTCTTCCCAGGGCGAGTCCTTTTCGTTCTTCCTGGAGCGGAGCGAAATCGCCCCGACAGCGCCCCGCGAAACGAGCTCCTTGCGCTTGGCGCTCGACGAGGCATAGAACGCGCGCTTCTCGCCATCAAACCCTTCTGGCGCACCGCCGTAGAGCGCAACAATCTTGCCGCTCACATCGATCCCATCGTAATCCGAGTACCCCTGGTCCGGAGCGTGTACGCCATAGCCAACGTAGACAACCTCGGCACGCACCTGCGTGGACACCTTGACCGGGTCCGGCTGAACGGAGAACGCCTCCCGGTAGACAAGGGCCTCGTCGCCGTCTTCTGTATGGATAATGAATGAGCTGGCCTCGCCGTCGGCCTTGTACGAACGCAAGCTTACGGGCTGATACCAGCCGTCCACACCCGCGGGCTCGACCCCCATCGAAGCGAGCTGCTCGGCCACATACTCGGCCGACCGATCGTAGCCGGCCTCGCCGGTCATGCGACCCTCGCGGTCGTCATGGGCGAGCCATGCAACATGCCGCTTCAGCGCCCGCTTGTGAATAAGGTCGAGCGAGCCATCCAGCGTCTCGGGTGGCGCCGAGGCACAGGAGGTGAGTACAAGACAGGCCAGCAGGGCTGCGCCGGTAAGGGGGGTAATTCTGAGCTGGTTCATTCGGCCTTCCGCTTTTCCTGGTAGGTCGTGCTGATCTCCATCATCTTGTCTTCGATCCATTTCTGCACAACGAGGTTTGTCTCCCTGGGGGGGCGCCCCTGCGCGCTTATCGGAGGACCGATACAGAAACGAATGATGCCCGGGCGCTTGGTGAACACGAGGCGCGGCCAACAGTCGCCAGCGTTATGTGCCACCGGAACGATCATTACGTTCGCTTCCTGGGCGAGCGCCGCACCGGACACGCCATATTTGCGGGTCTCGCCGGGCGGCATGCGCGTGCCCTCCGGGAAGATCGTCACCCACACGCCTTTTGCCAGCTTCTTCTTTCCCTTGCTAATTACCTGCTTCACCGAATTGCTGCGAGCGCTTCGTTTGATCGCAATCGGCTCGAGCACCAGGCCGATGGCCCAGCCAAAGATCGGTGCCCAGACCAGTTCGCGCTTGACCACCCACGCGGTCGTGGGGAAGAAGGGAACGTGGCCGTAGGTCTCAAGCGTGGTCGTGTGCTTGATCATGATAACGCTGGGCTCGTCCGGGATATTTTCCTGACCTTCAACCACAACCTTCATGCCGCAGAAAAAATCGCCGGCCCACAGGGTCAGATTGCAGTAGTTGACGACGATCGCATGCAACCAGGACTTCGGTGCCCAGAACAGCAGCATTATGAAGCACGCATAGACCACCACGGTCGACAAACCAAAGGTCAGGAACAGCAGTGAACGAAGCCATTGAATCATCTATTTACCTTCTCAACGCGGCCGTCGCGAACGCGGCGAGGTCGTCGTAGATGCGAACGTCGCGCAGTGCGACCGGCAGGTTCATCAGGGTTTTCTTGCCGTTACCCGTGCGCACCAGGATCGGCGTCGCGCCCGCAGCGTCGGCGGCCTGCAGGTCTCGCAGTGAGTCGCCAATAACGGGTACGCCGACCAGGCTCACGCCGTAATGGCGCGCCAATCGCATAAGCAGCCCGGGTTTCGGTTTCCTGCAGCGGCAACCATCGTCAGGGCCGTGCGGGCACACCACAATACGGTCAATCCGGCCGCCCTCGTCGCTTACGAGGCGGCGCAGCTTGCGATGCATGGCCCGCAAGGCGTTGCGATCGAACAGGCCGCGGGCGAGCCCGGACTGGTTGCTCGCCACGGCCACCGTGTAGCCGGCACGACTAAGGCGCGCAATTGCGGCGATGCTGCCCGGCAGCGGAAGCCACTCCTCGGCAGACTTTACGAAGCTGGCCGAGTCCTGGTTGATCACGCCATCACGATCGAGGATCAAAAGGCCCTTTGCACCGACACCCGCCGCCATATCAGCCTATGGAAAGCCGCGAAATGTCGGCAACATCGAGGAACAATGCGCGAAGTTCGCTTAAAATAGCCAAACGGTTGTTCCGTACGGCGTCGTCCTCGGCCATTACCATCACGTCGTCGAAGAATCGATCGACAGGGTCCCGCAAATCGGCCAGTTCGTTCAAGATCTCCGCATATCGACGCTGTTCGAGCATCGGACCCACCTTTTTGCGCGCATTTTCCAGCGCGCTGTGCAGCGCGCGCTCGGCGTCGTGCTCAAAGAGCGCGGTAGCAACGCTGAGCCCTTCCGGGTCGCCCGCCTTGCGCAGGATGTTGGCAATGCGCTTGTTGGCGGCCGCGAGGCTCTCGGCCTGTTCGAGGCGCGCAAAGGTCTGCACGGCAGCAAGCCGCCGGTCGAAGTCCACCAGCGATGCCGGCGCGCGAACCATGACGGCCTCGAAGGTTTCAATGCCGAGGCCCGAATCGCGATCCAGGCAATAACCGCGCAGGCGGTCAATTATGAACGCGTAGAGGTCGGCGCACAGCTCCTCAGCGTCCATTTTTCCGGCAGGTTGGCCGGCGACGGCGCGCGCGATCATTGCTTTAAGGTCAACGTCGATGCCGCGCTCAATAAGAATGCGCACGACGCCGAGGGCCGCCCGTCGTAACCCGAACGGGTCGCGATTACCGCTCGGTTTCTTGCCGATCGAGAAGACACCCGCCAGCGTGTCGAGCTTGTCCGCAATCGCCAGAACCTGCCCCGCCGGTGAGTCGGGAAGCGCATCGCCGGCGAAGCGCGGCTGATACTGCTCGGCGATGGCATCGGCCACCGCTTCGGGCTCGCCATCGGAAATCGCATAGTAGCGACCCATTGTGCCCTGCAGGTCTGGAAACTCGCCCACCATGCCGGTCACAAGATCGCATTTCGCCAGAGCGGCCGCGCGCTCGACGACGGTCGCGTCCTCGCCGAGCTCACCGGCAACCCAGGCTCCGAGCCTGGCGATGCGCTGGCTCTTGTCGAAGACACTGCCGAGGTCACGCTGGTAGACGACATCGCGCAAAGATTCCTGACGATCAGCCAGTGATTTTTTGCGGTCGCTGTCCCAGAAGAAGGCAGCGTCGGCCAGGCGCGGGCGAATCACCCGCTCATTGCCTTCGATCACCTGTTCGGGGTCTTTGCTTTGTATGTTGGCAACCGTAACGAAGTGCGGTAACAGCTTGTCGTTGTCATCGGCGACGGGGAAATAGCGCTGGTGCCCGGTCAGCGTTGACACGACAACCTCACGAGGCAGTTCAAGGTAGGGCTCGTCAAACGCGCCGACGATCGGCACGGGCCACTCAACGAGCGCAGCAACTTCGTCGTACAGCGACTCGCCATCGACAACAGAGCCACCGACCCGCTCTGCCGCCGCATCGACACCTTCGCGAACCATCTCCCGGCGGCGCTCGAAGTCGGCGATGACGTAACCTTCGTTCTCAAGCACATCAAGGTAATCGGCTGGTGATGAAATCGAAACCGGACCGGACGAGTGGAAGCGATGACCGCGCGACTCACGACCGGCGCTGATGTTCATGACCGACGCATCGATGACGTCCTTGCCATGCAGCAACACAATCCAATGAACGGGCCGCACAAACTCGGCATCGCCTGCGCCCCAGCGCATACGGCGCGGAATGGGAAGCGCCGCAAGAGCACGCTCGATAATTTCCGGCAGCAGCTCTGCGGCAGACTTGCCGCGCTCGAGGGCATTAAACACAAGCCACTCGCCTTTGTCGGTCTGGATGCGCTCGAGCGCGTCAACGGTAGCGCCGCACTTGGCCGCGAAGGCGGTCGCCGCCGCGGTTGGATTGCCGTCGGCATCGAAGGCGACCTTTGTGGGCGGGCCCTTCTGCTCAACCGAGCGGTCATCCTGTGCGTGCGCGAGCTTCTTAACCATTACCGACAGGCGTCGCGGGCTTGCATAGCTGTGTACCTTGCCATGCGACAGTCGTGCGTCATCGATGCCGGCCGCCAGGCTTGTGCCGAAGGCCTCCATCAGGGAGCGCAGCGCTTTGGGCGGCAGCTCTTCCGTACCGATTTCTACGAGAAAGTCGTCGGTCTTACTCATGACGATTCTCCTCGGGCAACGGAATCAACCATAGGGAAACCGAGAGCCTCGCGACTCGTGAAATACGCTTCGCAGATCGACCGCGACATGGTGCGCACACGCAAAATGAAACGCTGTCTTTCCGTAACGGAAATTGCCTGGCGCGCGTCGAGCAGGTTGAACGTATGCGATGCCGTCAACATTTGTTCATAGGCGGGCAACGCAAGACCAAGTTCAATCAATCGTTCACATTCGTGTTCGGCATGATCGAATGTTTTGAACAGCGCGTCGACGTCCGCTTCCTCAAAATTAAATTTGGATTGCTCGAATTCATTCTGATGATAGACGTCACCGTAAGTGATGCGACCCAGCGGCCCGTCTGTCCAGAC
>Ga0224504_10000103_pt1 | contig 33255 bp, 33 predicted proteins | sample SF_Oct11_sed_USG_3_FD_170160 | JGI IMG/M metagenome (GOLD analysis project Ga0224504, IMG submission 170160) | Sediment microbial communities from San Francisco Bay, California, United States - SF_Oct11_sed_USGS_24 | ecosystem: Environmental > Aquatic > Marine > Sediment | place: USA...
GGGGGTCGTCGACCAGGCGCTTTCCGCCGCCGTGAAACGTTCTGATGCAAACGATATAGACGTTGTCAAAGTCACTACCATTTACCCGGAAGGCGGCGAAAAACAGCTCATCAAGGTGCTGACCGGCCTTGAAGTCCCATCCGGTGGCCGGCCGACCGACCTGGGTATTCTCTGTCAGAATGTGGCCACCGCCACGGCTGTCGCAAGGGCGGTCACGGAGGGCAAGCCCCTGATCGAAAGAATCGTCACCGTCACGGGAAACGGTGTTCGCAGGCCCCGCAACCTGCTGGCCCAGATCGGGCTACCCATTTCCAACCTGGTGGATCAGTGCGGCGGTTACAGCCAGGGTGCCGCGCGACTGGTGCTTGGTGGACCGATGATGGGGTATGCGCTGTCGACCGATGCCAATCCCGTTGTCAAAGCGGCCAATTGCATTCTGGTCCTGACTGAAAACGATATCAGGCCTGCTCAGCCGGAAATGCCCTGCATCCGTTGCGGTGAATGTGCCCGGGTTTGCCCGGCGCTGCTGTTACCTCAATCGCTCCAGGCAGCCATTCGCAACGAACTCTGGGACGACACAGCAGACCTGGGCCTTGCAGATTGCATCGAATGCGGGTGTTGTGATTTCGTCTGTCCCAGCCACATACCGCTGGTGGAGTGGTTCCGGTTTGGCAAATCCAGCCTTCATGCATTGAACCGGGAACGCGAACTGGCCAGTAAGGCCCGGGAGCGCTTTGAAGCCCGCGAGGCCCGGCTGGTTAAAATCAAGCAGGATAGAAAGCACCGCATCGAGCGCAAAAAGAAAGCCTTGCAGGAAGGCAAGGGCCGGCAGGAAAAAATAGCAGCTGCCGTAGAACGGGTGCGGGTAAAACAGGAAAAAGAAACATGAGCCGCTCCTTCGATACCGGCGGAGCCCCTCATTTCCCGCCCCACATCACGGTATCCGGTGTCATGCTGCAGGTCATCTATGCCCTGCTGCCTGCTATCGCGGCCCACGCCTGGTTCTTTGGCCCGGGCATCCTGTTTCAGATCTTGCTGGCGGTTTTCTTCGCGATCGGATTTGAAGCCCTGATGCTGAAGATCCGCAAAAAGCCGATGAGGCTGTTTCTGGGTGATTTCAGTGCGGTCACGACCGCTATCCTGTTTGCGCTCTGTGTACCGCCACTGGCGCCGTGGTGGGTCGCCCTGTTCGGAATGCTGTTTGCAATTGTCGTGGCAAAGCACCTTTATGGCGGACTGGGACACAACATGTTCAACCCGGCCATGGTAGGTTACGTGGTCGTGTTGATCAGCTTCCCGCAAGCCATGACAGCCTGGCTGCCGCCGCTGTCAATCGCCGGCAACAGCCTGGGCCTGGGTGATACGCTGATGACCATTCTGAGCGGTAATCCACCGGCCGGGTTGTCCTGGGATGCAATTACTGAGGCCACACCCCTCGATACCATCAGGACCAGTGTGGCGTCCGGAAGCATGATATCGGAAGCTCGCCAGGCACCCGTTTTTGGTGACTTCGGAGGTATCGGCTGGGAATGGATCGCAAACTGGTATGCCGTAGGGGGCGTCTGGTTGCTTTGGCGCCGCATCATCAGCTGGCAGGCACCCATTGCGATGATTGGCAGTGTACTGGCGCTTGGCACCATCGCCTGGCTGGCAGATCCGGGCAACAATCCCGCCCCGCTGCAGCACGTGTTCTCCGGTGCCTTGATCATCGGCGCTTTTTTCATTGCGACTGACCCGGTCAGCGGTTGCGCCAGCGCCCGGGGACGACTCGTGTTTGGAGCAGGCGTCGGCATCATTACTTTGATGATCAGGCGCTGGGGCGGTTATCCCGATGGCGTCGCATTCGCCGTGTTGTTGATGAACATGGCAGCGCCGCTGATTGACCGGTACACGCAGCCCAGGAAGTTCGGGCAGTGATGGATTTGTGGAAAAGTGCGGCTGCGCTGGGCCTCGTCGCTATTGTGGGAACGACCCTGCTGACCGGGGTCGATGCGCTTACCGCCGAGAGAATAGCCGCCCAGGAGCGCAGGGTTATGCTGGAACAGCTGGGCCAGATCATTCCGGAGCATTATGACAACGCGATCCTGGAAGATCGCATCGCGTTCACCGATGAAACTCACTTCCCCAAGGGTCAACAGGTGACCGCATACCGCGCCCGGCAGCAGGGCGCCCCGGTTGCGGTAGTGCTGAAATTCAGTGCGGTCAACGGCTACAACGGTGATATAGATTTGCTGGCCGGTATCAATGCCGACGGGTCACTGCGGGGTGTGCGGGTTACGGCACACAAGGAAACGCCCGGCCTGGGCGATGCCATTGAAGCTGGGAAAAGTGGATGGATCAATGATTTCGCCGGCAAATCCCTGTCCAACCCGGAAACACCCGGTTGGGCGGTGCGGCGTGACGGCGGGGAGTTCGATCAGTTCACCGGCGCCACCATTACTCCTCGTGCCGTGGTCGAGGCCGTGCGGCTGGCGCTGACGTATTTTTCCAAACACCGGGCGTTTTTGTTTGACACGGTTGCCGATCCTGCCGGAAGCTCCGCACCATGAATTATCGGCGTATCTTCAGCGATGGCCTCTGGCATCAGAATACCGGCCTGGTAGTGCTGCTGGGCCTGTGCCCGCTACTGGCTGTCAGCGCAACCGTGGTTAACGCGATTGGGCTGGGCCTGGCGACCACACTGACGCTGGTTTTTTCCAACCTTGCGGTATCACTGACCCGCAGGGTTCTGCGGCCGGAAATCCGCATTCCGGCATTCGTTCTGATTATTGCGTCCGTCGTCACGGTCATCCAGCTGCTTATGCAGGCCTGGTTTCATGACCTCTACCGCATACTCGGAATCTTTATTCCGCTGATCGTTACCAACTGCGCGATCATCGGCCGGGCCGAAGCCTTCGCCTCCCGCAATGCCCCCCTGCCTTCGATCGTGGATGGCCTGTCAACCGGTCTTGGTTTTCTGTTGGCCCTGGTCATACTGGGCGCCTTCAGGGAAATTGCCGGTTACGGAACACTCATGCGCCAGGCCAGCCTGATGTTCGGAGAGTGGGGCTCGTCACTGCAATTGACGCTGATTCCGGACCATCCGGGCTTCCTGCTGGCGCTATTGCCCCCCGGTGCATTTATAAGCCTTGGCCTGCTGATTGCGGGCAGGAACTGGCTGGACTCGCGGCTGGCCGAGCGCAGAACCATCCAGGGTGAGACGACCGGGCCTTCGATCGACACGGTGACCGCCGAATGAGGGCGGCAGACCGCAGGGAATTCTTCCAGCGCTTGCAGTCGATCATGCCCGAGCCGACCACCGAACTCGAATACCGCACGCCGTTCGAACTTCTCATCGCCGTTATTCTGTCGGCCCAGGCAACCGACATCGGTGTGAACAAGGCCACGAAAAAACTGTACCCGGTAGCCAATACCCCGGAACAGATTTTTGAACTGGGCGTTGATGGATTGAAACGATACATCAGGACCATTGGGCTATTTAATGCCAAGGCTGAGAACATCATCAAGACCTGCCGTATCCTGATCGATAAACATGGCAGTGAAGTTCCGAACGACCGCAAATCGCTTGAAGCGCTGCCTGGCGTAGGACGCAAAACCGCGAACGTGGTTCTCAACACGGCTTTTGGCGAGCCCACCATTGCCGTGGACACTCACATTTTCAGGGTGTCCAACCGGACCGGTCTGGCGCCGGGCAAAACCCCCCTGCAGGTTGAACTGAAGCTGTTGAAAAACGTTCCCGAGGAATTCCGCCTGGACGCACATCACTGGCTTATTTTGCACGGCCGTTACACCTGCAAAGCCCGTAAACCAAACTGCCCCGAATGCATCGTCGCGGATCTGTGTAGTTTCAAATCCAAAACCAAAGTGTAATAATCCGTCACCGTTTCCGGTCTTTTGCTCCGAGTCGGTTCGATTTCAGGATGCGTAACTCGAAACGTTGTTTGAACACATCAAGGGCCTCCGGGCCCGGCTAAATATAACCTTGGAGGTTCTTTTACAATGGCTGAAAAATCAATCATCACCAAACCCGTTGCTGCTGCTGTTGGCGTAGCTTTCGTATCATCCATGGCTGTTTCCACTTCGGCGGTCGCGGCGGATAACCCGTTCGAAGCCACCGACCTGGACAGCGGCTACATGCTCGCCGGCGGCGAAAAAGCCGAGGAAGGCAAATGCGGTGAAGGTAAGTGCGGCGGCGAAAAAGCCGAAGAAGGCAAATGCGGCGGCGAAAAAGCCGAAGAAGGCAAATGCGGCGGCGAAAAAGCCGAGGAAGGCAAATGCGGTGAAGGCAAGTGCGGCGGCGAAAAGGCCGAGGAAGGCAAATGCGGTGAAGGCAAGTGCGGCGGCGAAAAGGCCGAGGAAGGCAAGTGCGGTGAAGGCAAGTGTGGCGGTGACAAGGACTGATTCATTGGAATCCGTTGTACCTGACTTCGGAGCTTCCCAGTGATGAACCGCACCTTCCCCGTTGAAGGTGCGGGACTGGGACTCAGGCGGGCCCTGTTGGGCCCGCTTCGGTCTCATGGCCTGGACAGCATCGATTTTCTGGAAGTCGCTCCCGAGAACTGGATGTCAGTTGGCGGCCGTTACGGCAAAGCCTTGCGCGAATTCACGTCCAGCGTTCCGTTTGTCTGTCATGGGCTTTCTCTGTCTATCGGAGGCCCTTCACCGCTGGATGAAACATTTCTGCACCGGCTGCGGTATTTTCTCGACCAGCACGAGGTCCGCTGCTACAGCGAACACCTCAGTTATTGCACCGACGACGGCCACCTGTATGACCTGATGCCGATCCCGTTCACGGCAGAAGCCGTCAGCTACGTGGCCGCCAGAATCCGCCGGGTCCAGGACATTCTCGAACGCCGGATCGCGATGGAAAACGTTTCCTACTACGCTGCCCCGGGCTCGGAAATGAACGAAATCGAGTTCATCACGGCAGTACTGGACGAGGCGGATTGCGATTTGCTGCTGGACGTCAATAACATTTATGTCAACAGCGTCAATCACGGTTATGATCCCATCGATTTCCTGCGCAACCTGCCGGGGCACCGCATTGCCTATGGACACATTGCCGGCCACTACAATGAAGCAGAAGACCTGATCGTCGATACGCATGGCGCCAAAGTCATTCCCGGGGTCTGGAGCATACTCGAGGAAGCCTACCGGGCTTTTGGAGTGTTTCCTACGCTGCTGGAGCGGGATTTCAATATCCCACCGGTGGAGGAACTGATGGACGAAGTAGAGCAGATATCGGTACTCCAGGAGAAATGGCAAGAACATGACAATACCTCCCAAAAAGACGGCCCGGGAAGAAAACAGGCCTGAGCGCCTGGCGGAGATGCAAACCGCGTTTGCGTCTCACATCAGGAGCCCGGAAACCCATGCCGCTCCCGCCGGCATAGAAGACCGGCGCATGAAAATTTACCGGGATCTTTTTTTCAATAATATCCAGTCGTTGCTGGCCAGCAATTTTCCGGTTCTTCGAACCCTTTACGATGACCAGGGCTGGCGCCAACTGGTGCGTGATTTTTACTCCGGTCACCGGTGCCAGACCCCGCTGTTTCCCGAGGTGGCCAAGGAGTTTCTGCAATATTTGCAGGACGGCAGGGACAACAGCAGCGACGACCCGCCGTTTTTGCTGGAACTGGCGCACTACGAATGGGTGGAATTGGCCCTTTCACTGGATGAGCGCGAGGTGGACGATTTGCCGGCAGACAGGGATGGGGATGTACTGGCGGGTGTGCCGGTGCTGTCGCCGCTGGCCTGGCCGCTGAGCTATCGTTTTCCGGTTCACCGGATAAAACCTGGTTTCGAACCCGAAGCCGCGCCGGATCAACCCAGTCACCTGCTGGTTTATCGAAATCGAGCGGGCGATGTGAAATTCATGGAACTCAACGATGTCAGCCGCTCCTTGCTTGAATATCTGCAAGAAAACCGAACAGCCACCGGTCTTGAATTGCTTCGAAAGATAGCGACCTTGATCAATCACCCTGATCCTGACCGGGTCATCGAGGCAGGCAGTGAACTGCTGCTCGACCTCGGGAAAAAAGACATCATCGCGGGAACGAGGAGATAGGGCCTGATGTTCGACCTTTATGACAATGTCACGGCGCGGCTGAAAACCTCGGGCGACTACCTCTGGCCCCTGGCGTTGCGCCTCGTCATGTTCTGGGAGTTCTGGGAAGCCGGCATCAAGAAGTTGCGCGGCGAAAACTGGTTTGCCGATATTCCCTGGGCAGACTGGCAAAAAGGTTTCCCATGGCCGTTCAGTCTAGTGCCCACGGACCTTAACTGGCTCGTCGCCACCTGGGGTGAGTTGTTTTTTTCGGTGCTGATTCTGCTGGGACTATTCACCCGGTTTGCCGCACTTTCACTGCTGGTCATTACCGTCGTCGCGACGGCTGCGGTGCATTGGCCCGCCGGATGGAGCTCGCTGGGAGAACTCTGGAATGGATACGTGATTACCGCAAAGGACGCTGGCAACTTCAAGCTGCCGCTGCTGTTCGTGGTGATATTGCTACCGCTGGTTTTTCATGGTGGCGGCAAGCTCAGTGTCGATCAGTTGCTGCTTAAACTGACCGGGCGCGACAGTTATGTTGGCGATCGCATTGCTGATGGCATTGCCGCCGCCCTGATGTTTGCAGTGATCGGCGTCATGACGGTGTTCCTGGAACCCGCCTGGGGCATCGTTTGCTTCGTTATTGCTGTGATTCTTGGGCTGACACCGGCGCTGCGCCGATAAGCGGAAGAGGCAGCGGTTGCAAGTCGTAACCTTCGTTTCTCAGCAACCGGATCAAACCGTTTTTCCCGGGCAGGTGCAGGGCACCGACCGCGGTAAACACCCTGCCCTGCTGCAGTAGCGGCAACAGCGAAGCCAACATGCGATGGTTTCGTACATCAATCCCCTGTTCCATGAAATATTGCCGGGATTCCGGATCCAACTGGTCCATTTGTTCCTCGGCCTGCGCCTGCAAGGCCAGCACATCACCTTCGAGATAGCTGTTCACCATCTGCGTATGAATTTCGACAGCCTGGTCCTGCTCTGCGATGGCCTGGTCCAGCAAAGCCAGTTGCTGCTCCATCGGCATGTCCTCCAGGAACGAGAGTTGCTGTTCCAGGGTTTCAAGGCCAACGACTTTCAGCCCGGCCCCGGCGGCGCGAAGCGACAGAGAAAAATCCATGAACAGACCGGTCTCGGGCGGCGGTACACTCAGTGTCATCATGGCGGCCCAGACTTTCATCCGGGTAACCCAGTCAGCAGGAATCTTGTACCTGGCGAGCAGGGATTTGAGCACTCCGTAACGATCTGTCCCCACTTTGGCTTCCAGGGTCTCGCCCTCTGGATACTGCATGTACTGTGTCAATGCACTCAGGGTGGGCAGATCGGGCACGATCTCCATGGCAAAAAAACGGTTGTTGTTCAGGTCCGCGGTGAAGTCTTCTTTGAAATCCAGCACTCTCGGATCTTCGCTGTGGATGGTACCCAGCAGGTAACCCGCAGGTTCGCCATTCTTGCTGACAGACCAGTACAGCGCTGATCCATCCTGAGCATGCACAACGCCCCCCATGCTGACAGCAAGAGTCCAAGCGATTACCAGCAGTCCCGCCCGCCGCATCTTTTGCCTGTATATCGTCATGGTATTTTCAGGTTGAATCCCTTATGCTCCACTGCTTGTCGAATGGGGTCCATTATGCCGCGCATTGCCGATCGATTCAGGGGTTTTCTTCCGGTGGTAGTCGATGTTGAAACCGGCGGATTCGATGCCGGGAAAGATGCGCTGCTGGAAATTGCCGCCTGCATCATCCGCATGGACGATTTTGGACGCCTGTTCATTGCTGAAACCGTCGACGTTAACGTCAAGCCGTTTGAAGGGGCAAATATCAACCCCAAGTCCCTGGAAATCACGGGCATCGTGATCGACAGTCCGCTGCGTAACGCGTTGCCGGAAAAGGAGGCACTTTCGCAACTGTTTCAGCCGATCAGGAAAGAGGTCAGGAGCACAGCCTGTCAACGTGCCATCCTGGTGGGCCACAACTCGTTCTTTGACCTGTCTTTCCTCAACGCGGCGATTGCGCGCACCGCTTTCAAACGCAGCCCGTTTCATCCCTTCAGTTCTTTCGATACCGCCACGCTGGGAGGCCTGGCGTTTGGCCAGACAGTCCTGTCCAGGGCGGTCCAGGCGGCAGGGCTGGACTGGAATGAATCGGAAGCGCATTCTGCTATTTATGACACTGAAAAGACCGCCGCGCTGTTCTGTGCGATTGTCAACCGATGGAAAATTCTGACCGGATTCTGAAGGCAAGCAGGCTATGAGCAACCACCTGATGTGTACGTATGCGCCCTTACCCGTGGCCTTCGTTCGCGGAGAAGGCGCCTGGCTTTGGGACGAAAACGGCAAACGCTATCTCGACGCGATCAGCGGCCTGGGAGTCTGTGCCCTGGGACACGCCCACCCGGCGCTGGCCCGGGTGATTTCGGAACAGGCTTCAACGCTGATACATACCGGCAACCTGTTCCGGATTCCATGGCAGGAAACCCTGGCCGACCGGCTCGCCGCAATCACCGGGATGGAGCGGGTTTTTTTCGGCAATTCCGGAGCAGAAGCCATCGAATGCGCGCTGAAAATCACGCGGCTCATGGGTCATCAAAAAGGCATCGACAATCCTGGCGTGGTAGTCATGGATCACAGTTTTCATGGTCGCACCATGGCCGCCCTGTCCGCCACCGGCAACCGCAAGGTACAGGCGGGGTTCGAGCCACTGGTCAGCGGCTTTGTCCGGGCGCCTTTCAATGATTTCGAAGCGATCGAAACCATCGCCCAACGCAATCATGACATCACCGCCGTGTTGCTGGAGCCGATCCAGGGCGAAGCCGGCATCCGTGTCCCGGAACCGGGCTTCCTGGCAAAACTCAGGGCGCTATGTAACGAACAGGGCTGGTTGTTGATCGTCGACGAAATCCAGTCCGGACTGTGTCGCACCGGGCGCTGGTACGCACACCAGCACGAGGAAATCCGGCCCGATATCCTGACCACCGCAAAAGCGCTCGCCAACGGCTTGCCGATTGGCGCCTGTGTTGCGCGAGGCCCTGCGGCAGATGCGCTCTCTCCCGGAAGCCATGGATCAACCTTCGGCGGCAACCCGTTGGTCAGCCGCGCCGCCTGCACTGTACTCGACATCATGGAAGCCGATCAGCTGCCGGAACGGGCGGCTGCGGCTGGTGATCGAATGATGACCGCGTTCCATCAGCGCCTGGGCAGCCATGGCGGCGTGCGAGATATTCGGGGCAAAGGCCTGATGATCGGCATCGAACTCGAAGTGGAGGCTAACGCTCTCAAAAACCGGGCCATGGAGAGAGGAGTCCTGCTGAACATTACTCAAAACCGGGTGATTCGCCTGTTGCCCCCGTTGATCATCGACGACGAACAGGTTGACGAAATATCCGATGTGGTCTGTACCCTAGTCGAAGAGTTTGGCTGACAATTCCGGGAATTCACCACCGGCCAGCTCTGCCAGCCGGCGAGCGCTCAGCTCCAGCTGTTCAGCGCTGTCAGCCGTTAATGTGGCGTGGCCTATCTTGCGGCCGGGCCGCGGGGATTTGCCGTAGTCATGCCAATGCAAACCCGGTATTTCCAGGGCGCGATCACGGTCGGGTAATTCGCCAATCCAGTTGAACATCAGGCTATGGCTGGTCATGCCGGTCTCGCCCAGCGGCAAGCCGGTGATCGCCCTGACGTGGTTCTCAAACTGGGAGCAGGCAGCGCCGTCAATCGTCCAGTGACCGGAATTATGCACCCTTGGCGCAAACTCATTGGCCAGCAACTGCCCCCTGGAAACAAAAAACTCGATGGTCAGAACCCCCCGATAGTCGAGATGTTCCAGCAAAGCCTGCATTTTCTGCTCTGCTTCGGACTGCAGCGCATCATCGAAGCCCCCTGGCCTGCTGAGCATCAGGATGCCATTTGAGTGCACATTCCGGGTCAATGGCCAGGTTCGTGTTTCACCGCCCAGACCCCGCACGGCGACCAGCGAGCACTCAGCCTCAAAAGGCACAAACGCCTCCAGCACCAGCTCAAAGTCGCCCAGCTTCTGCCAGGCCCTTTCCAGGTCTTCCTGGTCACGCAATACAACCTGGCCCTTGCCGTCATAGCCCAACCTGCGGGTCTTCAAAACCGCCGGATAACCTAGCTTTTCCAGGCCCTCCAGCAGATCCGTCCGGCCGGAAACCAGGTGGTATGGAGCAACATTGATACCCAGGCTGTTGAGCAGAGCTTTTTCTTCTGCGCGGTCCTGACCGGCGCCCAGTGCGTTCGGAGCCGGATACAGGGCACACTTTTCCGTCAATGCACTCGCGGTCTGCCGGGATACATTTTCAAAATCAAAGGTCGCCACGTCAACGCGTTCAGCGAGTTCCCGCGCCGCTTCGCTATCGTCAAACCCGGCTTGCAGAAGCTCGCCGGTGGCGCCGGCACAGGCGTCTGCGGAAGGATCCAGGAACAGGAACTGAAAACCCAGCGGAATTCCGGCCAGGCCAAGCATCCGGCCCAGTTGCCCGCCACCCAGTACACCAATTCTTGCGGGCCGGGAATTCGGCCGCTTGGGTAACCCGGTCACAGCTTTAAGCCCTGCTCGGGTCTGGCTGGGACAGCACCGCTTCGGTCCTGGCGTTTCTGAAAGCTTCCAGCGCAGACCTGACTTCGGGTGATGTGTTACCGATGATCGCTGCCGCCAGCAGCGCCGCATTGGTCGCTCCGGCTGCGCCGATGGCCAGCGTGCCCACCGGGATGCCGGCCGGCATCTGCGCAATGGACAGCAGGGAATCCATGCCGTTCAGTGCTCTCGATTGCACCGGGACCCCCAGCACCGGGACAACGGTTTTTGCCGCTACCATACCCGGTAAATGTGCCGCGCCGCCTGCACCGGCAATGATCACCTGCAATCCCCTCGCGGCCGCCTGTTCTGCGTATTCAAACATACGATCGGGCGTCCGGTGGGCGGACACCACGCGTGTCTCGCAGGGGACACCGAGCTTGTCCAATGTATCTGCGGCGTTTTTCATCGTGTCCCAGTCTGACTGGGAGCCCATGATGATGCCGACGAGCACTTGATTACTCACTGATCCGTTTCCTTTCAATGCGTAAAATACAAGCCGGATATTGTACCATGGGCATCTGCCTGTTTATTCGGAGCCTGATATGCCTATCGACGGGAAACTACTGGAAATACTCTGCTGCCCGGTCAGCAAAACGCCGCTGACCCGACTGTCGGCAAGGCGCCTGAAATTTCTCAACCAGGCGATCGCTGACGGCACTGTACAGACCGTCCGTGGCGAGACGGTCAGCCAGTCCCTGCGCGAAGCCCTGGTCACCGAAGATTCAAAAGTCATCTATCCCGTTATTGACGATATCCCCGTCCTGCTGGAAGACCGGGGTATCGGCACCACGCAATTCCAGGATTTCTGATGGGTGAATCTTTCCTGTCCCTGGTGGTGGACGAGGTCGCCAGGGCCCTGGAGGAGGACATCGGCAGCGGGGATTGCACCGCAATGCTGATCCCCGGCGCAAACGAACTTCAGACCCGGCTGGTCTGCCGGGAACGGGCGGTGCTCTGTGGCAAGCCCTGGTTTGAAGAGACTTTTCGTCAATTGGACACCGGTATCGCGATCAATTGGTTTGCCGGTGATGGCGATACCATCAGCGCAAACCAGGAGATCTGCCGCATCGAAGGGCCGGCGCGGGCCCTGCTCAGCGGCGAGAGAACCGCCATCAATTTCCTGCAAACCCTGTCAGGCACCGCCACTCGGGCCAGGCAATACGTGGACGCGGTGGCAGGCACCGGGGTGACCATCCTGGATACGCGCAAAACCCTGCCGGGGCTCAGGCTGGCACAAAAGTACGCGGTGCGTTGCGGAGGTGCTGAAAACCACAGGACGGGCCTGTTCGACGCAATTTTGATCAAGGAAAACCATATCTCCGCCGCGGGCTCGATCAGCGCTGCCGTCAAGGAAGCTCATCGAAAGTTCCCCGATTTATTGTGTGAAGTCGAAGTCGAGAATCTTGAACAACTCGAGCAGGCCTGCCTGGCGGGTGCTCAACGCGCATTGCTGGATAATTTCGATAACGATCAGTTGACGGGCGCCGTGTCACGCTACAAGGGAAAAATCGGCCTGGAGGCTTCGGGCTGAGTCACTCTTGAAACGATCAGGCAAACCGCCGTAACGGGTGTTGATTTCATCTCCGTGGGCGATATTACCAAGAGCGTTCGGGCAACCGATTTTTCAATGCGGTTTGTTTGACAGGGTCAGCCCGGAAGCAGTTTTCCGGGATTGAAGATTCCAGCCGGATCGAACACTTTCTTGAGTTCTTTCATCAGGCCTATCTCCACGCTGGAACGGGTCCTGTCCAGCCAGGGTTGTTTCAACAGGCCGATGCCATGCTCGGCGGATATGCTGCCTCCCAGTTCCCGGGTCAGTGCATAAGTGTGTTCGCTGATCTCGTGTGACCTCGCTTCGAAGGCCTGTAAATCCAGGGTTTCAGGTTTCAGGATGTTCATGTGCAGGTTGCCGTCACCGATGTGGCCATACCAGACAACTTCAAACTCGGGACAAATTTCGTTCATCAGCCGGTTCATGCGGCGAAGGAATTCCGGAACCCTGGATACTCGAACTGACAAGTCATTCTTGTAAGGCGGAAAATGACTGATCGATTCTGAAATCCCCTCCCGGTAGCGCCACAACTCCTTCATCTGTCTCTGGTTCTGGCTGATCACCCCGTCTACCAGCCAGCCCTTTGCAGAACACTCTTCCAGACACGCCATTGCCCGTGATTCAGTCTGCTCGTCCGGGCAGTCAAACTCGGTCACGACGTATAGCGGACATACACTTGAAAGCGGCGCCGGCAAGCGATTTGCGTTCATCACGTGGTGCAGGGCGCGATCGGTCAGAAACTCGAAGGCCGACAGTTCCAGCCGGGATCGCAACTGCGCGAAGACCCGCATCAGGTTGTCCATGCTGTCAATGCCCAGCAACAGGACTTTTCCCGGAACCGGAGGATCCACCAGTTTCAATGTCGCTTCCACGATCAGGCCCAGTGTTCCTTCGCTGGCGATAAAGAGGTGTCGCAGATCATATCCCGTGGCGTTCTTCACCAGTCCACGATTGAGATCCAGCAATTCTCCGCGCCCGGTCACCACTTTGAGACCCACAACGCGATCCCGGGTCAGGCCATACCGCAGCACGCGAATGCCTCCGGCATTGGTCGCGATATTGCCGCCAACCTGGCTGCTGCCCTCCGCAGCGAAGGAAACCGGGTAATAAAGACCCTTGTCCGCTGCCAGTTGCTGCACGGTCGCTGTATTGATACCCGGCTCCACAACAACGGTCCGATCAATTTCACTGAATTCCAGCACATGGCGCATCCGGTCGAATGAAACCACCAGTTCTCCCGCAGCAGCAACTGCACCACCGCTGAGCCCGGTTCTTCCACCAGAAGGCACCAGCGGCAGTTGATTCTGCTCAGCGAACCGCACCAGGTCCTGTACCTGCCTGATCGAATCCGGAAATGCTATCGCCGCTGCTGCGGGTTCGCGGAAGCGCGTCCAGTCCTGACCATGACTCTGCAGAACATCGGCTTCTGTGCTGAGATGCAATTCCGGGCAGGTGAGTGCAAGTTTGCGAATCCGCTGCTGGTCGTCGTTCGTGGCCACTTGATGAAACTAATTCCTGAGCGACCTGAAAAGCAAGCTCCAATTTGCCCCGTGCAATCTTTTTTTCTGCGCCTATAATGGAGTCGAACCCAAAACCACCGGAACGATAATCATGCACCGAGGCCTGTTGCTCACACTTTTGATCTTTACTTCACCCCTTTTTGCCCAGGAGGGCGAGGACAGCGGGCCCAAGCCGGCCAAGCTGTTCTCCACCAATGACCCCTTGACGGTGACCATTACTGCCCCCTGGAAAAATATCGTCAAAGACGACAAAAACCAGGAGCCTTACCCGGCGAAGATTGAGTTCACGGACGACCTGAATAACCAGCAGACCCTGCCATTGAGCGTGTCCCGCCGCGGCTTGACACGGCAACGCGTCTGCGACTTCCCGCCAATCAAGCTGTATTTCGAAAAACCCGATGTCAAGGGAACGGCCTTCCGTGGTCAGAAGAACATCAAAATGGTCACGCACTGCAAAAAATCCAGCCGTTACCAGCAGTATTACATCCTGGAAATGCTGGCCTACCGGATGTACAACCTGATCACGGATTACAGTTTTCGGGTCCGGCCTTTGAACATCACCTACGTTGACAGCGAGACGGGCAAAGTCGATGAAAACCGCTTTGCATTTTTGATCGAAGACGACAGCGACGTGGCCAAGCGGCACGACATGAAAAAACTCAGCGTGCCAAAAGTCAAACTTTCCTTGCTGGCGCCCGAAGTGATCAGCGATTATTCCCTGTTCCAGTTCATGATCGGCAACGTCGACTGGGCGGCCATGAGCGGTCCGAAACCGGATGAATGCTGTCACAACTCCAAGCTGATCGGCAGTGAGCCCCTGCAGGAAGGCGACAAAGTCTACCCTCTGCCCTATGATTTCGACTCGGCAGGGATCATCAACGCACCTTATGCCGCACCGCATGAAAGCCTGCCGATTAAACGGGTGACCCAACGCCTGTACCGTGGCTATTGCCGCTACAACGACGGGTTGCCTGCGGCGCGAGAGAAGTCACTGACCCTGGAACAAGACATGTACGCCCTGCTCGATGACGAACCACTGCTGGATGACGGGACCCGCAAGACAGCCAAAAAGTACATTAAACAGTATTACGAACTGATCAAGAGTGACAAGGCATTCGAAAAAGATATAGCCGACGCATGCCGTGGCAAAAAACGGAGCAGCTGATCAAAAGCGATAAGGATTCGGACAAATAGTCATCCAGTAATGCCACAAACAGGCGGAACCTTTTTCTGGATCGGTTGATCCTGCTGTGTTTCAGCCTGGGTTTCTGACGGCGGCTCCACCTCGACAGGATGACGAAGCCGTTCCAGTCGTTCCTGCAGGTAGGGGTTTTGCGGATGCAATGCAATGACCTGTTCCAGGTAGGTGATCTGATCAGCCTCCGCGGTGGGTAACGGTATTTTGCCGTTGGCGTAACCGGCGAACAGGCCATCCGGAGTGATTTCCAGGTAACCGATGTACCCGCCGTAGGCCCGGGCGATGCCGGTATCGATCATCACCACTTTACCTTCGTATTGTGGCCAGATCACTCCACTGGTAGGCGTGTGCCCTACCACGATGTGCTCAACCTCGTGGCGCGCCAGTATCGCGTCAACCGTTTCATCCAGTGCGACCGGATCAACACCGGAAAGTCCGCGGTACCAAAGGGGACCGAATTCATCTTCCAGGATTCCGGGCTGTCTCGGATCGAACTGGCGCAGATGACCCAGCACCTTCTCGGTCATCGAATCGAGCGAGTTCTCGCAATAAAACCCACTGATGCCGCCGTGCAGAAATATGGCGTTGTTGACACGAACGGCCACCTTGTTTTCAAGCACCCAGTTGGAAAACTCGCCTTCCGGATTCCAGGCGGGATCCCAGGCCTGGCGATGCTCGACCCACCCCAGGGGATGCTTGAGATTCCACTCTTCGCGAAAATTCTCCGGTAACGCAGCGAACGCTTCCGGGTCGTTCGCCTGTATGTTCTGAAGGTTGATTTCGAATACACGGTCGCGCAGCTTGGCAGAATTTTTGTTGACGAATGCCTCGAACTCTCCCTCGTGAACGTACCTGAGGTCGCCATAGACATTCATCGCTTCGTGATTACCAATCAGGTTGTGCACACGACCGCCTTTCCTTTTGGCCTGCTTGCCCAGTTTCCTGATGTGTTCGATGATTCTCTGGGTATCCGGACCCCGGTCAGGGATATCGCCGGTCTGCACAAAATGCGCCTTGCCGCCGCTCCATTTTTCTTTCTTGTCAACCAGGCCTGCGGCTTGCAACGTGGCAATGTAATTATCGTAGTCGCCATGCAGGTCGCCAATCGCGACTATGCGCTCTACGCCCACCCATTGGAAGTCATCGATCTGCCTTGCCTCGGCAAATACCAGGCTGGTAGCAAGCAACAAGGGTAAAATAATAATCTTCACGAATCCCTCCAAACCTCTTCGTACATACCCAAAAAAGACAGGCTCCCGGGCCTTAAGTTCGCTCTGACAGACCGCCCATTCCCTTTGACTCGGCGGGCGCCATCCACGAACCAAATCATAGCGCGTTTAAATGGACTTTGTAATTTCCATCAGAATAAACTGGTCTGTAGCTTAAGCAGTACAGCTTAAAAAAGGAATGTCTTGATGAAATTATCGCACGCGTTGTCATCGTTACTACTATTGCTCGCCACTTCTGTGGTGCTGGCCAAAACCCAGAAATTGCCCGAAGTGAGCGAAGATGGATTACACCTGCTTCCGGATTCAAAAATGGCCATCGTGTATGCAGAACCCGGGGCTGACCTTGCTCAATATCAACGGGTCAGGTTGCTCGATGCTTATGTGGCCTTCAAGAAAAACTGGGCGCGTAATCAGCGAAGCAATTCTGCAATACCCTTGCGCGTGACCTCCGCCGATATGGAAAAAATCAAGAAAACGCTTGCCGAGGAATTTGATGGCGTCTTCAGGGAGGCGCTCGAAAAAGGGGGTTATAAAGTCGTTGATGAAAATGCCGATGATGTTTTGTTGGTCAGACCCGCCATCATCAACCTCGATGTTAACGCGCCGGATACACCACGAGCAGGAATGAGCCGGACTTACACCTCCTCCGCCGGCGAAATGACCCTTTACATAGAACTCTATGATTCAGTCACCGGTGATCTGCTTGCCAAGGCCCTTGATCGCCGGGTCGACAATGCCGGAGGCTCCGGTTATTACACTTGGACAAACTCAGTCACAAACAGGTCTGCAGGCAGGCGTATTCTCAATGGCTGGGCAGCTATTCTTCTCGATGCATTGAACGAGGCGAAGCAGTAAAAACCCGTATTTCTTCCGAACGGTCCAATCAGCAGGATGAACGGTCACGGCAGGCTATACCCTTGGATTCCGGTTTATCTATACTTAGGTCAGGAGTTTTCAATTCGCTACGGACTGGCGGCCTGAGAGTCACGGAAGTGCCGTGACTTAAGGAAAAATGCAGGGATAAGGCCAGTGTCGACCGGTTTTACCGATCGAAAGCGTAGGGGATTATGAATAGACCAATTCTGAGGAATCCACCCTCAAATTCAAAGGGGATCAGCCTGATCGAGATACTGCTGGGATTGGCAGTGCTTGTAATCATGCTGTCATTTGCCGTGCCATCAGCCACGGGAGCAGTCATCAAGGCCGAATTGTCCGTGGCAGTGGAGAATGTCCAATACTCCATGCATGTTGCGCGTCAAACGGCACGGATCAATGAAAAATCCATTGCGATGACCTTGATTTCAGACAAGGACACCATTCCATCGCAAAGTATTACTTTCGCGGCCACCGAGCCAAAAAACAACGGCCTCGTACAAATACAGGATTTCAATATACCGCCTGAAATCATGCTGATTTCTGACCAGGATTCCTACATCTTCGATGAGCGGGGATTGGTTAAAAATCCCGGCGCCATTCTGTTGGTGTCTCGCGAGGATGAATCGATTACTTCAACCATAAACATTAATTGATATTGTCGGTAGCAAAGGAACAATCGTGCCATCAGAAAATCAAAAAGCTACCATGAACCGGCCATTTTCCATCCGCGGTCTCAGCGCCCTGGAAGTGATGATCATCGTTGCCGCGATTGCAGTCATCGGGTTGATCACGTTCCCGGGTACAACACTTTTACTGGAAAAATACCGGCTCAAAACCACCGAAACTTCTCTTCTCAAAAGCCTGGAAATGGCCAAGATGGAAGCCCAGGCGCGCAGCAGTACAGTGGTGGTTTGCCCCAGCTCGAATGGGAACTCCTGCCGGCGTGACAACGATTGGAGTTACGGCTGGGTGGTTTTCTCAGACGGAAATGGCAACGGCACGGTTCAGGATATCGAATTGATCCATGCGAGCGGCGCGCCAAACGCGCGAATCAGGATTTTCGCCGAAGGCGCAACTCAGTCCCGCGCAGCCTTTACCTCCACCGGCTTGGTCAGTCACGGTGATTCGCTGACAGGACAGTTTCGGATTTGCCTGAATGATTCGAGTGCCGATCCGAGGATTCTCGAGGTGGAAGCCGACGGCTGGATTCGCCTGGTCCCACCCGTAGACGCCAGCTGTGATAATGGCTAAAGGCTAATCAAGCCTCGCCGGCTCACTCTTCCGGCGCCAGTGTTACCGCCAGCCCGTCGTGCGCTGCCTGCACTCGCAACTGGCAGCTGAGTCGTGAATTCGGCTGAAAATGGTCCAGCATTTCCAGTAACTCCTCTTCATCCGACTGTTTCATCGGAAAACTATCCAGCCAGCGCTCGTCAACAAAAACATGGCAGGTTGCACAGGAACACATCCCGCCGCACAGGGCTGCTATACCCCAGTCCTGTTCTCGCAGCAACTCCATCAGTACGCTGTCAGGCCGGGCCTCGAGTTCATGTTCCTGTCCGTCCAGGTCGGTTACTTTAATTCTGATCATTGTCAGTAATGTCCCAGGTGTTCTTATCCGAAGTCTTTTTTCAGTTGTTTCACCAGTGAGACCGACATCAGTCCGCCGATGAATATCAGGGGCAAGGAAACGACCAGCGTTGCAGACTGGACGACCTTCAACCCGCCCACAAACATGAGGGTGATCGGTAAAACTGCAAGGGCCAGGGCCCAGAATACGCGGTGCCATCTTTCCGGGTCATCGCCTGCAGGTAATTGCCGGGTAGCGGCTGAGGCGAGAATGTAGGATGCGGAGTCGTAAGTGGTCGCTGAAAAAATCAACGCGATCAGTGCATAAACAGCGACTATGATTCCGGCCGCAGGCAGTTGCTCCAGCATGACGACCACGGCTTCCGAGCCACCCTGTTCACTCATGATCCCGGTTACTGCGACCGTTCCCTGCAACTCGAGATGTAATCCAAAATTGCCAAAGATCATGTAAAAAAGACTGCCACCCAGCGTGCCGAAACCGAGCATGCCAAAAATAACCTGGCGCAGGGTTCGTCCTCTCGATATGCGGGTCACGAAAAGCCCGACAAAGGGCGCGTAGGCGATCCACCATGCCCAGTAAAAGACTGTCCAGTTCTCCACGAAGCCGGAGTCGGTGAAGGCATCCGTCCAGGAATTCATCCGGATAAAGTTCTGCGCCAATAATCCCAGGCTGTTGACCGATGTCTTCAGCAGGAAAACGGTCGGGCCGGCCAGCAGCACAAACGCCAGCAGTGCAAATGCCAGCCACATATTGAAATCACTCAGCCGCTTGATTCCCTTTTTGAGACCGAGCCAGACGCTGGTTGCAAACAGGGCCACTGAAACTGCAACGACGGCCACTTCCATGATGAACCCGTTTTCGAGGCCCGTTACCCTGGATACGCAAGCGGCTATCAAAGGCGTGGAAAAGCCCAGAGAGGTTCCGGCACCGCCCAGCAGGCCTATCATGAACAGCCAATCGATAACCCGCTCACTGCGGGTTTCCTGCTCGCCGCCAAAAAAATAATGACAACTGGTGCTGAGCCGCAAGAAGGACATCTTTTTAGCGTAGTACGGATAAGCAATGGCCACCGTCGGCAGGCAATAAATCGCCCAGGCCGTTGGTCCCCAGTGAAAGATGCCATATGTTGACGCCCATTCGGCAGCCTGCATGGACCTGGGCTCCGCGCCAAATGGAGGGCTGTCGTAGTAATAAGCCCATTCGATCGGCGCCCAGTACATGAGCCCGGCGCCGACGCCCGCACAAAACAGCATGGCTACCCAGCTGAACGTGCTGAAATCGGGTTTCTCATCACCTGCTGCCAGGCGCACTTTTCCATAGGGACCCAGGGCCAGCCACAGCAGAAAAACCAACACTGCCATTCCTGCCAGCATGTACAAAAACCCGAAGTGACTGGTTACGTTGCCGTATAGGTTGACGAGGAATTCACCGCCGCTTTCGGGAAATAGCAGCAAGGGAATGCAGGCAGCAAGGATGACCGTGATGGACGCGGAAAACCCTGGCCAGTCGAGTTTATGACGTTTCAATGGTTCTCGCCCGGCTGCCATCAGTCGTACCCCAGCAATGTACACAACGCCCGGGAAGCGTCCTGCGCAGTCCCGATCGAATCGCCCAGCACCATGATTTCCGGCGATTTACCGGAAAACACCGGCCAAGCGGCAGTTCCGGCACCGTTCGGAGTTCCGGTAGATGCAAACCGCACCCAGTAATCCATGATAGCGGCTGACAGGGCCCTGTCCTTGTCGTCGGTGGCCAGCCAGACGTCATGCCGGTCAAATACGTAGGGCAGTTCTGCCCCGTGATAGGCGCCCAGGCGCCGGCCACCCTCACCTGGCCGTTGCCGGTCGAACAAGTAGACCCAGGCCTGACCACCGGTCTGGTTTACTCTTGCCGCGAGGTTTCGTGATGGACACAGCATACGGCTGGCGGTGCGCAGGTGGTCCAGGGCTCTGCGGGGATCCTGCTGGTCCGCAATTAGCTCCAGCAGCGCCTGACGCTCCTCCGATGCGTTTTCAGTTATCCAGTTTTCGACATCATCGCGCGTGGTCTCTTCGGCGAGATACATGAGCCACTCATCGGCATTGGTACCTGCGATCAAGTCGATTCCGGAAGCATCGAGCTGATTCAAAACCTCCTGCGGCGACCGGTACACCGACTTTCCATCGATAACCGCTGAAAAATAATGACCTGCGGGCAACTGTCTGGCTGCTTTCAGAACTTCATCAGCCGGCACCTGCCGGAGCTGTTGCGCAGTGACTTCATGGCCCAATCCCACCTTCTCTGCCAGCACATCGCCGATCGCCTGCTCCTCGTCCAGGGTCCGGCGTTTCCGGGCCGGCCCCCCTATGCTTTGCAGGATCAACCGGCGAAACAGGGATTGATTGCCCTTGCCCCGATCCAGGTCCGCCAACAGCAGATCCGCCAGGTCGAACGCTCCGGAAGATTCTCCGAAGCCAGTGATGTTTTCCGGATCACCGCCAAAGGAGTCAATATTCTTCTGCACCCAGCGGAACGCCTCGCGAATGTCGAGCAGCGCAAAATTCGCGACCGGTTCGCCTTCACCATCGTCCAGGGCCCGGTGCGAAAAGAAACCGAACGGTCCCAGGCGATAAGTGATCGTGACCACAACCACGCCCTTTGCCGCCAGGTTCTGGCCAATATAATTGGGCTCGTAGGACCAGCCACCTTCGTTGCTGCCCCCGTGCACGAAAACCATGACCGGCAGGCGGGCGCCGGCAGAGATGTCAGGAGTCCACACGTTCAGATAAAGGCAGTCTTCGCTGACACCTGCTGGGCGCTCCACCACTTCAGGGCCGTGTCCGAATGCCCCGGCCACATCTGCGTACCAATCGACTATGCGATTGTCCTGCATGCACGCCGGAGCGAAGCCGGTCGCGTACTGTTTCCCCTCGCGGGGCACATGGGGGCGGGGTGCGCTCCATCTGAGCTCACTCACCGGCGGCCGGGCAAAAGGAATACCGCTGAATTGCGCTACAGGGACAGGCGCGGCGACCCAGGCGCCGGACAGGATTTCGCCATTCGCCTGTACTTCCGGAGCGGGCGGGGAAGCGAACAGCGATGCAGAAGCTGCCATAAAGAGCAGTCCGGCCAGCCTTCCCAAAACTATGGATTGGTGGAGAACCGCTTTCATCTCGACTCGATATTCATGAACGCATATGCTAACTGAAAATGAAATACGACTTCATCATCATCGGCGCGGGCATCGTCGGGCTGTCCACCGCCTGGCAACTGAAAAAGCGGATTGGCCAGGCCGATGTGCTGTTGCTGGAAAAAGAAGACAGCCCGGCCTTTCACCAGACTGGCCACAACAGCGGTGTCATCCACGCCGGTGTTTATTATGAGCCGGGTAGCCTCAAGGCCCGGTTCTGCAAAGCCGGGGCACGTGCCACCTACGCGTTCTGCGAGGAGTTCGGCATTCCCTGCGAACGCACCGGCAAATTGGTGGTCGCTACCGACGAGATCGAACTGCAACGGATGCATTCGCTGTTTGAAAGATGCCAGAAAAACGGCCTCGACCCCGTCCTGTTGCAGGACGGAGAATTGCAGGAACTGGAACCTTCGATTGTCGGTAAAGGGGCCTTCCTGGTCAGGGAAACGGGAATTGTTGATTTCACCGCGATCTGCCGCGAAATGCTGAATCAGTTCCAGTCCCTGGGCGGCGCCGCAATGCTGAGCACGGAGGTCACAGACATCACCGAGCAGCCTGACGGGATGATCATCCGGACTCGTTCGGAAACATTTCGCTCAAACAGACTGGTGGTTTGCGGCGGCCTGATGGCAGACCGCCTGGCCCGGATGCAGGGGCTGGATATTGATTTCCGGATCATCCCCTACCGGGGTGAATATTACCGGCTCCGGCCCGGACCGGAATACCTGGTCAAGCACCTGGTCTACCCGGTGCCGGACCCGGAACTGCCCTTTCTCGGCGTGCACCTCACCCGGATGATCGACGGTTCCGTCACCGTGGGGCCAAACGCCGTCCAGGGATGGAAGCGCGAAGGTTACGGCCGCTTCAATTTCAACTGGCGGGACACGGCTGAGGTGGTGTCATTTCCCGGGTTCTGGAAAACAACCGCCCGGCACCTGGGGCATGGACTGCACGAAACCCTGAATTCTATCTGGAAGCGGGGCTACCTGGCCGAGGTTCGCAAGTACTGTCCGCAGATCACTGCCCGGGACCTGGAGCCCTACCCGGCCGGTATCCGTGCCCAGGCTGTGCTGAGGGATGGCACGATGGTGCATGACTTCCTGGTCAAACAGACCCCTCGCAGCCTGCATGTGTGCAATGCGCCCTCGCCCGCCGCTACGTCCGCGATCCCTATTGGCCGGCACCTGTGCGATGAACTGCTGGGGGATTAGTCCACACGCGGGGCCCTGCTGAACCCACCGAAAGACAGCGGCGACTTCATGAACTTTGATCCCAGGGCCCGACTGCCAGAATGATGTTAATTAAACAGCGCGAAAGGCAGGAAATCGACAGGCTCCCCCTCCCTTACCTCCTCACCCACAGCCTGGCGGACCAGGCCATCACCCCAGCTGGTTGAATACAGCACGCCACTGCTCTGGTTGGTAAACAGTTGCACGCCGTCATCAAGGGAACGGACCCTGAGGTAGTCCTCCCTCTGGCTAGCCTTCTTGCTGAACCTGGCTATCTGCCGGACCGCGTGCACCCCCGTATCCGCATTTCCCTGGCAGGCAAACAGGTAAGGCCGTGCAATGACCAGCATGGTGACGAAAACCGAAACCGGGTTACCGGGCAGACCGATGAACGGTGTGCCGCAAACCTGTCCGAACGCGAACGGTTTTCCCGGCTTGACGGCGATCTTCCACAAGTTGATGGCGCCCAGTTCTTCGACCACGGCTTTGACATGGTCTTCTTCGCCCACAGAAACCCCTCCGGAGGTCACTACCACGTCGGCCTCACCTGCCGCCTGTGACATCATGTCCCTGACCGCCTCGTGCTCATCCCGGGCCACGCCCAGGTCGATCACCTCGAAACCCCAGGTCTCAAGCTGAGACTTCATCGTATAGCGGTTGGAATTGTAGATCTGCCCCGGTTGAATGGCCTCACCCGGCTCTCGCAGTTCATCGCCGGTCGACATCACCGCGACCTTCAGCCTGCGGTACACCGATATTTCCGCGAAACCGAGCGACGCCGCCAGTCCGAGGTCCTGTGACCTGAGTCGGTGACCAGCGGTGAGCACGGTCTGGCCGGTTGCAAGGTCCTGGCCGCGACGCCTGATGTTTGCGCGCTCTACCGGCAACTTCAGTATTCTTACGGCCCCGGCTTCCTCGCTGCAATGCTCCTGCATCACCACCGTATCTGCGCCTTCAGGGACTTCCGCGCCGGTAAAGATTCGGGCGGCACTGCCCTCGGCAAGTTTTCCGGGCACAGAACCGGCGGTGATTCGCTGGCTCAGTGGGATTGCCGTATCGGTACCTTTCCAATCGGCGTATCGAATGGCGTACCCATCCATGGCGCTGTTGTCAGCCGGGGGTACATCGATGGGGGCGACGACGTCGTTTGCCAGGGTGCGACCCGTGGCTTCCATCAGGCTGACCTGTTCGCTATCCACCAGCTGTTCGCAGTTTTCCAGCAAGGTGCCGATGGCTTCATTTACGCTGAGCATGCGGGTTTTTCCTTGATTTCGGTGATCATTTGGCCGGCCTTCAGCAGGGCCTCCTGATCGTTGATATTGAAGAAAGGTGGCGGTGATGATGGCGGCCAGTCGCATTCAGCCAACCGGACCTCGCGCAAGAATTGTTTGAACCCGGCTAGCCCTCGTTCGGCAACCGCATGCTCCAGGATCGGAAGAATGCTTCGGTGCCATAATGAAAAAGTCGGCTGGATCTCGGCCTCGTAACGCACCAGTGCGCCTGCCAGACCTGACTCCACAGCGCTCTCATGCAGTTGCTGTGCAAGACCCGCTGGCAAAAACGGCGCATCACAAGGGACCAGCAACAACCAGTCATGGTCCGGGTCCATCCACTGCAATGCCGCGAGCAGTCCTCCCAGCGGGCCGCCGCCGGGTTTTCGGTCCGGTAACTGCTGTAATCCGAAACCATCAAAGGAGTCGGATGGGTATTCGACACTTAGAGACAATTGCGCAACCTGTGGCTTCACCCGGTCGATCACGTGACTGAGCATAGGCTTACCCGCCAGCGGCAGCAGAGCCTTGGTTTCCCCGCCCATGCGGCGGGACCGCCCCCCGGCCAGGATCACGCCTGCGATCTCTGCCCTGGCCTGGTGGTTACCGGTAACCGGGTCCACCGGCGTCAATCGGTTCCGAGGGTTTTCAGAGCCGCCCGGACCTCTGGCTTCAGTTCCGCCTCCCCGGACTGGTCGAATTCGATCAGCTTGCGCTGCATTGAAGGCGCCCAGAAGCGTTTTATATGGTCGCTAATCCGGTCCACGGCATCGTCATGGAAACTGAAATTGTCCGCGATCTGGTTGGCCATTTTTGCCAGTTGTTGAACTTCCTGCATCAGCTCTTTCTCACCCTGTAACTCGGTCCGGGAACGTGTAAATATTATGCCTGCCGGGTCGCGCGAATCCGACCAGGCTGACGCCGGACCGTTCCGCGAATTCTACCGCGAGGCTGGTCGGAGCGGAAACCGCCATGATCAGCTCGATGCCAACTGCCGCAGCCTTGTAAACCATCTCGTAACTGGCGCGGCTGGAAACCAGCGCGAACCCTGCCGCTGGATCAAATCCGCCGCGAACCAGGCTGCCGATCAGCTTGTCGAGAGCGTTGTGGCGGCCAACGTCCTCGCGCAGCTGGATGATGGCGCCATCCGCACCGCACCATGCCGCACCGTGCGATGCGCCCGTCTCCGCCTGCAGAGGCTGGTGTGCCTCGAGTTCGGAAACCGCCTGTTGCAATGCCGCCTGCGATACGCTTACTGCGTTTGAAACCGCCCTGGGGCTGCGCAGCGCCTGCTCGATGTTCTCGGCTCCGCACAGACCACAGCCGGTGCGCCCTGCCATGTTTCGCCGATGAGTCGCGAGGCGGTCGAACCATTCCTCCGTGATGGTCATGGCCAGCTCGATACCGCCGCTGCGGGGGATCACCCGGATTGACTGGATGTCTTGCGCCTCTCCGACCAGCCTTTCCGTGATCGAAAATCCGACCGCGAAGTCTTCCAGGTCGGCCGGGGTCGCCATCATCACCACGTGGGACACGCGGTTATAGGTGAGCGCCACGGGTAATTCGACGGCGATGTTATCGTCAACAGCCCGGCCCTTTTCATCAGGTCCAGGTTGTCCCCCTCGCCAGCGAATTACCGGCACCCGCCGGGATTCAGACACGGGCTTTTTCCAGCAATTCCTCTTGCCGGCGGGCGAAATCCCGGTACTCTTTTTGCCACTCTGAGGGCTCGCTGACATGACTGACCTGGACGGCCGTCACCTTGTATTCCGGGCAGTTGGTTGCCCAATCAGAGTTATCGGTGGTAATCACGTTGGCGCCACTGGATGGAAAATGGAAAGTCGTGTACACCACGCCCGGCTGCACCCGGTCCGTCAGCACTGCCCGCAATACGGTTTCACCGGCCCGGCTGACAATGCCGCACCAGTCTCCTTCGCTGATACCCCGCTCTTCGGCGTCAAAAGGATGGATTTCCAGGATGTCCTCGGCATAAAACTCGGAGTTGGCCGTGCGCCGGGTTTGTGCACCCACGTTGTATTGCGAAAGGATCCGCCCGGTGGTCATCAGCAACGGGTACTTGCGCGTTGCCCGCTCGTCGGTAGGCACAAATCCGGTAATGGCGAAGTAGCCCTTGCCGCGCACGAATTCGTCCACATGCATAGTGGGCGTGCCCTCAGGCGCCTCGTCATTGCAGGGCCACTGGATGCTGCCCAGCCGGTCGAGTTTGGCATAGGAAACGCCTTGAAAAGTGGGTGTCAACCGCGCGATTTCATCCATGATTTCAGAGGGATGCCCATAGTTCATCGGGTAGCCCAACGCATTGCTCAGGGCCATCGTCACTTCCCAGTCTTCCAGCCCCGCCAGCGGTTCGATCGCTTTTCGAACCATTGAGATTCGCCGCTCGGCATTGGTAAAGGTGCCATTTTTTTCCAGGAAAGATGAACCGGGCAGCAGCACGTGTGCAAAGCGGGCCGTTTCATTCAGAAAGATATCCTGCACCACCAGGCATTCCAGTGACTGCAGCGCTTTTTCCACGTGGTGTGTATTGGGGTCACTCTGGGCAACATCTTCACCCTGGACGTAGAGCCCCTTGAAATTCCCACTGATCGAGGCGTCGAACATGTTGGGAATCCGCAGCCCGGGTTCTGGCCGTAGCTGCGTATTCCACTCCTGTTCGAACAGGCTCCTGACGCTGGCGTCAGAAATGTGGCGGTAACCGGGCAGCTCATGCGGAAATGAACCCATGTCACAGGAACCCTGCACGTTGTTCTGTCCGCGCAGCGGATTGACGCCCACGCCTTCACGACCGAGGTTGCCGGTAGCCATCGCCAGGTTGGCGATACCCATCACGGTAGTCGAGCCCTGGCTGTGTTCCGAAACACCCAGCCCATAGTAAATCGCAGCATTGGGCGCAGTTGCGAAAAGGCGTGCTGCTGCGCGCAACTCGGAAGCGGGAATACCGGTAATACGTTCCGTGGTTTCAGGTGAATTCTGTTCGCCGGAAATGAACTCGCGCCATTTCTGATAGGGCCCGGATTCACAACGAGCTTCGATGAAAGCCGCGTCTTCCAGCCCTTCGGTCACCACTACGTGAGCCATCGCGTTGATGAATGCGACATTGCTGCCTGGCCGCAATGCCAGGTGATGGTCTGCCTTGATATGGGCGGAGCTGACCAGTTCAATCCGTCTCGGATCGGCCACGATCAGCTGGGCTCCTTCTCTCAGGCGGCGTTTCAATCGGGATGCAAATACCGGGTGTGCGTCGCTGGGATTGGCGCCCATCACCATGACAAGGTCCGCACTGGCGACCGAATTGAACGCTTGCGTGCCGGCGGATTCTCCCAACGTCGTTTTCAATCCGTAACCGGTAGGTGAATGACAGACCCGTGCGCAGGTATCCACGTTGTTGTTGCCAAAGGCCGCCCGCACCATTTTCTGCACCAGGTAGGTTTCCTCGTTGGTGCAGCGCGAAGAAGTGATGCCGCCGATACTGTCGGGGCCGTACTCTTGCTGGATGGCTCTGAAACGTTCGGCCGTGTAGCTGAAGGCTTCCTCCCAACTCACTTCCCTCCAGGGATCGTTGATATTCTCGCGGATCATTGGCCGGGTAATTCGGTCCTTGTGCGTGGCGTAGCCGAACGCAAACCTGCCCTTGATACAGGCATGCCCTTCATTGGCCTGCCCTTGCTGGTCCGGGACCATCCTCAAAACCTCTCCATCCTTGAGTTCGGCATGGAAAGAACAACCCACGCCGCAGTACGCGCAGGTGGTGGTGATACTGCGGTCGGGCTGACCTTTCTGCATGACCGGTTTTTCGATCAGCGCCTCGGTCGGACAATGATCGACACAGGCGCCGCAGGATACGCAATCGGAATCCATGAAACTCTGCGCCTGTCCCGCCACGATTTTCGAAGCAAAGCCCCGGCCGTCAACAGTCAGTGCAAAAGTCCCCTGGATGTCGTCGCAGGCCCGCACGCAGCGATAGCACACGATGCATTGCGAGGGATCGAAGGCAAAATAGGGGTTGGAGTCATCACGGGCCGCCTGCTGATGACCGGCCCCGTTCATGCCATAACGACTGCTTTCGACACCCAGCGAAGCGGCCACATCCTGTAATTCGCAATCGCCGTTGGCGGAACAGGTGTCACATTCCAACGGGTGATCTGAGACGTATAGCTCGACCACGTTGCTGCGCAGCTCGTCCAGTTCACGGGATTGTGTATGCACCACCATCCCGTCTTCCACTTCCGTGGTGCAGGAAGCGGGATAACCTTTTCGCCCCTCGATTTCGACCAGACAGACCCGGCAGGAACCGAACGCGTCCAGGCTATCCGTGGCGCACAATTTTGGAACTTTGATGCCGGCCTCCGCCGCCGCCCGCATGACCGACGCACCGGCAGTAACCGTGACCGGCCGACCATCGACGGTCAATGTCACGGGCATGCCAATTTTCAACGGCATCGGCGTTCCCATATCGAGTCTTGATTCATACATAAGCGATCATGCTCCGAAATCTGCGGGGAAATGTTTGAGTGCGCTGCGCACGGGCATCGGTGTAAGGCCGCCCATGGCGCACAATGAACCCTTGTCCATGGTTTCACACAGGTCATCGAGAACCTTGAGGTTGAATTCGCGGTCCTGGTTCGCGACGATGCGGTCTATTACTTCCACGCCTCGTACCGACCCCACCCGGCACGGCGTGCACTTGCCACAGGATTCCACCGCACAGAATTCCATGGCAAAACGGGCCTGCTGCGCCATGTCCACGGTGTCGTCAAAGACGACAATCCCGCCGTGACCCAGCATGCCGCCGATATCAGTCAGCGCGCCATAGTTCAGCGTGACGTCCCACTGCGATTCCGGGAGATAGGCGCCCAAAGGCCCACCCACCTGGATCGCGCGTACCGGCCTGCCGCTGGCCGTGCCGCCACCATAACCCTCGACCAGTTCCCGCAAAGTGGCGCCAAACGGAATTTCCACCAGTCCGCCCCTGCGCACGTTACCCGCCAGTTGCACGGTAAGGGTGCCCCGGGACCGACCCGTACCGAAATCCCGATAGTAGCCTGCCCCTTCCGCCAGGATCGTACTGATAGCGCCCAGCGACAGCACATTGTTGACCACCGTTGGCTTGCCCAGCAGGCCCTCGATGGCCGGCAACGGCGGTTTAAAACGGATCAGCCCCCGCTTGCCTTCCAGGCTGTCCAGTAGCGAAGTTTCCTCGCCACAGATATACGCGCCCGCGCCGATCCGTAACTCGAGCTTGAAAGCCTTGCCTGATCCCTGGATATCCTCTCCCAGCCAGTTTGCCTGCGAGGCCCGCGCGATGGCCTCTTCAAGCACCCGCCTGCAGTGTGGGTATTCGGACCGCAGGTAAATGAAGCCTTCAGTGGCGCCTACGGCCAGTCCGGCTATGGTCATGCCTTCGATCAGCTGGAATGGATCCGACTCCATCAGCAGGCGATCGGCAAAAGTACCCGAGTCACCCTCGTCCGCATTGCAGACGATATACTTCTGCTCCGCCGGCGTGTCCAGCACCGTTTGCCACTTGATACCTGTGGGAAACGCAGCACCGCCCCTGCCGCGTAAACCGGATTCCTTGACCTCGTCAACAATGGCCTGGGAACTCAGATCCAGGGCGCGCTTCAAACCCTTGTAACCACCCATGCGGGTATAGTCGTCCAGTGACAGTGGGTCGGTCCAGCCGGAACGGTAAAAGGTCAGCCGCTGTTGGCTTGCAAGCCAATCGATACCATCGACCGGCCCCAGGCCGAGCGCATGATCCGCCGGCCCGGGAAATCCTGATTCGAACAAGCCGGGCACATCGGCAAGCGCGACTGGCCCGAACGCCATACGCCCGGACTCTGTCTCTACTTCGACCAGCGGTTCCAGCCAGAACGCGCCGCGTGAACCATTGCGCACGAGCTCTATTTCAATGCCCCTGCCCTTTGCACCGGCAAGAATCGAATCCGCCACGGCATCGGCGCCCAGCGCACAGGCCGTGGCATCCCGTGGAACGAAAACTTTAAGGGCACTCATTCCTGTGCCTCGAGGTCGTCGATCAACTGGTCAAAGCTGCCCGTGGAAACACGTGCATGGATACCGTCATTGATCCGGACTGAAGGTGCACAGGCGCAATTACCGAGACAGTAGACCGGTTCCAGCGTGAATCGGCCATCTTCGGTCGTTTCACCAAAATCGATGCCCAGCCGTTGTTTGGCATGCAGTTCCAGGTCACGGGAGCCCATGGCCTGGCAGGCCTCGGCCCGGCATAACTGGATCAGGTGCTCGCCTGCCGGGCTTGTTCTGAAATCATGGTAGAAGCCAATGACGCCCTGGATCTCGGCTCGCGACAGGTTAAGAGACTGCGCCAGCATGGGCACCGATTCAGATGGCACAAAACCCAGTTTTTCCTGGACGGAATGGAGCACCGGCATGAGGGTTCCAATCTTCCCATGGTGCTCCGCTACGGCGCTATCGACGATTTCCCTGAGTGAAACGGCTGATGAATTCATGCTTTACCTAGCTCGAAAATTCGAAATCACTGAACCGCGACCGCAGTTCCATCTTTTGTATTTTTCCAGTGGCCGTATGCGGAATTTCTTCGACGAAGACAACGTCATCCGGCATCCACCACTTGGCGATCTTACCATCCAGATAAGCCAGCACCGACTGATCATCCAACTCTGCGTCGGCTTCCTTGACGATAATCAGCAGCGGTCGCTCACTCCACTTGGGGTGCGGCAGGCCGATAACAGCAGCCTCTGCAACTCCGGGGCAGCCAACCGCAACATTTTCCACCTCGATAGAGGATATCCACTCGCCGCCCGACTTGATCACATCCTTGTCGCGATCGGTGATCTGCATGAAACCCAGCGGGTCGATCGTTGCAATATCGCCCGTGTTGAACCAGCCATCCGCCGTCAGCACGGGCTCATCCAGTTTGAAATAGCCGCTGGATACACAGGGACCCTTGACCAGCAAATGACCGGATGTTTTGCCATCGCGCGGCAGATCCTCACCTTCGTCATTGACCGTCTTCATTTCAACCAGGAAGGGCGTTCTGCCCTGTTTTTCTTTGAGTTTAAGCTGGCTCTCGCGATCCAGCACCGATGTAGCATGTTTCATCTTGCCGGTCGTGCCAACGGGGGACATTTCGGTCATTCCCCAGCCATGGATCACTTCCACGTCGAAGTCCAGCTCAAACTTCCGGATCATCATCGGGGGACAGGCTGCGCCGCCCACTACCACACGATTCAGGTAGGGCAGCTTCTTGCCGGTTTGCTCGAGGTACTGCAACAGGCCCAACCATACGGTGGGCACGGCCGCCGTGCATGAAACTTTCTCATTCTCCAGCAGCTCATAAATACTCTTGCCGTCCATGCCCGCACCCGGCATGACCATCTTCGCACCCGATGCGGGGACCGCAAAGGTCAGCGCCCAGGCATTCGCGTGAAACATCGGCACGATGGCAAGCACCGAATCTTCTGAGCGCAACCCGAATACATCCGGCTGGTTAACCATCAGGCCATGCAGCACATTGGACCGGTGGGAATACAGAACCCCCTTGGGATTGCCGGTGGTGCCCGAGGTATAGCACAGCGCCGCTGCGCTGTTTTCATCGAGCTTTTGCCAGCGGTAATCCGCATCGACCGCCGCAATCCAGTCTTCATAGGCGACAACATTGGGCAATGAGGTTGCCGGCATATGATCCGAATCGGTTAGCACGATGTATTTTTCCACCGACGCAAAACGATCTTTCAGCGCCTCCATGATCGGCAGAAATGTCGTGTCTACAAAGATGATTCGGTCTTCAGCGTGATTGACAATATAGTCGAGTTGTTCGGCGAATAACCGGGGATTCAGCGTGTGACATACCGCACCATGGCCCATGATGCCAAACCAGGCTTCCATGTGGCGCTCGGTGTTCCAGGCCATCGTGGCCACCCTGTCGCCCTGCTTGATCCCCTCTTTATGCAGCGCTTTCGCCACCCGCAGGGCACGTTCTCGAATTTCCGCCAGCGTGGTGCGGCGGATGGGTCCCTCCACGCTGCGGGTCACCAATTCACGTTCACCGTGATTGAGCGCGCCGTGGTCAAGAATAGTGTGAACCAGTAACGGGTAGTCTTGCATCAAACCAAGCATTCAGGGGGTCCTTTATTGAGTGTAATTCCCTTATTATGTACCGATTGTCTCGCTTTAAACCAGACAGGAATTTTAAATGTACAACTGCACGAAAAACTATATTGACGGCGAATGGTTTGATTCCACCGGTGGCAGCGTTGGGGACATCATCAACCCGGCAACCGAACAGGTCATTGGACAAGTCTCTTTTGGCACGGCAGAGGATGTCAACCACGCAGTGCGAGCGGCGCGTTCGGCGTTCGAGGAATTTTCGCAATGGTCCGTTGATCAAAGGCTGGAGTTGCTCAACCATATCGTCGATGCATTCAAACTTCGCTGGAACGACATTGCGGCAGCCATTACAGCAGAAATGGGCGCTCCGGCACCGTTTTCAGCCAGGGCGCAAACGGGCTCCGGGCTGGGACACACACGGGCTGCCATCGCCGCACTGCAGGAACTCAAGCTTGAAGAGTCAATCGGAAAATCAACCGTTATCAGGGAACCGGTCGGGGTCTGCGGCCTGATCACTCCTTGGAACTGGCCGGTCAACCAGATCATGTGCAAGGTGGCCCCAGCGCTGGCCGCCGGTTGCACCATGGTACTGAAGCCCAGTGAAATCGCCCCCATCAACGCCACCCTGCTGGCCGAGGTATTCGCAGACGCAAACGTTCCAGCGGGGGTGTTCAACCTGGTTCACGGCGACGGCCCGGGTGTTGGCGCTGCAATGTCCGAACACGAAGGAATCGACATGATGTCGTTCACAGGATCGACCCGGGCCGGCGTGCTGGTCGCCAGGGCCGCCGCTGATACGGTCAAGCGGGTCACTCAGGAGCTTGGCGGTAAGTCGGCCAACATCAT
>Ga0224504_10000104_pt1 | contig 33191 bp, 29 predicted proteins | sample SF_Oct11_sed_USG_3_FD_170160 | JGI IMG/M metagenome (GOLD analysis project Ga0224504, IMG submission 170160) | Sediment microbial communities from San Francisco Bay, California, United States - SF_Oct11_sed_USGS_24 | ecosystem: Environmental > Aquatic > Marine > Sediment | place: USA...
TATCGTTGGCGCGACACTTTTTCCGCACAACATTGGACTCGGCGCTGCGAACGACCCCGACCTGATCTATGAAATTGGCCGCGTAACCGCCCTGGAAATGCTGGCAACAGGTCTGGATGACCGGTGCGCATTAACTGGTCCAGTTGTTAAGTTAGTCTAAGCGGCCTTTTGGCCTGTTTCCACCTCTCGCATTCCTTCGTTCGGCAACACGACTTCGGGTGCCGGTGGCCGATAGCCCAGCGCACTGTGTGGGCGCTTGGTGTTGTAGTGGGTGCGCCCCTACGAAGGCGACTACTACAACACGGGACGCGAGACGTTTCTTCTGCCAGTGCGTTGGGAAGACGGCTGGCCGGTGATGACTGATCATGGTGATGTAGTGCCTTACGTGCTGGATCGCCCAAACCTTCCCAGGGCAGACACTTCAGCCATCCCGATGAGCGGGAATTTCGCTTTCCGCGAAGACTTCGATGATAGGGAACTCGACCTCTATTGGCTTTTTGTGCGCGTGCCGCAGGAAAAATGGTATGACCTCGAGAGAGAGCCGGGGACGCTTGTCATCGAGCCACGCCCTGATTCCATAGGGGGCATCGCCCAGCCATCCTTTATCGGAAGGCGTCAGCAGCATATGTATGCCTCGGCCTCGACCGCTATGCGCTACAGGCCAGAACAGTCTGGTGACATCGCAGGACTGGTTGCCTTCCAGAGTGATGAATTCTATTACTTTCTGGGTCTTGGGCTGGACGTACACGGGGAAACGGTTGTGGAATTACGCATGCGGGCGGGGGCGGACGATCCTGCAAATGGTTTGGTGATCGCTTCGGCCCCGCTGCAAATCGAAAGCGGCGCGCCGGTTTACCTGAAAATCGATGCAAAGGGCGGCCTTTATGACTTTTCCTATGGCACGGATGAAGGGGAATGGAGCATCCTGATCGGAAACGCAGACGGCAGAGTGCTCAGTACACGGACGGCGGGAGGCTTCGTTGGCGTGACTTTCGGCGTTTACGCCTATTCGGCCGGGACAGATTAGTCCTTATCCGAAGCGTCAGTCCGGGGCGTTTTCGACGGGCAAACGGAAACTGCTGACCGGCAACCCCTCAGCCCCGTGCAAGTTGATAATCGGTGCGTTGGCCCAGGCATGACGTACCTCGACGGGCTCCGCTATATCGCTCGCATTCAGTAAAACTCGGTTCTGTTCCAGCCGGGCCTCCACGTAATGGCAAGCGCCGAGGTCGTCACAGAGTTCGAATGCCGCGGGCGTGGCAGCTCCGGATACGAACAGCGGCATTCCGGTATCGGCAAAATGGACCGTCACTTCCTGGCCCATCCGCAGGGCGCGTAACGGGACGATACCGTCCGTCACCTCGTCGTTGCCCGGCACCAGCCCTCGTGCAACGGACGCTGCACGGACTCCGATGATGCGCTTGTTGGGTGGATGGATATCCGATGCATCAGCCGAACCGACGGTCACCACAAGTCCGCTCAGCGGATCGGCTGCCGCGACGCGCTGCTGTGCATCGCGTATACGTGCCCAGCCCGAGTCGGTTGGAATGCCGGGCAAGGGGCCGAACTCCGGCAACTGGATAACGATGAAGGGAAGCAGTTCGCCAAGCGATTGACGCCAGTCGCTTATCATCAAGGCAAGCAAGTTCTCGTAGCTGTGTGCGCGACCGGTGTTGGATTCTCCCTGGTACCAAAGCACGCCGCTGAGCCCATATCCACTCAAGGGTGCGATCATCGCGTTGAACAGCCCGGTCACACCGGTGATTGAAGACCAGGGCGTCATTGGTGGTCTGCCAGTCGGATCGGTGACGCGTTGGACACGCCAGCCTTCGCCGAGAGGAACATGGCTGCCGTCTGGAAATACCAGCCGGATCTTGCCGGGTGGTCCAATCAGGCCACCTGCCGCCCAACTGTTGTAGGCATTGACTGCCAGCACATTGGTACCGGCTTTCAGCACACCTGGTTCAACTCGATAGTTCCGTGGGGTGTCCCATCCGAACATTGCGCCCACCGGTTTACCGTTTATCCAGGTGACATCCACTTCGTCGATAATGCTCAGCTCGAGCACGGCGCCCTGCTTAGCCTGCGCAGCATTCAGATCGAAGGACTTCCTGTACCAGACCATGCCAGTGAAGCCTTTCGTACCCATGCCGGCCCATTTCCTCCAGTCGCCCAGTTGCGGGGGTGCTGCAGGCCAGTTGTTATCCTCGAAGTCAGCTTTCCAGGGTGCAGGCTCATCGTCACGGGCTGCTCTCCACCAGGCTTTCCAGTCATGGACATAGGCTTGCAGCGCTTTTCCGGTATCCCGCCCGTGAACTTCGTTGAGTTCGAGTGCGCGTTGGAATTCGTCAAGTGGCTTCAAGCCCCGGGCACTGATCCAGGCCTCTATGGAGGACCCGCCCCACGAGGCATCGATCAGGCCGAAGGGTATACGCCGGTCATTCTGCAAAGCGCGGGCAAACAGGTAACAGGCGGCTGAGAAAGAGGGCACCGTGTCGGCCGTGGCAATTTCCCAGCCTGACACTTCGGTGAATTCAGCGAGCGGTTTCGTGCTGCTGTCATGCTCCACCGTCAGCAGTCGAATGGAAGAATCGATTTTCGCGGTGTCACGCCACGGCTCGTTCAGATTCGCCATCGGGTATTCGGTGTTTGACTGGCCGGAACACAGCCAGACTTCGCCAATCAGAATATTCTCAAGCACACGGACCAGGCCGTCCGTCCCTGCCAATTCCAGGCGGTGAGGACCGCCGGCCGGCAGGGCAGGGAACTCTGCGGACCAGTTTCCGGACTTATCAGCGCGCACGTTCTGCACGTGTTCGGCCAGCGAAACGCGCATTTCTGCGCCCGGTGTTGCCGAGCCCCACACGCTGATGGGTCGTTCACGCTGCAGCACCATGTGGCTGCTGAACAGGCTGGAAAAAGCGGGTTCCATGGCCGACGCCGTGCCGGACCAGAGAGCCGTAATGGTGACGAAAACCAGCAGTATGTGTAACAGCAGATCCTTGTTCTTCATGATTGGATAGTTCATGCCTGTCATTTTGTAAACGTTTGCATTTCTGATCAAGCGCTGTGTAGTATCCCTGAGTTCCGGCTGAAGTCGGGGTGATGATTTTCCGCGAAATTGAGGCGATTCAACCTATGCAAAGACTCTCTGTGACAGAGAAGTTCGGCTACGGCCTTGGAGACATGGCAAGCAATATCGTCTTCCAGGTCGTCATCAATTTCATGTTGTATTTCTACACAGACGTTTTCGGCATTGGAGCCGCGGCAGTCGGCACGCTGATGCTTGTCGTGCGCCTTTTCGATGCCGTAACGGACCCGCTGATGGGTGGTCTCGCGGACCGCACCCACACGCGCTGGGGACGATACCGGCCCTACCTGGTCTGGATTGCAATTCCCTACGGCATCCTCGCGGTAATAGCATTTACCACCCCGGATCTCTCCGACAGCGGCAAGCTGGTTTACGCGTATATCACCTATGCATTGCTGATGACTGCCTACACCGCGATAAATATACCCTATTCCGCACTGGGTGGCGTGATCACCGCCGATTCCCAGGAACGCGCCTCGGTCCAGTCCTGGCGGTTCATGCTGGCCATGGCCGGCGGTGCATTGGTGACAGCGAGTACCCTGCCGCTGGTTGATTTTTTTGGTGACGGCGACCGTCAGAAGGGGTTCCAGATGGCCGTGGCGGTTCTTGCAATGATCGCCGTGATTGCATTTTTCGCCTGTTTCGCGATGACACGGGAGCGCGAGAGCCCGGTCGAGAAAGCGCAGAAGCAGAACATTTTTGGCGATTTTGTCTCGTTGCTGAAGAACGATCAGTGGGTGTTGATCGCCGGGATCACTTTTGTGCTGCTGGTCGCAGTGGCGATGCGCGGCGCGACCACGCCTTACTACGTGGAGTACTACCAGGGCGGCGATTCGAAAATGATCACGGTATTCATGACCGCCGGCATGCTGGCGGGCATCGCCGGCGCCATGTTCGCCAACTGGCTCAGCGCACATACCTGCAAGGTCAGAGTGATGAAATGGGCGACCCTGGGGGTTATCGTCTTTCACCTGGCGGTGGTCTTCGTGCCGCGGGGACAGATGATGCTGGCGCTGGTCTTGATGTCGGTTGCCAACTTCTGTCACATGATCCTGATTCCATACCTGTTTTCAGCGGTTCCGGATACCGTGGATTACGGATTGCAGCGCTGGGGCAAGGGCGCGATGGCCATGAGTTTCTCCGGCCATCTGCTGGCTCTGAAAATTGGCATCGCCGTCGGCGGCGCTTTGACCGGCTGGATTCTCGCGATGACAAACTACCAGCCCAACATCGAGCAGTCCGCCGAAGCGCTCAACGGCATCGTTTTTAACCTGGCTGTCACGCAGGTGATAGCCGGTATCCTGATCCTTGTCTGTCTGTATTTTTACAAACTGAACCGTGAATGGGCTACGCAAAATGGCTGATCCTCAGAATAAAAAAATGATCCGAAATCCTATTCTGCCGGGCTTTAACCCCGATCCTTCCATTGTCCGGGTCGGTGAAGACTTTTACATCGCCACGTCAACTTTTGAGTGGTATCCGGGCGTGCAGATTCACCACTCGCGCGACCTGCGCCACTGGCGTCTGATTTCCAGGCCGCTGAACCGGGCTGCGTTGCTGGACATGCGCGGCAATCCCGATTCCTGCGGTGTGTGGGCGCCCTGCCTGAGCTGGCATGATGGCTTGTTCTACCTGGTCTATGCTGACGTCAAGCGTCTTGACGGAAATTTCAAGGACGCTCATAACTACCTGACAACTTGCTCGACGGTTGACGGCCATTGGAACGACCCGGTCTACCTCAACAGCAGTGGCTTCGACGCGTCATTGTTTCATGATGATGACGGCCGTAAGTGGCTGGTCAATATGGTCTGGGATCATCGACCATTGCGAAATCGTTTCGGCGGTATTTACCTGCAGGAATACAGCGTCGAGCAGGGCCGGCTGACAGGACCGGTAAAAAATATTTTCCTTGGTAGCGATCTTGGTTTCACCGAGGCGCCTCACCTCTACAAACGGGATGGCTGGTACTATCTGCTGACCGCTGAGGGCGGTACCGGCTACCAGCACGCGATGACCATGGCGCGGTCACGCAGTATTGAGGGCCCCTATGAGCTGGATCCGCAAGGCTACCTGCTGACAGCCAAGGACAACCGTAACCTGCCGCTGCAACGGGCAGGTCACGGCGACCTGTTCGATACGCCGGACGGGCAGACCTACCTGGTGCACCTGTGCAGCCGGCCCCTGAAGGGTCTGCAGCGCAGCCCGATGGGTCGCGAAAGCGGTCTGCAGAAATTCGACTGGAGCGAGGATGGCTGGCCACGTATTGCCGGCGCCAGCGGTGACGGCTTGCCGGAGCTCAATGTGCCGGCCCCGGGCCTGGTGCCGCATCCCTGGCCGGAGGTACCGGTGCGGAGGGGTTTCGATTCACCTGAATTGCCAGCGGAATTTCAGTGGTTGCGTTCTCCTGAACCCGAACGGTTCATGAGCCTGGCCGAACGGCCGGGATTTCTGCGATTAACCGGTAAAGAGGCTCTTGGCAGCTGGTTCGAGCAAGCGCTGGTTGCGCGTCGCCAGGAAGCGTTCTGCTTTACCGCTGAAACCTGCCTGGAATTCCAGCCGACGAATTTTCAGCAAATGGCCGGCCTGGTCAGTTATTACAATAAGCACAAGTACCACTACCTGTATGTTTCGGTGGATGAACAGGGTCGCAGGGTTATCGACATCATGAGTTGCGAGGCAGACTCAACGAATGTGAGTTCGTTTCCTCTCGCAGAGGGTTGTGCCAGGCAGTTCAAACTCGATAACCGTTTCCGCCTGCCGGACGAAGGTCCGGTCTGGCTGCGTGCCGAGGTCGATCACCAGGCGCTGCAATTTTCGTGGTCAACGGACGGCGAGAACTGGTCGAATACCCCTGGGGTGTTGAATCAGTCACTGATTTCCGATGAAGCGGGCGAGGGCGAAGGCGCCAGCTTTACCGGCGCGTTTATCGGTATGGCCTGCCAGGACATCTCGGGCCAGAATGCGCCGGCAGACTTCGCTTACTTCGAATACCGGGAGCAGCAGTAGCCCGATCGTCCCGCTCAGTTCCGGTCGAGCGTTGCGGTCAACAACTTTGTGCCTGTCAATTGCTCGCCGCGGCTTCCCGGAGATACGCCGCCGACGTGAAACAGGTGCCGCCCTCCGGCGTTGACGGCGCTACCGTCTTCCTTGAACACGTGTAATTGTTCCGGCTGGACTCGAAAACTGATGACGCGGTTTTCACCCGGCTGAAGAGAGACAGTCTGAAATCCGATAAGGCTGGCCCGTGGTGTTTCGAAGGGCGCATCCTGAACGGTCACACACTTATTGGTCCTCTTCCACCTGAGGGTAAGGCAAACGGATATGGCCGAAGCGAATCACCAGGACGGTGATGGCCAGGATCAATGCAGCCACGGCTACGCCCACTACACGCCAGGTCTCCATTTCCTTCATGTCAAGGATCAGGTAACGGGCCAGGGCGACAATTGAAATGTACAGCGGCATCCGCACCGGCAGTTTGCCGGAATCGAGGTAAATCGATACCATCGCCAGCACTTCGAGGTAGATGAACATCAGCAGCAGATCGGCCAGCGTAACGGTCATCGCTTCGATCATCACCCCGATCTCGATTCCAACCGCGACCACGGTTGCAATGGCAATGATCAACAGTCCGATATCCTGAACCCAAACCAGGGCTTTATGACCCACCCGATTGATTTTTTTCATGGCGATAGGCGTCATTGAGTATCTGATTCGGCTACGGTGACCCCGCTCTCAGGATCAGGCTATCGCAAGCGGCAATTTCCGGCAAGTGAATTGACCTGACCCCTTTCCTTTTGCTACTCAACGATTTGGCCGTCGACGTCGATGATCTGGACTTCGCCCAGGCCGAGTTCGCGCAACTGGGTCTCGATCTGGGCGCGGTCGCCCACGATCAGCCAGGTCAAGCTTTCAGGGTGCAATACTTGTTCGGCTGCACCCTGGACGCCTTCGAGGCTGACCGCCTCGTACTGCCCCTTTAGCATCCAGGCGTATCTTGAGAGAGTGCTCGTAATGCTGCAAGGTTTTGAGACAAAATGACTGCGTCGAAAGTCATGGTGGGATTGAAATGGAATCCGGGCCGGACGGAGCGGTGTTTCTGCAGCGCGAAGGCGAGCAGGATAAAATGGTGAGCTTACCCGCTGCATCGAGTCATTTTGTGATGGTGCTATAGACTGAGTCCATAATCGATGGGTTGCATCTGTATGAGATTTTTAGCTTTGCTCGCCATTATTTTCGGCATTTCGCAATCGGAGGTTCTGATGGGAAAGGGTCCTGCCGATAGATGTCCCGGAGTAATGCGGGCTGAATCCTTTCGTCAGATGAGCCGGGATGAGCTTGTCGCCCATCGAGAGCGGGTTGCGGAACAAACACCGGGCCCAGTGGTTGAAGCGTTCTGCGAAAGTACGGCAGCGATCACATTTTCTGGTTACCGCGACCAGCTTGAACGTGCCAGGCAGGAAAATCTGAAGGCGGGTGGTTCCGGCTTTGACCCGGCCGAGCTTTATTTCTTTCTGGAATGTGGTGACGATCAGGTCGAGCTGAGCCCGCTGGCCTATCATGCCTACAATCTGAATCGTGATGAACACGGATTCATGGGTGAATCGACCCTTGCGATCGTCTGGATGTCCATCGGTTACCTTGACGTCAAGGATCCTGACCATAACCGGTCTTTCATGGATGCCGTTAATCGAATCCTGGCCTATGCCAGGAAAAGCGATTCGCAAACAGAAGTCGAATTGTATGAGGACCTTCTGGTGCAGATCGAGGGCTTCAGGGAAGACTACGCGCTGGCAGTCGGTGAATGCCTTTAAGACTGGGCCGTAACCGCTGATGGAAATCAATGTTCTTGTGATTATCCACCCTTAAACTGGAGTTGATGTAAGGGGCTTGATATATTATATATTGCTAATATATAGCATCTGTCCCGGTATCGAGGACGGCCAGTAAACCGTGGTCATCCGGCGGGGCGCGGAGTTCCCATCATGAAATCGAAACGCGCGCAAATGAAACAGATATTACTGCTGGTTGCCAGCCTGGTTTTGGTGACGAGCCTCGATGCAAATCCGGAGTCTCAAGCACTGGAAACGGCTGCTGCAAGCTATGAATCCGCCTCGGTTGAGCGTGTTTTCGACGGGACGGTCGAGGCCGTGCACCAGGCCACGGTCTCGGCACAGACCGCCGGGCGCATCGCAGAAGTGGGCTACGATGTCGATGATTTCGTCGATGCGGGCTCGGTTTTAGTCCGCTTCACCGATGTGGAACAGCGCACGGCACTGCGCCAGGCCGAAGCACAATTAGCGGAAGCCCGGGCCCGACTTACCGAGGCTGAAGAGGATTATCGTCGGGCTCAGAATCTGCAGGAGCGCGGCCTGGGCTCACAACGCGATCTGGACAGCGCGCTGGCCAGCCGGAAATCGGCCAGTGCGCGGGTCGCCTCTGCCGAGTCCGCGGTGGAAGCTGCCCGCCAGCAACTGGCATATACCGTGGTGGAGGCGCCCTATCCGGGGATCGTTACCGAGCGCCATGTGGAAGTGGGTGAGTCGGTTTCACCAGGGCAGCCGCTGATGTCCGGGCTGTCTCTGGAGCGGCTTCGGGTGGCGACTGACCTGCCGCAGTCTGTGGCCAGTGAAGTTCGCAAAAACCCGGTTGCTGCATTGATTACCGGGGAAGGGCGTGTCCAGGCTGCCGACATCACGTTGTTTCCGATTGCGGACCCTGTTACCAACACTTTCCGGGTGCGCATGGATTTGCCAGAGGGCCAGTTTGGGCTATACCCCGGCATGTTCGTTAAGGTCGCCTTCAGGATCGGTGAGGCAGAGCGCCTGCTGGTCCCCACCTCCTCGGTTTTGCATCGCAGCGAGGTGACCGCGGTCTACGTGGTGGGCCCGAACGGTGTGCGTCTGCGCCAGGTCCGGACCGGCCAGTCGTTTGGGGAACGGACGGAAGTACTGGCTGGCCTGGTGGCGGGTGAGACCGTGGCCCTTGACCCGGTTCGGGCCGGCATCCTGGCCAAATCCAGTCGGGAATCCGCCAGTGACTGAGCGGCTGGGATTATCAGGGCGGATCGCACGCCAGTTTCAGGACAATGAGTTGACCCCGCTGTTGGCCCTGGCGGCCCTGCTGCTGGGCCTGTTTGCCGTATTGATCACGCCTCGTGAGGAAGAACCACAGATCGATGTGACCTTCGCAAATGTCTTCGTGCCGTTTCCCGGAGCGGGTTCGGTGGAAGTCGAAAACCTGGTTTCAATCCCAATGGAGCAGGTGCTGGCGGAGATTGAAAACGTGGAACATGTCTACTCGGTCTCCCGGCCCGGGATGGCGGTGTTGACGGTGCAGTTTGAAGTCGGCCAAGACCGCACCGTTTCGCTGGTCAAACTATACAATGCCATCTACTCAAACCAGGACTGGCGGCCGGCCAATCTGGGCATCGGTCCGCCGCTCGTCAAGCCGAAGGGTATTGACGATGTACCCATCGTTACCGCAACCCTGTGGACCGAAGATCAGGAGCGGGGCGGCCACGACCTGCTCAAAGTGGCCCACACGCTGGAAGCTGAGCTCAAGCGCGTTCCGGGCACCCGTGACGTGTTCACCATCGGCGGCGCCCAGGATATCGTGCACGTGGAACTGGACCCTGAGCGGATCGCAGGCTTCGGCTTGACGCTGGATGACCTGCGCATGGCCCTGAACGCTGGAAATACCGTTCGCCAGGCCGGCGCGATCGTTACCGGCGGAGAGGAAATTCCGGTCCAGAGTGGCACTTTCCTGTCCGGTCCGGGCGATGTGGCCAGCCTGGTAGTTGGCGTCTTCGACAACCGCCCGGTTTTCCTCGACGACATTGCCACGATCAAGGCCGGGGGCGATCAGCCGGAACAGTACAGCTGGTTCGCCGCCGGTCCCGCGCACGAACAAGCCGGGCACACCCGGGTAGCGTGGGCGCCCGCCGTGACGCTGGCAATCGCCAAAAAGCCGGGCACAAATGCCACCCGCATCAGCAACGCCGTGATCGAACGCCTGGAGCAACTGAGAGCCACGCACATTCCGGACGGTATAGAGACCACCATTACCAGGAACTATGGACAGACCGCCAATGACAAGGCTCTGAAACTCATCAGCAAGCTGGCGTTTGCTACCGGCTCGGTCATTCTGCTGGTGCTGCTCACGCTGGGCTGGCGTGAGGCGATCATCGTCGGTGCCGCCGTGATCGTCACCCTGATGGTGACGCTATTCGCTTCCTGGGCCTGGGGATTCACGATCAACCGGGTGTCCCTGTTCGCCCTGATTTTTTCCATCGGCATCCTGGTGGATGACGCTATCGTGGTGGTTGAAAACATTCACCGCCACCGGGGCATGAAGGCCGGCCCGCTGAGCGGCCTGATCCCGGGCGCCGTGGATGAAGTCGGTGGCCCCACGATACTCGCGACCTTCACGGTGATTGCGGCCCTGTTGCCGATGGCGTTCGTGACCGGACTGATGGGCCCTTACATGAGCCCGATTCCCATCAACGCCTCCATCGGTATGCTGTTCTCACTGGCCATCGCGCTGGTGCTGACCCCCTGGATGAGCAACCGATTGCTGGCAGGCCAGACGGCGCATTCGGTCGGTGACGACAAAGGCGGTGCGCTGCACCCGTTTTTCAGGCGGCTGATGACACCGTTTCTGCGGCGATCAGCCGGGCGCCGGGCGCGCACCCTGCTGTATGCCAGTCTGCTTGCCCTGATTGGACTCGCGGTGGGACTGGTGATGATCCAGGCCGTGGTTCTGAAAATGCTGCCTTTCGACAACAAGTCAGAGTTCCAGGTTGTTGTGGATACGCCCGAGGGCACGCCGGTGGAGAATACGGCGGCGTTGCTGGATGAACTGGCCAGCATCATCGAAACGGTTCCCGAGGTCACCAACTACCAGGTTTATGCAGGCACTGCGGCACCCATCAATTTCAATGGCCTGGTACGCCAGTATTATCTGCGCAGCGACAGCAACATGGGTGATATCCAGGTGAACCTGCTGGACAGGCATGAGCGCGACCGTTCCAGTCATGAAATCGCCGCGGGGATTCGCGATGCGCTGGCCACCGCCGGGGAACGCTACGGTGCTTCGGTCAAGGTCGTCGAGGTGCCGCCCGGTCCGCCCGTGATGTCTCCTATCGTCGCTGAAATCTATGGTCCGGATTACGAGCAGCAGAAATTGCTGGCCAGGCAGGTTGAAGCGATATACCGGGAAACACCGGACATCGTCGATATCGACATCACCGTCGAAGCAGATGCCAGGCGCTACATCATCGAGGTCGACCGCCAACTGGCGGCTTTGCTTGGGGTTTCCCAGCAACAGGTCAGCACCGCGGTGGCCCTGGCACTGGGCGGAGAAGATGTGACTTACATTCACCAGGCCCGCGAAAAGGAACCGATCCCGGTGCGCCTGGAAGCACCTGTGGCCAACAAGGCATACCTGCAGAGCCTGCTGGCGCTGAAGGTGCGCAGTCGCGATGGCGTGCAGGTGCCCATATCCGAGTTCGCCCGCGTGACCGAAGCGCCCTGGGACGATGCCATTATTCACAAGGACCTGCTGCCGGTGGTATTCGTCAACGGCGACATGGCCGGCCAACTGGACAGCCCACTTTATGGAATGTTTGAACTGTCCGGCCGGATCGATGAAATTGAGTATGCGGGCGAGGGCGTCGAACAGCGCTACATCAGCCAGCCCGGAAACCCATATAATTTTTCGCTGAAATGGGACGGTGAATGGCAGATTACTTACGAGACCTTCCGTGACATGGGTATCGCGTACGCAGTAGGCCTGGTGCTGATTTTCCTGCTGGTGGTCGGCCAGTTCCGGTCTTACCTGTTGCCGCTGATCATCATGGCGCCGATACCGCTGACCGTGATCGGCGTAATGCCGGGCCACGCGCTGCTTGGCGCCCAGTTTACCGCGACGTCGATGATAGGCATGATCGCGCTGGCAGGAATCATCGTGCGCAACTCCATTTTGCTGGTCGACTTCATTCAACAGGAGCGCGCGGCAGGCGCCGCGCTGGAAGACGCGGTAGTCGCGGCGGCAGCGGTGCGCGCCAAGCCGATCATCCTGACTGCGCTGGCCGCCATGATGGGTGCTTTTTTCATTCTCGATGACCCGATCTTCAATGGCCTGGCTATCGCACTGATATTCGGCATCCTGGTCTCGACCCTGCTGACGCTTCTGGTCATTCCGGTGTTGCTTTACAGCTTCCGATATCAGAAACAGTCGCGCGTATCTGGCGAGACCTTGCCGGAAGCCTGATGCAGGCCCGCTGCCCGGGCGCTGCCGCTAAACTGGAAACGAGGAATGAAGCCCTGATCAATCCGTTAAAATTCGGTCGGCCATCCCTGATCCGCAACCTGATGAAGCCGGCCGCTTTTCCGCATCGGGTGGAAAAGATTCGCCTGGTCGAAACGCATATTTCCTGGGTTCTGCTTACCGGCAGCGATGCCTACAAGATCAAGAAACCTGTCAACCTGGGATTTCTGGACTTCTCCTCGCTCGAGGACCGCAGGCATTTCTGCGAAGAGGAAGTCCGGATCAACCGGCGCACCGCTTCCGACCTCTATCTCGGGGTCGTGCCGATCGGCCAGACGCCGCATGGGCCGCGTTTTGGAGCTGAGCCGCCAATCGAATTTGCGGTCCACATGCGACAATTTCCCCACGAGGCGAGATTGGACCGCTACCTGCAGGCCGGTCGCCTGGGTGCCGAGAGTACCAGGCAACTCGCGCAATCGATTGCGAGGTTCCACTTGACGTTGCCTCCCCGCCTTGACAGCGACCCCGATTTTGAGGTCGAGCGCGCTGTCCGGCCGGCACGCAACAATTTCAAACATCTCGATCCCCAGGCTTTCAGCGACGAGGCGCAACAGCGGCTGGCGGTGATCGAGGCATGGACCCTGGCCAGGTCCATTGCGCTGGCGCCGGCGTTCAGGACACGGGCACGATCCGGCGCCGTTCGTGAATGCCACGGTGATCTGCACCTTGAAAACCTGCTGTTGCTGGATAGGGGTTTTGTACCCTTCGACGCGATTGAGTTCAATCCCAACTTGCGCTGGATTGACATCGCAAACGATATTGCTTTCCTCGCCATGGATTTACTGGCGCGCAGGCGCAGCGACCTCGCTTACTCACTGCTCAGTGCCTGGTTGGAGGCGAATGGTGATTACGCCAGTCTCGAGGTCATGCGGTTCTATCTGGTTTACCGCAGCATGGTACGTGCGGTGGTCTCGGCGATCCGTGCAAGCCAGGCTGTTGAGACAGCGGCAGATTCTGCACGGCCCGGTGCTGAACGATATGTAAAGATCGCCGCAGATCTGGTCGACACACCGACCCCCATCCTTATCCTGATGCATGGTTTTTCAGGATCGGGCAAGACCTGGTTCAGCAACCGGCTGGTGGCGAGTCTTCCTGCCTTAAGGGTCCGTAGTGACCTGGAACGCAAGCGTCCGAACGGCGATCGCGGCAGACAGCCTGAAAAGGGCGGGATCGGTGTCGGCATGTATGGTTCAGAAGCGGTCGACCTGACTTATCGCCGCCTGGCCGATCACTGCCGGACCGGTCTGAGGGCCGGGTTCAACATGATCGCCGACGGGACTTTTTTGCAAAGGCGCCATCGGCTCTGGTTTGTCGATCTGGCCCGGTCCCTGGGCGTACGGTGCTACCTGCTGGACTGCACTGCACCCGAACAGGTTCTTCGCAACCGGATCCGAAGCCGCATGGAAACCCGCAAAGATGCCTCCGATGCGGACCAGGCCGTTCTGGATTTCCAGTTATCTCACCACGATCCGTTGTCGCAGGCAGAAGGCATGACCGTTATCACGCTCCCGCATGACAGTGACCCCAATCAGATCCTGCGGGAGCTATTCGATTGATGTGCATGTGTCTTTTGACCCATGCGGAGGCCCGCAAAAACCGTTAAATTTTATGTTAGCCGAAACTGCAGTCTTTCCATCGGATTCATGGAGCCTTGATGAAAAAAACCGTTTATGTGTCCTCGGTTCTTACCTTTGGATTGCTTTTATTCTGCCTGACCTCGTTTGCCGCGGACCCGGCACCGTCCGATGTGTTGCAGCGCCATGATCCCTATTCCAGCCTGACGATTGGATACGAGGATCTGGATACGCTGCTGCAGACCGTTGTTTTGGACACAGGCCCGTCAACCCGCGAAATTGCCAAGCCCACGAACACCAGCACCGGTACCCGCATGAAGGTGAAGGTGAACAGGGCCACCATGAATGAAGGTAACCGGTTCTATTTTGAGATATTCAATGACAATGAAAAAAACCAGCAGATCATCAGTCACATTCGGAACCGGTTAGAAAATTTACCCACGGTGACACCGCTTGAGCGATTTTCCCGCAAGGAGCAACTGGCTTACTGGATCAACCTGTATAACGTCACGATCCTGGATGAAATCGTCAAAGTCTATCCAAAACGCAATCTCAAGGGACTGCTGGTCGGAAAGAACGCGATTCTGTCAAAAAAGATTCTCAATGTTGCAGGCGTTCCACTGAGTCTGAACGATATTCAGTTCACTATTCTGAGGCATAACTACGACAATAATCCGTTGATCATCTATGGCCTGTACCAGGGCATCATTGGCGGGCCGAACATCCGAAAATATGCATATTCCGGCAGCAACATCTACGGTGAACTGGCCGATAACGCGGTCGAGTTCATCAATTCAAACCGGGGCACGCAAGGAAAAGACGAGCGTGCGTTCCACGTATCCAGCCTGTACCAGCGCAACGAAGTATTCTTCGACGAATCCGGATCGGACCTGACCGACCATTTGCTGCGCTACCTGGAAGGTGAGGAGCGCGACGAGTTACAGGCATCAGCGAAAATCAAAATGGACATCAGCGACTGGACCATTACGGACCTTTACGGATCTTATCGTGAGGCCGTCGGCAGCCTGGCGAATAACAATGCCGCATTGCTTGGCTCCCTGCCGGGCTCCCAGTCGAATTATCTCACCAGCAAGGCGTCAAAGGGTCGCTATAATCCGGCCGTCACCCAGCAGCTGGGTGAGATCAACGAGAAACGCGAGACAAACGAGCCGGAAAGCATCGGTGTTGTGACCGTGGAGGAGTTGGAAATCGTCGATGGCGGCTGTTTAGACGAACCGAGCGACTGTTCGTCGCAATGAATGCATGAATGCTTCTTCTGAAAACTGATGTGAGCGTGTGGCCAGGGCACGCTTCAGTCTCGCTTGCTCTGGTGGGTCTTCCAGCAGGCAACAGATTTTCTCAACCGCGTCGGAATCCGACTGGTATCGCAAAAGCGGCTCCTCGCCGACAATTTCCACCTGCCCACCGCAATCGGGAACGAATACAATGCAGCCGGCACGGAGCATTTCCGCCACGGCAATGCCGAAATGTTCATCCTGGGTGGCGTGAATGCCGAATTGGCAACGATTGACGATTTTTATCAGTTCTGGCCGTGCAACGCCGACGTGCAGATGGATCCAGTGATCAGCCGGGGTCGCCATCTGGAGAATTTGCTCGCAATACCGCCTCTTCGCCGGCGGACCAGGGTCGCCTACGATGTGCAGGTTGACGCCGAACCCGCGATCGCGAACCTGTTGCAGGATTTCAATGATTCGGTGCTGTCCTTTTTTGGGCGCGAATCGCCCCACTGCTACGAAAGACAATGGGTCTGGGTTTTCCCGCCCGGTTTCCTGTCCCCAACTGACGGGGGGGTAAATGACATCAGCGCTCGTGCCGTAGACCCGGGAGGCCAGGTCTGCAGTCCATTTTGAATTGGCAATCGTGATGTTATCGCAGAGCTTCGACGGTTTGATATTCGACAACAGCATCCAGGGACGGAACTTGCCCGTGATCAATCCTGCCAGGCGTTTTGCTGGCCCCAGGCCTTCCATTGCAGTCAATGCGGAAAGGTGTTCGGCAAGGTAGGGGAAATGGATGTACTGAATACCGGGGCATCCAAACTCCATCTCCTTATCGCAAGAGAGAACAACGTCGAATTCAGCCGCAATTTTTTGGCACGCTCGGTTGAGTAAAGCCAGTGGCTGGATGCTTTGTGGATCTGGATCAAGCTCGCAAATCCAGCGATAAACAGCTGGCAGCAGGATGATCCGGAAGTCCGCCGCGTGCAGTGACGTTCCATAAATGGAGTTCAGAGCGTCGAAGTCGGGATTCTCGAGGCACAGAATCGTTACGTCCCAATCCGCTTTCAGCGCCTGAAGAGCCCAGGCAACAACGGAAATGTCTCCTCCGATGCGTCTCCACTGGGTCACCGGGAATAGAACGCTGCCTTTAATCTGGCCGGTCATTCTTGACGAGCCGGTCCGCGGACCAGGCCCAGACCATGGCGCTGGAGTTGATGGCTTGAGACAGGGCCAGCAGCATCGACAGGTGAAGTGATTTGATACCGCCATCTTTCAGCGGAGCAAGAATCAGGCTGCCGTAGAAAGCAAGCGGATGGGTGAAAAAGCGACGATCGGTGCGGGTGATGCGCCTCTTGCGGAAGTGGTACGAGCCTATTCCGTAACGCCAGTGCGTTCTGAAAAATCCTGTCAATGAAAGTCGATGGTAATGCGTAACGCGGGCTTCCGGGCAATCATTCAACTTGACCCCGATGTCGGCAAGCCTTGAACAAAAATCCCGGTCTTCACCGGTAGACCAGTGGAATATAGGATCGAATCCTCCCACCTCGCGAAAACTGTCGATGGGTACCAACATGTTGTTGGGCGTAAAGAACCGCAAATTGTCATTGACCGAAGGCCAATATTGGCAAATATGCTCGATCAGAAGGTGCGTAGCCTGGGTCAGCGCGCTATCCGGAAAGCCATTGTCGATGCCGCCACCCAAAACCGAATCTCCCGCATTGGCGGTGAATGCCTCAAGCCAGTCGGTTGAAACAATGCAGTCATCTCCTATGAAAGCCAGGAATCGTCCACGCGCTTTTTCCGCACCGGCATTTCTCGCCACACTGACACCTTCGTGTGGACGGACCAGGCAGCGGATGTTCAGATGATCCGTGAATTCGTTCACCACGAGCTCCGGTGATTGTTCACTGCCATCATCGACGATGATCACCTCGAAAGTACCCGTCTTATCGTGCAGGTTCTTCAGCGCTTCAAGGCAAGGCCTCAAATTGGAAGCGCGTTGGTAAGTCGGGATGACTACCGAGATCAGCGGTGCAGATTCCGTCACCGCTGGCGCACTCCAAGCTGACACAATTTACGGTAAATTTTCTGCACCAGGCTGGTTTGCATGGCTTTCCTCAAATGGCCCAGCTCTGCCTGCAATGCTACGCGGTCATCCAGTCGGAATACGGAATGCGCGGGGTGCAATTGGTCCATCGCAAGCAGATACTCCACCCTGGCGGGCTCGTTCATGACCTGTTCCAGCATCCGGGCAGGAAAACTCAGCGCTTTCCCGGCCAGGCGGGCCTGCCTGCCTGACTCGATCATGCCGCCCGCAAGAGCGAGCACGCGTGGCGTGGCCGGTCCCCGGCACTCGAGGGTATCGTGCAGTACCATTTCCTGGTAAAGCATCCGTTGTGGGGAAGGGTCGGCCAGCATGCGCAGGGTTGGGCCCAGCTGCTCCGCTGCAGTAATCGTCCAGGCTGCCGGTACAAAAGCCGGCCGGTTACCGAAGTCCAACAGGGCAACCGGTAAACCTGACATCATCGCGTCAACCTGCACGCTGGAAGGTGTGGAAATCACTGCATCAACGACTTGCATTTGGTCCTGCAGAGGTACCCGGCCAAACGTATTTGCACCGCCGGCTACCTCGGCTACTTCGTCGGCGACACGCCAAATGGCTTCGAACGGTGCTTGTTTTCCGCGAAGGTAAGATTTTAGATCGTTCAGGCTGCATCGGACCGATTCGATGTGATCTGGAGTGAACCCGGGACTTTGAGCGGTGGTTATCAGCAGTTTCTTTTTCTTACCGGCAGGTGTTTCACAGAGTTCTTTTCGAACGATTGAATCGTAGCGCGGAGAACCTGTTACTTCGCATTTTTCAGCATTACCGAGGGATGCGAGAACACGGGCCTGAGACCAGCCCATGCAGGCAATCTTGTCGGCCAGGATCGGCTGAAACAAGGGCATGCCCTCGTTGTCGGATGCCTGGCGGGGGTTCTCCCATGTATTCCTCCACTCAGCAATACCGTCTGCCAGATGCAGTGACGGAATGCTGCGACGATGCAATTCAGCCAGTCCTGCCGCACAAAACGGCCAGGTTTCGTCGTTCACGATTACCAGGTCTGCTTTGAAATCAGGGTCGAGAAGACCGGGTGGCGAAACTGAACGGCAATCAGCGTCCATTTCAGCAAGCAGGGCGGATCTCAGCCGATCGAAGAAAGGCCCCTTCAGATGACCATCGACAAATGCAACAAGCGGTCTTGCAGAAGTCAAACTCGTAACCACGAAAACAATTGGCGGGCATAATAGCGCAAGCGATACGGGTAATGCGCTACCTGGTATGGTGCGGAATCGAACAGGCCCTGCTCCATTTCGACCACGAGGTTCACGAACTTACGCGTAAACGGTGTGACTCCACGTGGTGTCACGGCATGCAGTGCATTAATGGAGTTCAGGAAAACCACGACTAGATTGTTCTGGTACGGAATGGTTTTCACCACTTCCCCATAGGAGGGTTCCACATCGTATCGCCAGAATGCTTTCCGGTCAGGATTCTTGTATCTGCACAGTTGTAATTCGCCACCCCGGGTGTCGGTATCGGCCTCGGGACGCAGGTAATAGAGCCCCGTAAAAAGCTTGGTAGGCAGATCGACATGCAACATGCGAACCGATGTGGGTATGGCGGCGACCGGGGTATTGATGGAAATTCCTGCGTCCAGCAGTATTTCCTTGTCATCGTAGGTATCCCGGAATCGTACGCCGCTGCGTACCCTTTCCAGCGATGGACCGAATCGCTCGATCAAATCCGGATAGGTGTTTTCAATGGCAGGCTGGAACAGCCTCACCACGTGTTCAAGAAAACGGTGCGAGGATTGCTCTGCAATGAACGTTTTCCATAGCGGAGACACCTCTTCACTAACGGATACATCGTGGGCATAAATATCCAATCGCTTGTTCGATCCCAGAGGAGATTCCGGACTTGCTCGGGCCATAATTTCATCTGGCGGATATTCTTCGGTCAGTTGCCTGGCCAACTCCCCCGGCAAGGGATTCTTGATGACCAGGTGCGGGAACGGCTCCATTTCAACGCATTCAGGAGATAGGCCAGCGATCAGGTTGCAGTCCAGTGAGGTCCATTCTGTCATGTGATCAGCCTGTCGTAGTATCCGCGCAGGTAGCGATGTGTAAGACCCCAGGGCGTGTAATCCAGGTCAAACAGCTTGTAGGGCGTGCGGACCGTGAAATTGCAGTACATCAGTGGATGCTGGCCAGGGCCCCTGGCTGTCAGGGCCTGGATGGCGCGTGGGTTGTTTATGACCATGACCAGGGTGTTTTTACCGTAGGGAATGGTTTTCTCCAGAATCAGTCTGTCCCGCCGCGTTTGTGCCCATTTGCCGAATCGAAGGGTTCCGCCAGGCTTTGCCGAGAAAAGTTCATAATCACCGCCTGGAGCGGTATCGTTATCAGGGCGCAAGTACAGGAAGCCTTCCAGGAATTTGTCGACATTCTTGACATGTGGCCGTCGCTCCAGCTTAAGTCCCGCGCTAACCGGAGTGTGTATTCCTATCAAAGCATTGATAAGCACATCATATTGCTCAAAACTGTCTTCGCCATCGATGCCCACGGTAAAGGATTCCAGCGGCTTGCTGAAGGTCGCTTCCAGATCAGGAAGTTCCTGCCGGATGGCTGGCCCAAAAACCTGTGCGATCTGGCGGTAAAAATCCGCTGTCAGGTGTTCTTGCAAGAAGGATTTCCAAACTTCGGCCACGCGCGGATCGTCGCATGCCTTGACAGCCGGGTAGTAAATTTTCGTGTTTTCACCCATGTCCCGACCGCCGGTAAAAACATCCAGCGAGGGAAAGCCGTCGATCAGTTCTCTGCGTAAACCGGATTCCAGGGCGTTTTCCAGAACCAGATGTGGATAGGGTTCAAGGGTCACACTCTCGGGTTTCACGCCGTTTAGTAGGGTCATGCTTTAAATTCACAATCAGCGCGCTGTACAGGACGGTATGTCGCATACTATAGCAAGGCGCGCGGATCAGCATCCAGTGAGGCAGCCACGTCGCGCCAGCCGTCATTCGGAACCTGATTATTTACCAGCTAACCGGGTTCCGGTTCAGCGGCATGGTCATGCAGCGACAGCCGCCACCCCCCCGCGAGAGTTCTGAGCCTTGCATGGTTACCAGGGTTGGGCGCCCGGGTTCCAGTGAGAGCTCTTCGCTGATGAACCTGTCCGCCGATACAATCTCGAAACCGTTCTTCGCCAGTTCCTCAGCGGTTGCCTGGTTATGCTCGAATCCAAGAATATGGCCCGGTGCCAGGGCAAAGAAATTGGCCCCGGACGCCCACTGTTCACGTTCCTGGCGTAACTCGTTGTCGCCGCCGCAGGAGATGGGCTTGAGATCCAGTCCCTGGGTTCTCAATGCTTCCAGCACACCTGGATATTCCACGATCCGTTTGACCTGCCGCTGCTCGTAATGCACATGGAAGGCCCTGCATTTGTGCAGACCGTTGATCAACGGCGAAAAGACCACGCAGCTGTCGCGGTCCACCATCGTGAATATCATGTCCAGGTGGATGGTGGCCCTGGACTTGGGTATCTCCACCACGACGAAGTTTTCCACCCCGCCTTTTTCGGCAATGGCCTGCATCAGGGTGTCGATACCGCGGGCAGTAGTACGCTCGCTGTATCCGATAATGATCAGGTCCTCGCGCAACACCAGCAGATCGCCACCCTCTATGGTGATTTTCTGGCTGGTGCTGGCCGTGCCGTCGAAGTAGAAGCCATCCGAACCTATCCTGCTGTGGTATTTGAAAATAGCTTTGAGCAGTAATGCTTCCGCGAACCGCGCCTTGAATGCCATCGAGCCGATAATCACGCTCTCGTTCACCGCCATGACAGCATCCCGTGTGAAGAACGCGTTTGGCAGTGGCGGGATCGCATGCCGGAGCGGGCTGAGGTATTTCTCCAGGCTGTCTTTGCGCATCGGCGTACCCTGGAACAGCTGCGCCGCCAGCTCGGCGTCTGCAGTATCCTTGAGCTCCTGCGCCAGCTCTTCGCAATCGTACAGCGCCACCAGCTCATCAACCAGCAAGCCCTTCATGCGCTCGTCGGCCAGGGCATCACACAGCAGGTCCTCGAATTCATAGACGTCGGCGACACGGCGCAATACACCGGTCAGCTGATCGTGTTCTCTCAAGGCCAGTTGCAGGTTCAGGATGTCGTCATACAGAACCTCGGCTGCGCTGGCGGGGGTCATGTTCTCGATTTCCCTGCCCGGGCGGTGAACCATCACGGCATTGAGCGCGCCGATCTCCGAGTCGATGCTGATCTGGGTTTCTCGCATGTTGCTTCCGTGTGTGACCGTTGGGTTTGTAGTGCAATGGCTGATTATCGCACAACGAGTGGAAATATTGTCCGTCTTCGTGTTGTCCTTATACAAATTTTTGATCTGCAATAAACGCATTATGAACACTTCTTTTCTTATTGAAATCAAATAGTTTATTGACCCTGATCAGTTGGTTCCAACTCCTGAAAAGAGATAATCAGCATGTCAAATTCCAGAAGGGGTTCACAGCCTCTTATGTGGATGCCTGTTGCCTCTGGTTTCGTGATCTGTTTCACCTTGCCAACCGCATCCGGGGAGCAAAAAGATGGTTGTCGCACTCATTGTTGTCACAACAGTCATTGTGTTTCTGGTGGTTGATATTCTGCTCCGCGTTTCCCTTAAAAGAATGCGTGAATCCCGGACCAGGAAGGAACGAGAGCAGGCGCTGGATATCGGGCTTAAACTTGATGTGAGCGAAGAAGCGCCCAGCCTGAAACGGGTAGAACTGGAGCAACCCGAAGCCCGTATTCTGGCGGTCGATGACGAAGAGATCATTCTTGACAGCTTCAGAAAAATTCTGGTTCTTGCAGGCTATAGCATCGACACGGTGGAAACCGGCCCCGAAGTACTCGGGCTGATCCGCCGGAATGACTACGATTTCGTATTCACTGATCTGAAAATGCCCGGGATGGACGGGGTCGAGGTGACGAAAGCGGTCAAACACCTGCGCCCCGATATCGACGTGATCGTCATCACCGGCTACGCATCGATTGAAACAGCAGTGGAAACCGTTAAATTCGGGGCGGCGGACTATGTAGAAAAACCATTTACCGAAGATGAGCTTCTCGAGTTTGTCAAAACGGCATTGATCAGGCGGCAGGATCGCCTGGAAAAACAGATGAGGCACAACATCCGCCTGATCAGGCCGGGTACCCGCGAATCCACGTCAAGATACGCATTGAATGTTCCTGCAGGCGTATTTGTCTCCCCGCAACACGCATGGGCGCAAATTGAAATGAACGGGACCGTCCGGGTCGGGTTGGATGACCTGATCAGAAAGCTGTTCGAAAAAGTCGACCACGTGGATTTACCGGAAACCGGGCAAAAAATCGAAAAAGGCAATCCCCTGTTTACGCTCAGATACGGCTCCTGGTTGTTGAAAGTACCTTCTCCATTCAGTGGCACAGTCACGTCTGTCAATACGGAACATGCCGATCATCCTGAATGGCTTTCCATCAAGCCATTCGAGCTGAGCTGGATGTGCGGAATTGAGCCGTCCAACCTGGCCGGGGAATTGCCGGGCCTGAAAATCGGGCGTGATTCGATCGATTGGTACCAGTCGGAAATCGACAGATTCAACAGGCTTTCATCGGAATATGCACAGGACGGTACCCGGCCCGGGCCCGAACAGCCTGAACAGGCCGGAAATGCAGACGAATTAAAGGTTCTGGTGGATTTTGCAAAGCCGGTTCTCCAACCAGAGAGGTCTGATTAAGCCGCACTCTCTCCGGTTGCCAATTTGGTGAGGCATACATGCTCAAGATTCATGTTTCTATCGGAGTAGTCATCCTTCTGACCGGTGCACTGCAGTGCTACGGGCAGGAAAGGAATGAGGCAGAAACAGCAGTGGACGAAAAATCGTCCGGTTCGCCGCCAGTGACGGTCAGGTTGCCGAAGGATATAACGCTTGAATCATCGGCGGGAGAAGTGGTTCTGCCGCACGACGTGCACGTCAGGGACAAGAAACTGAAGTGTGCCAGGTGCCACCACCAGATCCACGCCGAGGACCTGGATACTCCCCATGCGGAATACCTGGAGTCCTCGCTGGTCAATTGTCAGGTCTGCCACAACACAAACCCGGAAAACAGCAATAAGTATTACAAGTGCTCACTTTGCCACCCTTCAGAACCGGCTGACATTTCCGATGAAACACTGAGTTCAAAAGTAGTCATCCATAAAAGTTGCTGGGAATGCCACGATGCGGGCACGGGCGTCGAGGCAAGCCGGGGATGCAGCAATTGTCATACGAAGAACGAATGAGGAAGGCAGCATGGATAGAAGAGGTTTTTTAAAAACAACGCTTGTTGCCGGATCAGCCGCCCTGGCAGGCGGTGATCTGTGTGCCCAGGAGACTCGCGATCCGGAGGAATTTGTAGGAATCCTGGTTGATACCACCCGTTGTATCGGCTGCCGGGCCTGCGAGGTCGCCTGTGGCGAAACGCATGATCTTTTTGTCCCGGACGTGCTGAACGACGGGGCGCTCGAAGAAAACAGAAGCACCAGTGACAAGCAATGGATGGTCGTCAATAAATTCGAGACAGAGGCCGGTGAAGTATTTGTCAAAAGACAGTGCATGCACTGCTACCAGGCTGCCTGTGCCAGTGCCTGCCCCACCGAAGCGATGGAAAAGACCAAAAATGGCCCGGTCACCTGGCATGGAAACCGGTGCATCGGTTGTCGCTACTGCATGGCTTCGTGTCCCTTTGACATGCCCAAATTTGAATACGGCGAATGGAATCCTAAAATCCAGAAATGCACCCTGTGCTTCGAGCGCCTCGAAGCAGGGCAGAAGCCGGCCTGTGTCGCCGCATGTCCCACCGATGCCCTGATGTTTGGTACTCGGGTTAAAAATCTGGAAATTGCCAGGCATCGCATTTACAACCATCCGGATGATTATGTTCACCACATCTACGGCGAGCACGAAGTCGGTGGAACCGGGTACATCTACCTGTCAGCCGTGCCTTTCGAGCAGCTGGGTTTCAGGACCGATCTGGGCACCAGGCCGTATCCCGAATACACCAAGGAATTCCTCTACTCGGTACCGATGGTGCTGTTTGGCGTGCCGGCCTTCCTGCTGGGGCTCAATGCGTTGATTGGAGGTCCTCAACCGGGACAAGAGAAGACCTTTGAATTAGAAGCTGGCGATGATGGGGGTGGTGATGAACGCTAATACCGCTGTCAGCGGAGAGTTCAGCCGCTTCTTTCATTTTCTGATGCAGGAGATGAAGCCACGCGGTCCGTGGCTTACTCCGTTCAATGTGATCTCCATTCCCGTCATTTTTACCGGGGTGGTCATTATCGTCATCCGCTTTATCTACGGCCTCGGTGCCGTCACCAATCTCTCGCAGGATTTTCCGTGGGGTTTCTGGCTCGGTTTCGACGTGATCACAGGCGTTGCGCTCGCCGCCGGTGCCTATGTCATCACCTTTGTCGTTTACGTCATGAAGGTGGAAAAATATCACTCCATTGTGCGCATCACGGTGCTGAACGGCTTACTGGCCTATATTTTCTATGCTGGCGCATTGGTGTTCGATATCGGTCGGCCGTGGCAGGCCTACAATCCCTATATTGGCAACAAATTCGGATTCAGTTCCGTCATGTTTCTGATCTGTTGGCATTTTTTTCTGTACATGGTGGCGGCATTCATCGAGTTCTCGCCCGTTGTCGCGGAATGGGCCGGCTGGGAGAAGGCACGAAAATTCCTCAAGAGCATCACGCTCGCCACGGTTATCCTGGGAATCACGCTGTCTATCCTGCATCAATCGGGCCTGGGCGCTCTGTTCCTGATGGCCAAACCGAAAATTCATCCGCTGTGGTGGTCAGAGTTCATCCCCGTGCTGTTTTTGGTTTCCAGCGTTTACGCCGGGCTGGCGATGATTATCTTCGAGAGCACCATTAGTCACCGGGTGTTCCGGCATCTCATTCCCCATGACCCCAAACACTCCTTTGACGACATTCTCTTTGGCCTGGCCAAGGGCGCGGCCATTGTCATGTTTGTTTACTATTTTTTCAAAGCATTGCTGTTCATACACGGCAAGCAATGGAGCATGGTAAACGACGCCTGGGGCTACTGGTTCCTGGTGGAAGTGATCGGTTTTGTTTTGATTCCGGGATTCATGTTCGCCTTTGGCTACAGGAACAGAAGCCTGAATATCATCAAGATCGCATCCGTCATGGCCTTGCTGGGTATCGTGCTGAATCGTCTGAACGTATCCGTCATCAGTTTCAAATGGTATGCGGAGGTCCACTACTTCCCGTCCTGGCAGGAAATCGTCGTGACGCTGATGATCATTTTCACTGAGATCTGGATTCTGCGCTGGGTTGTCACGCGCATGCCGGTGTTCAAACCAGCCCATTAGAACAGGAGTTCAAAGAACCGAAATGGATTCATTTACCTATGTGAATATTTTTGAAACGAAAGGCCTGGAGTACCTGCTTTTGTTGTGCTTCTGGGTGCTGTTTGTTTATCTGATCCGATACCTTTCGCCGCCGTCGAAAAATCGCAAGGACTGGCACTGAAGAGCCCTCGGGCGAAGGCTCGTGGTTTTTCCGTAACAGGTGGATGATGCTCAACAGCAAAATTGGCTTCAAACTGACTTTCGGCGTCGTGCTGACGGTTCTTTTCGCGATCGGGATTTTCGCTTACTTCAACATTCAGTCCGAAAGAAAAAGCCTGCTGGGCGAAATTGAACGGCACGCGAATCAACTCAGCGAAGCGGTCAAGTCGGATACCGAATACGATATGATGCGAAACGATCGGGACCGAATCCATGAAAGCATCCGTCGTATTGGCCAGCAGAAAAGCATCGACCGCGTCCGTGTATTCAACAAGTCGGGAGAAATCATCTACTCCTCGGACAGCGCCGAAATCGGCAAGATGGTCGACAAAAAAGCGGAAAGTTGCTATCGCTGCCATTTAGCAGGAGAGCCCCTGGAACACCTGGAGACGCCTGATCGCACACGGGTCTTTAGCCCCGGCGAAGAGGCGCCGCGGCTCCTGGGCATCATCAATCCCATTTATAATGCGCCAAACTGCTGGACTGCAAGCTGCCATGCGCACCCCAGGTCGCAAACGGTGCTGGGCGTGCTGGATGTCACCATTCCCCTGACCGAACTTGACCGGACCATCCGCCGCAGCCAGGCGGCGGTCGTGGCGCTGGCCGTCGGCGTCATCCTGATTTTGAGCCTGATCGTCGGTTTCATGGTCCGGTGGTTGATCGACAGACCGGTGCAGGAACTCCTGACAGCAACCAGGCATGTTGCCGGCGGCGACCTGGGGTACCGGGTCGATGCCGATAGCGACGATGAACTCGGCATGCTGGCCAGGTCCTTTAACAATATGAGCGATAAGCTGGCGGAAGCCCGGTTACAGCTTTTCCAGTCCGACAAACTTGCCTCACTGGGACGGTTGGCCGCCGGGGTTGCGCACGAAATAAACAACCCGCTGACAGCAGTGCTTACCAACAGCAGTTACCTGCTGAAGCGGGCGGAGGGGCAGGATGACACACGTGAGGATCTGAAGGTCATCGTGTCTGAAACCATCCGTTGCCGCGAGATCGTCAAGAGCCTGCTGGATTTTGCCCGGCAGACCGTCCCGAAAAAACGCCAGGCCGCCATCAATGAGATTATCCAACGCGCCGTGGTGGTGATCGAAAATCAACTCTCGCTGGGAAGAGTAGAACTGGTAATGGACCTGGATGACGCGCTGCCCAGAGTGACGGTCGACGCGAACCAGATTCAGCAGGTTTTTATCAACCTGCTGGTCAACTCGCTGGACGCCATTGGCGAACAAAGCGGCTCCATAAAAGTGACCAGCAGGGCGGTCAGCGTTCACCCTGCCGGGATGCTCCAGATCAAGCGAGCCCAGTGTCCGAAACGGCATGACCTGATTGACAGAAAAGTTCAGATCGACGGTAAACCGGCCATTGGGATACGTTACCGAAAGCAGGATGAAACCGGCCTCATTTACCTCGACTCCATCTACGGATCGCAGCAGCATCGCCTGGACGACATGCCAGATCTCAGGGATGGTGTCGAACTCCTGTGCCCGGAATGTTCAAGGTCGCTCATCGCCGAGGGCGAGGCCTGCCCGAAGTGCGGCGCACCGATCTATGCGTTTGAAGTTCCGCTGAAAGGCATGGTCCAGGGTTGTTTGCAGGATGGATGCGGATGGCATCGCTGGGAGCAGGTTGATTCCTCCTGGAACGACAAATTTGTGGAAGTCCGGGTGGCAGATGACGGTTGTGGCATTCCCAAAAGTCAGATCCCGAAACTGTTCGAGCCGTTTGCAACGACCAAGGGCCAGAAGGGCACAGGATTGGGGCTGGCCGTTACCTGGGGGATTGTAGACAATCATAATGGCACCATTTCGGTGGAAAGCGAGGTCGGCGTTGGCACGACCTTTATCATCCGGATTCCGGTGGAATCATGAATACGGCGCGGGACATTCTGGTAATCGACGATGAACTGACGGTCACTCAGGCTGTGGTCAAAGTGTGCAGCGCAGAAGGAATGACGGTCGCTGCAGCGGACAGCGCGAGCGACGCGCTCCGCTACCTGGAGGATGGCGAGTTTTGCCTGGTCCTTTGCGACATCATGATGAGCGGTCTCGACGGTTTTCAATTCCTCGAAGAACTCGACCGCAGAGGCATCCAGACCCCCGTGGTGATGATGACAGGCTACTCCACTGTTGAAAATGCAGTCAGGAGCCTGACTTCGACCGGCGCCGTTGACTATATTCCCAAGCCGTTCACGGCCGATGAATTGCTCGCAGTTGTCCGGCGCAGCCTGCGATGCGCCCAGCTGCTTGAAGAAGCTGAGTCGGCCAGTCTCGAGCACCCCGGTTGCATGAGTTACGTGCCTTGCCCGGCCAACTATTACCGGCTCGGATATGTCAGCTGGGCTGTGCTGGAGGACGAAGGGACAGCCAGAATTGGGGTCAGTGACCTGTTCCTGAAGGCGGCGGAAGGTATCGCCGAGCTGGAATTGTCATTAACCGGCGAAGACTTACTGCAGGGTATTCCCTGTGCGGTCGCAATTTCGCAGGACGGATCCCGGCATGAAATCATCTGCCCTATGGACGGGACCATACTCGAGGTCAATTCGGAAACGCAATCGAATCCCTCCCTGGTCGAGAAAGACCCTTATTTCAGAGGGTGGCTTTACCGGATACTGCCACCTAACCCGGAGAACAACCTGCAGTGGCTGAGTTTATGAACATTCGAACCGGGCGCTGCCGCATAAAAGAAAGGAGATTCCAATGAAGGCCATTCTGCTAACAGTCGTATTGCCGACCCTGATTCTGTTCTTTTTTTTGAACCTGGCTGCAAGGGAGTGGTTTTCGAGAATCCAGGAGAAAAGACGGCGGGCTGAACGCGAAGAGGCGCTGACTGAAAGTCTCAGGCTTGATTTCACGCGTGAATCCAAAACTCTGAAACGGGTCGAAGTTGAAGACCCGAAGGCCCGTATTCTTTGTGTTGATGATGAAGAGGTGATTCTTGATAGCCTGCGTAAAATCCTGGTTTTGGACGGCTATAACGTGGATACCGTCGAGACAGGACAGGAGGCTCTGGGACTGGTCCAGATCAACAGCTACGATTTCGTTTTCACCGACCTTAAAATGCCGGCCATGTCGGGAACCGATGTGGCCAAATCCGTCAAGCACCTGCGACCGGATATCGATGTTGTCATCATCACGGGCTACGCAAGCGTGGAATCTGCCGTGGAGTGCATGAAACACGGAGTGCTGGATTATATTGAGAAGCCATTTACTGAAGACGAGTTGAGACTGTTCGTCAAACGGGCCATGTTCAAACGGCAGGACCGGATCGAAAAGCAGCTGAAACCAAGGGTTCACGTGATGGGTCCGGCAGAATCGGAACAGGTCTTCGGCAACGAGTTCACGGTGCCGGGCGGTGTGTTGGTTTCACCTGGCCATTGTTGGGTCAGGCTGGCGCAAGATGGCACTGCAAAGGTCGGACTCGATGACTTCGCCAGGAAGCTGCTGGGTTCCATCGACTCGATTAATTTCCCCAATATCGGCATGAACGTAAAGGCAGGGGAAGCCCTGTTCAGCGTCAACCAGGGCCATCGCACGGCAAGTTTTCATGCGCCACTGAGCGGTAAAGTTGTGCAGATCAATGACCGTCTCGGAACAGACAGCTCACTGCTCTCAGAGATGCCGTACGGTGAGAACTGGGTTTGCATCATCGACGGTGAGGATTTGGATACCGAGTTACCCGATTTGAAAATTGGAAAGTCGGCCGTGGTTCTGTTCCAGGAGGACATAGACCGGTTCCAGGATGCCGTTCAAAAAGCGACAGATGATGACTCACCTGAAACGGCGCTCTTCATAGGTGTCATTGAAAAGATGGACGATGCTCGCTGGCAGCACATGGTTGATCTGTTTTTCAAGGCTTGAGGAGTTAAGTGCGCATGCCGGATCTCAAGGGTCTGATTTTTGATGTAGACGGCACCCTGGCCGAGAACGAGCAAAATGGCCACCGGGTGGCATTCAACCGGGCTTTTGCCGATGCCGGGCTGGATTGGTACTGGGACGAAGAAACCTATGATCGCCTGCTGCGGGTTTTCGGCGGTAAGGAGCGGATGCGTTACTACATCGACGACTTCCTGGGTGGCCTCGAGGGCGTCGACGATCTCGATGGTTTCATTCGCGAGGTGCATGCGAGCAAGACGGAGCATTACGGCAGATTGCTGAGAACCGGCGCAATTCCGCTGCGGCCCGGGATTGGGCGATTGATCCGGGAGGCGCACGAGGCAGGTCTGAAGCTGGCGATCGCAAGCACCACGACATTGACGAATGCGACCACTTTGCTGGCCCAATCGCTCGGTGATGAGAGTGTTACCTGGTTCGATGTATTTGCCTGCGGCGACGTGGTGGCGAACAAAAAGCCGGCACCGGATATTTTTCTTCATGCCCTGGTGGAACTGGGCCTGGAAGCTTCGGAATGCCTCGCCGTGGAGGACTCGCACAGCGGCCTCGCATCGGCCAGGGCGGCCGGGCTGCGAACCCTGGTCACGGTCAGCACCTCGACGCTCGGCCAGGATTTCACCGGCGCCGCGCTGGTATTGGACGGTCTTGGCGAGCCGGGGGCGCCCTTCATGGTGCTCGGCGGCGACGCCGAAGGTGCGCGATGGGTCGATGTCGACTTTTTGCGTCGCCTGCATGCCCATAATAAGCCTGGCGCCTGACCGCGGCTAATGGTTTATCATTCCCATCTCTGAACCAGATGGAATCCACCACCATGCCAAGAATTTTCACGTTTTTTCTGACGCTTGCTGTTTATTTCTTTCTCGATGTCGCGCTGGCCGCAGAAACAGCTGATGACAAAAAGTGGGATGTGAGCAACATTCCTGGCGAAGCGAAAACGATCAAAATCGATACCCGCAGCGGTACCTGGATGAGCCTGGATGTCAGCCCTGATGGCAAGACCATCGCGTTTGATCTGCTGGGGGACATCTACCTGCTGCCGATGAGCGGCGGCAAAGCGAAGGCCATCAACAGTGGGCTGGCCTGGTCCATGCAGCCGCGCTTTTCGCCCGATGGCTCGGAAATCGCTTTTATCAGCGATGCAGGTGGCGGCGATAATATCTGGATCATGCAGGCCGACGGCGGTGACGCGAAGCAGTTAACCAAAGAAGAGTTTCGTCTTTTGAACAATCCGTACTGGTCACCCGACGGACAGTACCTGGCCGCACGCAAGCACTACACCACGACACGTTCCCTCGGCACCGGAGAAATCTGGCTGTATCACCGTGGTGGAGGTGAAGGAATTCCGGTGGTGGAAAAGCCCAGCGAAAAACACCAGAAAGAACTGGGTGAGCCGGCCTTCTCACCGGATGGCCGTTACATCTACTTCAGCCTGGACAAAACACCTGGCGGCACGTTTATCTATGCGCAGGACTCCAACGGAGAGGTGTTCGAGATCCGCCGACACGATCTGGAGACCGGGAAAACCAGGAGTTTCGTCAGCGGGGCGGGCGGTTCAGTGCGGCCGACCCCGTCGCCTGATGGCAAGTCACTGGCGTTCGTGCGGCGGATCCGGGGCGAAAGCGCTTTATTTGTGAAAGACCTGGTCAGTGGAGTTGAAACCCCTGTTTTCGCCGAACTTGACCAGGACCTGCAGGAAGTCTGGGCAGTGCACGGCACTTATCCCAACATGGACTGGACGCCCGATTCGAAAAGCATCGTGTTTTGGGCCGGTGGCAAGATCAAACGCGTCGAGATTGCCTCAGGGCAGGTCGCCGACATCGAGTTTCACGTCAAGGACAGCCGCACGGTTTATGCTCCACCACGTCCGGCAGTTGATGTCGCTCCCGCAAGCTTTGACACGCGGATGGCCCGCAACGCTGCTGTTGCCCCGGACGGGTCAGCCATCGTTTTCGAATCGGCCGGCCGTTTGTACACGCGGGATCTTCCGGACGGACGTCCGGTCAGGCTGACCGGCGACGAAGGCACGCACTTTGAATACGACCCTGCATGGTCGCGCGATGGCAAGAACATCGTTTTCGTCACCTGGAGCGACGACAGGCTGGGGCAGGTGCACAGCGTTCGCGCGCGCGGCGGCGTCAGCAAGCAGTTGACCCGGAATCCCGGCCATTACCATGGGCCACGCTACTCGCCAGACGGCCGGTCAATCGTGTTTGAAGTGACCGACGGTGGATGGCTGACTGCGCCGGACTGGTCCATCGACACCGGGGTGTTCCTGATTCCGTCCGGGGGGTTGGGCAGCGGTGAGCGGGCGCAACAGGTCACCGACAACGGCAGTAACCCGCATTATGGTGCGGCAAAAGACCGTCTGTTCGTGACTCGCAAAGCTGAGTCCGGGGATGGCCGGGCTCTGGTCAGCATCAATCTCGATGGTGAGGCGGCCAGAACTCATGCCAACGGCGAATACGTCAGGCTGTTCGAAGTGTCACCTGATGGCCGGTACCTGGCATTCCGGGAAAACTACAACGTGTATGCCCTGCCGCTACCGCCGGGCGGGAATCCGTTGAAATTGTCGACCAGCGTGAAAAGCATGCCGATGGTCAAGGCCAGTGGCGATGGTGGGAATTTTCCTGGCTGGTCGGAAAATGGTCGTCGATTGAACTGGACGCTCGGATCGAATGCTTTCAGCGCCGGCGTGGACGAACTGTTTGTCAACGCCGATGACGACCACAACGGCGGTTACACGCCACCCAAAGAGGGTCACTCGTTATCGCTTCGACTGAGGTCGGACCAACCGGCAGGAAAAGTCGCGCTGACCGGTGCACGCCTGGTCACGATGGCCAGCGAGGATGGCGGCGTCATTGAGAATGGCGTGGTGGTAGTTGAGGGCAATCGCATCACTGCAGTGGGCGATGAAAACACCAACATCCCTGCCGACGCCAAAGTAGTGGACGTCAGCGGCAAGACGATTATTCCCGGAATCATCGACGCTCATGCCCATGGTTCAGCCGGCGTTGGGTTCATCCCGCAACAGAACTGGATGGCCTACGCCACGCTGGCAATGGGTGTGACCACGGTTCACGATCCGTCCAATGATGCGCGGGAGATTTTCGCAGCGGCCGAAATGCAGCGCACCGGTCAGATTCTTGCCCCGCGTATATTTTCCACGGGGGATATCGTGTACGGCGCCAGGTCCTCTTACTTTGCCGAGATCAATTCACTGGACGATGCCCGCCGTCATGTACGGCGCCTGAAAGCGCAGGGTGCCGGCAGTATCAAGAACTACAACCAGCCACGCCGGGAGCAGCGCCAGATGGTCACCACTGCCGCCCGGGAAGAAAGCATGCTGGTAGTTTCCGAGGGAGGCTCGTTGTTTCACATGGACCTGTCAATGGTGGCCGACGGAAACAGTACGAT
>Ga0224504_10000105_pt1 | contig 33137 bp, 19 predicted proteins | sample SF_Oct11_sed_USG_3_FD_170160 | JGI IMG/M metagenome (GOLD analysis project Ga0224504, IMG submission 170160) | Sediment microbial communities from San Francisco Bay, California, United States - SF_Oct11_sed_USGS_24 | ecosystem: Environmental > Aquatic > Marine > Sediment | place: USA...
TTCGTAAATATCAAATGAACCACTTAATCTATTATTAAAAAACCCAAAATCAAGTCCTAAGTTTAATTGAGCCGTAGTTTCCCATGTAAGATCTGAATTTGACAAATTTTCAGGGAAAACAGAAAGTATATTAGAATTGTTGCTATCTACGTAAAATCCACCCATAAAATTTGAGAACGTTTGATAAGGTCTAATACCTTGGTTTCCAGTTAATCCCCAACTGGCTCTAAACTTTAATTCATTCACTCCATCAGAATTTTTCAAAAAGTTTTCCTTTGCTATACGCCATGCCAATGAGAATGATGGAAAATATCCCGTTTTGTTACCAGGTTTAAATTTAGAAGAAGTATCTGATCTAAAAGCCCCATTAAATACGTACTTATTATTAAAGGTATAATTCACCCTTGCTAAGTATGAGAAAATAGTTTGTTTTTCAATAAAAGCTCTTAGTGGAGAAACAATAAATGCGCCCAATTGAGGTGCTTTATCTCTTAAATCATCAATTGCAAAGTCAGCAACTTCATAGGTTGTATTATAGGCGTCTGATCCATCATAAGTAATAACACCTGTAACATTAAGCCTGTGCTTATTACTAAAGTTTTTTCTATAAGTAAAAATATTATCAAAGGTATAAGCTAGCTTCTCAAGTGTTGAGATCCCTAAATCTCCATTTAAATCAAAACCCTTATTAATTTCCTTACCATACCAACGTGAACGATATTTATTTCTATAGTTCATACCTGCTCTTAATTGATAGTTAAAACCCTCTAATATTTCATAATTTAAGTCAAAGGCAGCAATGGCTCTTTTTTCTCTAATGTTTTCTTCATACCCTTTAATAAAAGCATACGGATTATTTCGTTCACCATCATATTCACCATCCTCTATTTGACCCCCTACTAAAGGATTGTATTTAAATAAGTTTCGTGTTAAACTTCTTGAACTCGCTGCTTTAGACCCAGATTGAGCAATACTTCCTCTACCATAATAGAATGAAACTTTTGAGCCAATTTTTAACCTATCAGAAACATTAACATTGTAATTTGTTCTAAAGTTAGCAGTGTTTAAAAACTCATTTGGAGTTACTCCCTTTATTTGATTAATATCTCCAGAAACGTAGTATCTAGATTCTTCAGTTGCACCACTAATAGTTGCACCAGCAGAATAAGACAAGCCCTGTTCGTAAATTTCATCTTGCCAATTAACTTGTCTTAATGGATCTCCTTGAGGCAGTCCGTTGGCTTGTCCATCATCATTTTTCCCTAAATAAACATCATCACCAACAATTATATATGAAGGAGCAAAGCCATTTTGGATATCCATTTCATTCTTCAATTGTGCATAGTTTGTACCGTTTAGAACAGGTATTTTCTTAGATACTTGTGAAACGGTAGTGGTTGTAAAAAGTTCTATTTTAGCTTTCCCAAGGGTTCCTTGCTTTGTTGTAATCAATACAACCCCATTAGCACCCCTTGATCCATAAAGAGCTGTAGATGCAGCGTCTTTTAAAATTACCATGCTTTCAATGTCTCTTGGGTTGATACCTGTCAATCCATTTTGAAGGGTTTGCGTTTCATTCCCATCTGTATTATCCACAACATCTTGCCCTGCCGATGCCATAATAACACCATCAACTACATACAACGGTTCGTTATTACCTCTTAAACTGTTAGTTCCTCTAATACGTACACTTACAGCAGCACCAGGGGTTCCAATATTTGAATTTACAGCAACACCTGCAACCCTACCTTGAAGCATAGAAGAAACGTTGTTGTATTGAGAGGCTACTTCTTCACTTTCTTTAACTTGACCAGTAGCTCCGGTCATTTCACGTTTTTCTAAACTACCGTAACCAGTAATTACAACTTCGTCTAACTTGTTAGCATCTGGAACCATAATAACAACATATTGGTTGCTATTCACTATTTTAATCTCTTGCGTGGTGTAGCCAATATAAGAAACTACTAAAGGGTTATTATTATTTGGAACTTTAATCGTGAAAATTCCATCAAAATCAGTTGATGCCCCTTTTTTGGTGCCTTTTATAATGATACTGGCTCCCGGTAATGGATTTTGATTTTCATCTAACACGGTCCCTGATAGTTGTCTCGACTGAGCAAACATAAGAGTTGGCATTAAAAGAAAAACAAAAAACTTAAAAATTTGTTTAGTTTTCATATTTAATTGAATTAATGGTTTGGACATTTAATTAACATTCTATTTGTGTTTGAGTTTGTTTGTTTGTTTGTTTGTGTTTGTTTGTTTGTGTTTCTGTAAATTTATATGTTTTAGGTTAAATTTCTATTTACAAATATTTATAATCTATAAAACATATAAGGGGGCATATGGTTTAAAAAAGAGGCTATATCGCTCTAATACCTCAACTCACTATTTCTCTATTTAATATCACAACTAATCTGAAATATATTAAAATTATCAATGCAATATTCAATCAACTAAAAAAAACGTCGAAATAATAACATTCGAAATATAATATATCCTATTCTAAAAACACCAATACCAAAGAATAAACAACTCGTTTTCAAGAACAAAACACAACTTTAGAGATGTTTTTACACCCTTAAATCATTTCCCCCTTTCTAAAACACATATTACCCTCCCTCAAAGCTTAACATGTGTGAATATTGTAAATTATAAATAACATAAAAAAAATGAAAAAACACCTGTATATATTTACTGCAATCATCTGCTCATTTCAATTATTCTCTCAGCAAAATTCAGAACCTAATATTCTATTTATTGCAATTGACGACTTGAAACCAACTCTGGGAAGTTACGGTGATCATATAGCCATTACCCCAAACTTAGACAACATTGCTAAAAATGGAACTGTTTTTTTAAATAACCATACCCAACAAGCTGTTTGCGGACCTACCAGAGCAAGTTTAATGACTGGCAAGCGACCAGATTATACCGGCGTGAAAGATTTAAAAACAAAAATGAGGGATATAAACCCCAATATTGTTTCAATACCTCAATATTTCAAAGAAAACGGCTATATCACCCTAGGAACAGGAAAAATTTATGACCCTAGATGTGTTGACCAGTTTTTAGACCAACCATCCTGGAGTGTTCCATATATTAGAGAAAATAACATTCCATATCCTGAAAAATATGGTAAACCTGCATTGGGTTATTATCAGAATCAAGAAATTAAAAATAAAATTGCTGAACTTGAAAAAGAAGCCAATGCAAAAGATGAACAAAACCCATATGGTTATGTTGCAAATCAATACAAACCACCTTTTGAAACAAGCACCGTTCCAGATGAAGCCTATACTGATGGAGCCATTGCTGAGCACGCAATGACTTTAATTGACGATGTAAGTAAAAACCCTTCTAAACCTTTCTTTTTAGCGGTAGGTTTTAAAAGACCTCATTTACCTTTTGTTGCACCTCAAAAATATTGGGACTTATACAATAGAAAAGATATTAAAATTGCACCATTTCAAAAAAAGGCTAAAAACGGGCCAAATCTAGCCTACCATAATTCAAGTGAATTACGAAGTTATAAAGACCCTGGAAATATTGAATACACCCTTAGTGATGAGAACCTTTTAAACTTAGATACCAACACACAAAAAGAATTAATTCATGGGTATTATGCCTGCGTAAGTTTTGTAGATACTCAAATTGGTAAAATTATAACTAAGCTAAAGGAAAAAGGCTTAGATAAAAATACCATTATTGTAGTTTGGGGAGACCACGGATGGCATTTAGGAGACCACAGTATGTGGAACAAACATTCTAATTTTGAGCAAGCTACACGCTCTCCTTTAATTGTATATTCTCCGTTTATAAATAAACCTGTTTATGTTTCGTCACCAACAGAATTTGTAGATATTTTTCCTACTTTATGTGAAATGGCGCATTTGGAAGTTCCAAAAAATTTAGATGGTAAAAGTTTACTTCCTTTAATTACAGATCAGGTAACTTCGGTAAAAAAATATGCTGTTAGTCAATGGCCAAGAGGAAAAGATACGGGTTACAGCTTTAGAACCGATAAATTTAGATATACCGTTTGGATTAAAGGTAAAACAAGCATCGATACGATTACTGACAAAGACATTATTGCTGAAGAGCTATACGACTATGAAAACGATCCTTTGGAAACTGAAAATCACATCAACGACCCAAGATATGAAAGAGCTCAACAAGATTTAATTGCCTATTCAAAAATATTTTTTGCTTCAGAAAGAAATAAAGATTTAACGGCTAATAATGTAAAACTGAATGAAACCGCTAAACCTATAAAAGAAATTGTAAAAGATGAATTTCCTTCAAACAACGTTATCATTGGAGCCACTATTGGACGCAATCAGTTCAATACTGAAGTTGAAAAATTATTTTTAAAAGATTTTAACTACGCTACTTCCAGAAATTTCGCAAAACAAACTATTGTTCATCCCGAACCAGCTGTTTGGAACTGGAAATTCATAGAAGACTTTATTGCTTTTGGCAATAAAAACAACGTTGATTTAAGACTTCATTCACCTATAAGCCCGCAAGCCTCAAGATGGGCTAAAACAGATTCAAGAACAGCTGATGAGTTGGAAAAGAATATGACAGAGTTTATGACAACCCTTTGCAAAAAAATTAATAACGAAAAAATTATTAAATGGATGGACGTTGTTAATGAAACCATTGAACGTAACGGTGATTGGTTTAAAGATAAGCCCGGTGTAAAACAATGGGAAAACCCTTGGGTTAAAATGGGCTATAATGAAGATGGAATTCCAAAATACATTTTAAAATCATTCGACATATCAAATAAATACGCTCCAAATATTAGTCAGGTTTATAATCAACATGGCGGTATGGAGCCTGTAATGTGGGAAAAAGTTAAAGAAACCATTTTATACTTAAAAGCAAAAGGCTATAAAATTGATGGTTTAGGCTGGCAAGCACATTTAAAACCAAACTCAAGAATTGTAGATGACCCAAAAAACATAGCATATTTAAAAGAATTAATTGATTGGGCGCATGCTAATGACTTGGATTTTCACGTAACGGAATTTGATTACCACTTGGAAACAGGTACTAACACTCCTGAGAATTTAAAAATGCAAAGTGAGGCTTATGCTGAAATATTAAAGGTTGTTATAGAAAAACGAAAAACAGGAATAGTTACTTTTAATTATTGGGGATTAGTTGATAGTCAGGATGGGAAAAATTCACACCGTTTTTTGTATGATGAAAATCTAAAGCCTAAACCTGCTTACAATGCAATTAAAAACACGCTTGCAAACTGGTCTAAATAACCCTAATTAAAAAATGCTAAGAAAAATAAATATATTTTTAATACTTAGTTTTTGCTTAAGCATCGTGGCTAGCTGTGACCATTCACCAGGAACAACTGCAAAAAATGATGAATTTCCGCTTTATATGGAAGCGTCACAACCCGTTGAAAAACGAGTGAATGATTTAATGGCTAGAATGACCTTGGAAGATAAGGTATACCAAATGAATCAGTTTGTTGGGTTAGATCATATGCGAAAAGCCGAAAAAAAACTTACACTTGAAGAACTTCATAACAACGATTCTCAAGGTTTTTATAAAAATCTCTTTAGCGAAGATGTTGCCAAAATGTGTGCAGAAGGAAAAATTGGTTCCTTTTTACATGTGCTCACCCCTGAAGAGGCGAATTTTTTACAAGAGCTTACTTTAAAATCAAAATTAAAGATTCCTGTGCTAATTGGTATTGATGCTATTCATGGCAATGCAATGGTATCCGGAACCACCGTTTACCCATCACCTATAACGTTGGCATCAACTTGGAATGATGACTTTTTATATCAAATTGGAAAACAAACCGCGCATGAAATGCGTGCAACTGGTAGTCATTGGGCATTCACCCCAAACATTGATGTTTTAAGAGATCCTCGTTGGGGAAGAGTTGGTGAAACTTTTGGCGAAGATCCATTTATGGTTGGAAATATGGGCGTTGCCATGATCAATGGATTTCAACAAGATGATTTTACTGGCAGTAAAAAAGTAATAGCTTGTGCTAAACATATGATTGCAGGGAGCGAACCTATAAATGGGCTAAATTCATCTCCAATGGATGTTTCCATTAGAACATTACACGAAATATATCTTCCTCCCTATAAAAAAGCTATTGATGCAGGGGTATTTACTATTATGGCTGCCCACAACGAATTAAACGGAATTCCTTGTCATATGAACAATTGGTTAATGACCGAATTATTTAGAAATAAATGGGAATTTGATGGTTTTTATGTCAGTGACTGGATGGATATTGAACGCATAGAAACAGTTCATCATGTAGCGAAAGATTTTAAAGAAGCGGTTAAATTATCTGTAAATGCAGGTATGGATATGCATATGCATGGACCTCACTTTACTGAGGCAGTTGTAGCTTTAATTGCGGAAGGTAAATTATCTGAAGATAGAATTAACCAAGCATGTTCAAAAATATTAACTGCCAAATTTAAATTGGGTTTGTTTGAAAATCGATTTATTGATCTAAACAAAATAAAAGAAAATGTGTTTATTGATGAACATAAAAAAACAGCTTTAGAAAGTGCCCAAAAAGGGATTGTTTTACTAAAAAATACTGGTATTCTTCCGCTAAAGCCAACAAAACTGAAAAAGAAAATATTAGTAACCGGTCCAAATGCGAACAATCAAACAATTTTAGGAGACTGGCATAAGCCACAACCTGATGACAACGTTGTAACCGTTTATGAAGGTCTAAAAATATTAGGAAATTCTAAAGGTTACAATGTTAGTTTTTTTGATTCTGGAGAAAGCACCAGACAAATTGAAGAAGGCGTAATAGCCATTGCTGTTCAGAAAGCCAAACAGGTAGACTATGTAGTACTGGTTGTTGGAGACAATTCGCTTAGAACTATTGGAAAAGAAAAAACTGCAGGAGAAAATATGGGCAGAGCCTCATTAAATTTACCTGGAAAACAATTAGCATTAGTGCAAGCCATTGAAAAAACAGGTACCCCTGTTATAGTTGTATTGGTAAACGGTCGTCCTATATCAGAACCTTGGCTACAAGATCACATTCCCGCCATTATAGAATCATGGGAACCTGGAATATTTGGTGGAAAGGCAATTGCCGAAATTTTATTTGGAGATGTAAATCCAAGCGGAAAATTACCGCTTACTGTGGCAAGAAGCGTTGGCCAATTACAAATGATATACAACCATAAACCTTCTCAGTATTTTCATAAATATGCCGTAGAAAAAACAACCCCATTATATCCATTTGGTTTTGGATTAAGCTATACAAATTACACATACAGTCAACCTAAATTATCCAAAGTTACAATGGCTAAGAATGACGAAATAACAGTGGCTGTTTCTGTAACCAATACAGGAGAAATGGATGGAGAAGAAATTGTTCAATTATACATTAGAGATAATGTGAGTAGTGCCACCAGACCCGTAAAAGAGTTAAAAGGCTACCAACGAATTTATCTAAAAGCAAACGAAACTAAAACTGTAAATTTCACATTAAACCCTAAAAGCCTCGCTTTTTATGATATTAATATGGAATACTGCGTTGAACCAGGTAATTTCACTATTTTTACCGGCTCTTCATCAAACAATCAAGACCTTCAAAAAACAACACTAGAAGTAAAAGAAAGAATAAATTTAAAAAATTAATAAGAATGAAATTCATTATAAACGTCTACAAAATAACCTTTGCCACCGTAATTTGCACGGTTCTTATGAGTTGCAACCAAAAGGTTGAAAAATCAGAAACTCAAAAAAAGCCAAATATTATTTATATTATGGCCGATGATTTAACCACGCAGGCAATAAGCGCATATGGTGGTATCTATAAAGATATTGCCCCTACACCAAATATTGATAAAGTTGCCAACGAAGGTATGCTATTTCAAGATGTTTTGGTTACAAATGCCATTTGTGGCCCAAGTAGAGCAGCTATTTTAACAGGAAATTACAGTAATTTGAATGGCTATTACAAAAACGAAAGTGGTGGAAAATTTGATGATTCACAATGGACTTTCCCTCAAGAATTTCAAAAAAACGGTTATAAAACAAGTTTGTTTGGAAAATGGCATTTAGGGACAGAACCAGTAGGTTTTGATACTTTTAAATACCACAATTCAGCAGGACAGCAAGGACATTATTGGGATCCCGTATATAATGAAAACGGAACAGATATTAAAGAAAAAGGCTATGCTACCAATTTAAGTACAGATTTTGCCTTATCATGGTTAAATGAAAATAAAGTTTCAGAAGACCCATTTTTAATGGTATTACAATACAAAGCACCACACCGACCTTGGGAACCAGATACAAAATACGAACAACTATGGGATGATATTGAAATGCCTTACCCAACAACTTTTAACGATACTTATGAAGGTCGTGAAAAAACAGCTGGTGATACGGAAATGACTATGGATTATTTCAGTAACAGAGATATGAAATTAACTGAACCTGAAGGACTGGAAAGAAAAGAAAGAATTGAATGGGCTTTTTATGGTGCAAAACCGGGTCAAATTGTACAACCTGACGGAATGAGTGATGAAGAAGGTAAAAAATGGAGATACCAAATCTATATTAAAGATTATTTAGCTTGTGTAAAATCGGTTGATGATAATATTGGTCGTGTTTTAGCCTTTTTAAAAGAAAATGATTTAGAAGAAAACACCATTATTGTTTTAACTTCAGATCAAGGCTTTTATTTAGGTGAACATGGTTTCTTTGATAAAAGATTTATTTACGAAGAATCATTAAGAATGCCTTTTATGGTAAAATATCCTAAAAAGGTAAAAGCTGGAAGCGTAAACGAAGACATTGTTACAAATATAGATTTTGCACCTACCTTATTAGATTTAGCTGGTATCAAAACAACGCAAAAAATGCAAGGTACAAGCTTTGTTCCTTTACTAGAAGGAAATACCCCTGAAAATTGGCAAGAAGCCATGTATTACCACTATTACGAATTTCCTTACTGGCATCATGTACAACCTCACTACGGTATAAGAACACAAAAGTACACCTTGGCACATTTTTATTACAATATTGATGTTTGGGAATTGTATGATTTGGAAAAAGATCCAAACCAAATGAATAATATTATTAACGATCCTGCTTATACTAATATTATTTCAGAACTAAAAACAGAGCTAAAAGCTTTAATGGTCAAATACGAAAACAACAAAGAATTAACTGATTTTAGAGAAATTACAGATACTGATTTTGGAAGTATTGTAGAATTTAAAGGAGATGAAAAATCTGTTCAAGAAATTTTAAATAAAAAATAAAAAAACCAACTATTTACAACTTAAACTTATTAAACCATGAACAACCAAAAAATTTCAATAAAAGAAAAAATTGGATATGCGCTTGGCGATGGTGCTGCTAACATAGCTTGGAGAGGTGTTGCCACCTTTTTATTTATTTTTTATACCGATGTTTTTGGGTTAAGCCCTATAGTAGTAGGTATGTTAATGTTGGTTGCACGTTTTAGTGATGGAATTAGCGATGTTTTAATGGGAATTATTGGAGATAGAACAAAATCTAAATACGGTAAATTTCGCCCTTGGATATTATGGACCGCTATTCCTTTAGCTGCCATCCTTTCATTGCTGTTTACAAGTCCAGATTTTAGCTCTTCCGGAAAAATCATTTACGCATACATTACCTACATATTTTTTACCCTAATATACACTGCCAACAATGTTCCTTATGGTGCGCTTATGGCCGTAATGACTGGAGATGACAAAGAAAGAACTAGTATTGGTTCATATAGAATGGTTGGTGCATTTGGAGGTGGAATGTTGGTTCAAGGCGCCTTGCTTTTTTTAGTTGCTTATTACGGAAATATAAATCCTTCTATTGAAGTATCTCAGTTAGAAAACGACAAATATAAAGTTGAAGTTTCCACTCATTCTGATGTAGAAAATGTAAATATAAAAACCGAAGATGGAATTGCTTTGTTCACCTGGGACAATGCATCACTACCAATAGCAGAAAATGAGCCAACGCATGGTAAAAGTTTTTCTATGAAAGCTGATACTAAATATGCATTTATTGTTACTGGTGAAGCAAACCTTACTGAGAGTAATATTTCAATAATAGATCAAAAACAAGGCTATAGCAACTCCATGTATATTATGTCTATATTTTTGGCCATATTTATGTTTATTACATTTTATACAACTAAAGAAAGAGTACAGCCACCTAAAGAGCAAAAAAACAATTTAAAACAAGATTTTAAAGACTTAATATCTAATAGACCTTGGTTGGTGTTATTGGTAATAGGCTTATTATTTAACATCTACAACTCTATAAAACAAGGGATTACAATTATTTATTTTTCTCATTATTTAAATAATCAACTGTTAGCAGCTTCATTTTTAATTGGGTTAATGCTAGCCTCCATAGCAGGTGCTATGTTAACGGCTCCTTTAGGTAGAAAATTTGGTAAAAGAAATTTATTTATTTACGCCTTATTGTTTTCAGGCGCGGTGAATTCACTACTATTTTTCTGTGGCCCTAATGATATAAAAGCTATTTTTGCACTCGGAATAATATCAGAATTTGCGGCTGCTATGTTCCCAACATTATTCTTTGTAATGCTTGGTGATGCTGCTGATTATTCGGAATATAAAAATGGGCGAAGAGCTACAGGACTTATATATTCTGCAGGATCATTTGCTACAAAATTTGGTGGTGGTATTGCAGGTGCTATTATAGGTCTAGTTCTTGGGGCATTTGCTTACAACGGCCAAGATACAGTAGCAATTAAAGGTGCTATTCCTGGAATAATTATGTTAATGAGTTGGATTCCTGCTGTTATCACTTTAATTGCAGCAGCACTAATGTTCTTATACCCTTTAACACAGAAAAAACTGGATGAAATTACCTTAGAATTAAACAATAGAAGGAGTAAAGAAGTGGCTTCTAAATAAATATAGCAAATAAATATCAAAAAAAATGAAAAAAATGAAATACGGGCATTTTGACGATGACAACAGAGAATATGTAATCACTAATCCTGCGACTCCATTTCCATGGATTAATTATTTAGGAAACAAGGATTTCTTTTCATTAATATCAAACACTGCAGGAGGATACTCCTTTTATAAAGATGCAAAATTCAGAAGATTAAATCGTTACAGATACAACAACGTACCAATGGATGATGGGGGACGTTATTTTTATATTAACGATGGAAAAGATGTATGGAATCCAGGATGGAAACCTTCAAAAACTGAACTTGACAATTACGAGTGTAGACATGGTATGAACTACACTAAAATAAAAGGTGAAAAAAACGGTATTAGTGCTGAAGTACTTTTCTTTGTTCCGTTAAATAATTGGGCTGAAATTCAAAAAGTTACCCTGTCAAACACTTCAAACGAAGTTAAAAAGTTTAAATTTTTCTCATATAATGAGTGGGCATTATGGAATGCAGCCAGTGATATGGAAAATTTCCAAAGAAACTTCAATACTGGAGAAGTTGAAATAGATGGCTCTACTATTTATCATAAAACCGAATATAGAGAACGTCGTAATCATTATGCCTTTTACTCTGTAAACACAGAAATTGATGGTTTTGATTCAGATAGAGAATCTTTTGTAGGTTTATACAATTCACACGCAAACCCACAAGTGGTAATGGCTGGAGAACCTAAAAACTCTCATGCAAACGGCTGGTCTCCAATTGCGTCACATTATATTGAAGTTGAATTGCAACCAGGCGAATCTAAAGATTTAATTTTTGTTTTGGGATATGTTGAAAATGAACAAGAAGACAAATGGGAATCTAAAGGTGTTATCAACAAAACAAAAGCAAAAGCATTACTTGCTAAATTTGACACAACTGAAAAAGTTGATGCTGCTTTGGCCGAATTAAGAACCTATTGGGACGATATTTTAAATGTATTTACCATTGATTCAGGTGATGATAGATTGGATAGACAAGTAAATATTTGGAATCAATACCAATGTATGATTACCTTTAATTTCTCTCGTTCAGCATCTTATTTCGAAAGTGGTATTGGTCGTGGAATGGGCTTCCGTGATTCAAATCAAGATTTACTTGGTTTTGTTCATCAAGCACCAGAAAGAGCACGTCAACGTGTAATTGATATCGCATCAACACAGTTTCCTGATGGTGGCTGTTATCACCAATATCAACCGCTAACAAAACGTGGAAATAACGAAGTTGGTGGTGGATTTAACGATGACCCAATGTGGCTAATACTTGGTGTAACCAGTTATATTAAAGAATCTGGAGATTATACTATTTTAGATGAAATGGTGCCGTTTGACAATGATGAAAGCTTGGCCCAATCTATGTTCAACCATTTAACTATTTCATTCAATCACGTAACAAATAATTTAGGTCCAAATAAACTTCCCTTAATTGGGCGTGCCGATTGGAATGACTGTTTAAATTTAAATTGCTTCTCTAACGATCCTAATGAATCTTTTCAAACAACCGAAAACAATTCGGAAGGTTCTAAAGCAGAATCTTTAATGATTGCTGGTTTATTTGTTTATTACGGAAGAGATTATGTAGAACTGTGTAAAGTTTTAGGTAAAACTGAAGAAGCAACCCGTGCACAAAATGCAGTAAATGACATGGTAAGTGCTATTAAAGAAAACGGTTGGGATGGCGAATGGTTTTTACGAGCTTATGATTTTTACGGAAATAAAATTGGAAGTAAGGAAAATGAAGAAGGTAAAATATTTATAGAGTCTAACGGTTGGTGTACCATGGCTGGTATTGGAAAAGAAGAAGGCATGTGTGAAACGGCACTAGATGCCGTGAAAGAACGTTTAGATAGTAAATATGGAATTGTTTTAAACAACCCTGCTTATACTAAATACCATATTGAAATGGGAGAAATTTCAACATACCCTCCTGGATATAAAGAAAATGCAGGTATATTTTGTCATAATAACCCTTGGGTTATGATTGGTGAAACAGAATTAGGTCGTGGAGATATGGCTTATGACTATTACACAAAAATTGCACCTGCCTTTATTGAAGACATTCAAGAATTACATAGAACAGAACCCTATGTATATTCTCAAATGATTGCTGGTAAAGATGCCGTAAAACCTGGTGAAGCAAAAAACTCATGGTTAACCGGTACAGCTGCCTGGAATTATGCTGCAATAACTCAGCATATTTTAGGAATAAGACCAGCTTTTAATGGGCTACTTATAGATCCGTGTATTCCAACAAAATGGGATGGGTTTAAAGTGAAAAGAAAATTTAGAGGTTATACTTTAAATATTGAAGTAACAAATCCTAACCACGTTTCAAAAGGTGTTAAGGAAATTACCATTGATGGTAATAAAATTGAAGGTGCTATTATTCCTGTACTTGAAAAAGGAAAAGAGTACCAAGTTGTAGTTACTTTAGGTTAAACTATATATTTTTAAAGCAAGAAACTACATGGCATGTAGTTTCTTGCTTTTTATTTTTTATCAACTATCCATTTTGCATTAAACTTCGTAAAAGCATGAACTATTTCAAAATAACAAAACTAATGTTGGCAAATATTATGGCTTTACTAATACTAGTAAGCTGTAACGTTTCAAAGGAAAAAGAAGCAACCGAAATAAATTTACCAGAACCTATTTCATATAACTTTAAACCAACTGACACTACCTGGAAAAGTTTATCGCTACGCGAGAAAATTGGACAAACAATGATTATTAGAGCTTATTATGATGAACAAATTAAGGAATTTGGCTCTATTAAAAATATGATGGAAAAATATCCGGTGGGTGGTCTTTTTATTCCAAGTTGGAAATTTATCAATGTAAAACCAAGAGAAAATGTAATCGCTAATATTAAAAACACTGTTTTAGACTATGAAAACGCATCACGTTTCCCACTTATTATCACCGAAGATTTTGAACGTGGCCTAGGAAGTACTTATTACGAATACACGCATATGCCGGCTGAAATGTCATTAGGCGCGGCTAATAGTACTTTATTAGCTGAAAAATTTGGAAATGCCATAGCAAAAGAAGCCAATAGTTTAGGCATAAACTGGTTGCTACACCCTGTAGCCGATTTAAATATGCATCCCCTTCAGAATTTAGTAGTTGATAGAGCTATTTCTGATGATGCAAATAGAGCCTATCCCCTACTAAATGCACAAATTAAGGGTATGAAAAAACAAGGAGTTGTGGCCACTATAAAACATTTCCCTGGTGATGGTGCTACCATGAAAAATCAGCATTTTATTACCTCTGCTAATAACCTTCCTATCAACGAGTGGAACGCTACGTTTGGAACCCTATTCCAAAAATTTATTAATGACGGTACACCTTGTATAATGGTCGGTCATATACAATTACCTGCCTATCAAAAAGAAAAAATAAAAGGGGTATTTCCACCTGCAACCTTGTCTAGTGAATTAATGACAGATTTGTTAAAAGAAAAAATGAAATTTAATGGTGTTATTATGTCCGATGCTCTTAATATGGGTGGCGTTGGTGGCTATTACAAAAATGAGTTAGAAACCGCTATAGAATCGTTTAAAGCTGGTGTAGATTTGGTGTTATGGCCATCTCTCTCGTATTTAGATTCTGTTGAAGTTCGTATTAAAAGAGGTGAAATATCAATGGACAGATTAAATGATGCCGTTGAACGAAATTGGGGGGTACGAGAAAAATATGGTTTACTTCATAAAAAAAAGGAAATCATATATCCAATTAGTGAAGAAGAGTCTAATGAAATAAAAACAACGGCTATGGAAGTAGCTAACAATGCCGTAACCTTATTAGGTGATACTTTTAATGAAATTCCACTAAAGCCTTCTACAACAAAAAAAATTGCCATTGTTAATTTAAGTCACGCTGATAGAACAAAAGAATTTTCATACACGCAAAAATTATTAAATGAAAAAGGTTTTGATGCAAGCATCATGCTTCATAATCCTGTGTTTTTTGAATGGCAAGATAAACTAGATTACTTTGACCAATTTGATAAAATTTTGGTAGTCTTTGAAAATAGGTATTTTAGTCCTTTAGGCTCCGCTATGTTAAAAGATAAAGAAGCTTTAGGTTTGTGGACAATGGGGATGCTTCCAAAAGAAAAATTGATTGTCGTTTCATACAGCAATCCATATTATGTAAATTACTATTTGGGAGATGCAGCTATTAGAATTAACGCATATAGTATTGATAAATATTCTCAAAAAGCAGTTGTTGATGGCTTAACAGGTAACCTTGAATTTAAAGGAACATCGCCTGTAAAATTAGATCATGATATTTTGAGATAAATTAGAATTAATAGCTTATGAAAATATATAATACAGTTCAGTTAGCAACGGCATTGCTTTTTTTAACGCTCATTTCTTGTAATAGTCAAAAGGAAAAATCAGTTTCGTCAACTCCTGATTCTAGACCCAATATTGTATTAATTTTAGCCGATGACATGGGCTTTTCAGACCTTGGTAGTTACGGTAGTGAAATTCAAACACCAAATATTGATAAGCTTGCCAATAACGGATTAAGATATACCCAGTTTTATAATACTTCTAGGTGCTGCCCTACCAGAGCTTCATTAATGACAGGCCTTTACCCACACCAAACGGGTTTGGGTTGGATGACTCGATTAGATTTAGGACAGCCTGGTTATACGGGCGAACTTAACAACCAAAATGTTACTTTAGGAGAAGTGATGAAAGAATCAGGCTATTCAACCTATGTTTCAGGAAAATGGCATTTAAATAAAGACGATGAGTGCGAACCAGACAGCCCAAAGCACAACTGGCCCTTACATAGAGGATTTGATAAGTTTTTTGGAATTTTAAAAGGTGCAACCGATTATTTTAACCCAACTAATTTATACAATGGAGACACTCATATAGCGCCAGGTGATGATTTTTATTTTACCGATGAAATAAATAATTATGCATGTAATTTTATTGAAGACCATTATAAAGCCAAAAACAACAATCCGTTTTTTTTATATGTAGCTCATGTGGCACCCCATTGGCCCATCCAGGCAAAACCAGAAGATATTGCCAAATACCAAGGAAAATATATGGATGGATGGGAAATTACCAGAAAAAAACGCTTTGATAAAATGTTGGAACTTGGTATTATAACACCTAACACCAAATTATCAGAACCTAAAAGTTCGGTATTAAATTGGGACGACTTATCTGAAGATGAAAAAATAGATATGGATAAACGCATGGCTATTTTTGCTGCTCAGGTTGACAATATGGACCAAGGAATTGGTAGAATTATTGAAACTTTGGAAAAACAGCAGCAATTAGACAATACCCTTATTATATTTCTTTCAGACAATGGCTCCAGTAGCTTAGCTGTATCAAGTGGTATTAGTAAAACCCTAGAAGATTTAGGTACTGAAAAATCGTTTGAAAGTTATGGTGAATCTTGGACAAACGTGAGCAATACCCCTATGAGGAATTACAAATTATATGAACATGAAGGCGGTATATCAACACCTTTCATAGTTCATTGGCCAAATAAAATTAAAGCCATAGGCGAATTAAGAAATCAGGTTGGCCATGTAATAGACATTATGCCAACACTTCTTGAAGTGAGCAACGCAACCTATCCAGAAAAATTTAAAGGACAAACAATATTACCTTTTGAAGGTGAAAGTCTGCTTCCAACATTTAATTCAAATGACAACCAAGATAGAACTATTTATTTTGAACATGTTGCCAATAGAGGGGTGCGAGATGGTGATTGGAAATTAGTTTCATTGGGAAAAACAACGTTTCCTTACACTACTAATTGGGAACTTTACAATCTTAAAGAGGACAGATCAGAAACCAACAACATAGCTTCAAATCACCCTGAAAAAGTAAAAGAACTTGCTGAAAAATGGAATCTATGGGCCAATAGAACAAATGTACTCCCGCTTGATGGAAGAGGTTGGGATGATAAAATTGAAAATCCTTTGGGCGGTCAGGAAGCGCAATAAAAAATTTAACGCTTCTTTAAATTAATTTATTTCTTAAAAAGCAAGTAACCGCATACTTTGTAGTTACTGGCTTTTTAATTTTTTATAGTATTGAAATGTATAACCCAAAAACCGTAAAAAAAGCTCTAAAAAATCTTGGCTTTCTATAATTTTTTATTAGAATATCCATGGTGCTATTTTGATTCATTTTAAATTAAAATGAATTATTCTGGGTTCTTCAAGTTATATATATTCGCACCTCTAAAACCCCACAGAGACCCATATACAAGAGAAAAACTACAACAACACCAATTATTTAGATTTGTATTATAACGTGGACATTTTACGTGTTTCACGGTATTTTCAGTAAACACAAAAACAGCTAAATAAGAAGTAAAAAAGGAGTAAAACTTGTAGCTGTTAAAATAACTCATTCATATGGCACTGAAGTTAATGTTATGGAAAATGAAAAAGTTTTCAGTTAGTTAAAGTAAATATCTGTTACTTATTTACTTTTAAGTCGAATGAACTTTTATACAACCTGTTCAAACGGTGAGCAAACCAGTTCTACACCAATTGGAATTGTAATTGGTCTGGGTTTGGCAGTAAAAAATATATAGCTGCCAGTACTGCTAACAATAAATTTAAAACAGAAATGCTCCAATATAATATTAACGGAACTCTTATTAAAAACGGAGAAACTATATATGGACTCATTGGAATAAAAGCCAATTCTTTCAACTCAATAAGATTAAAAATTAATCATTAACTTACTGCTGCTCGTGATTAGTTAAATTTCACAAACTTTTCAATATTAAAATAGCGCTACTTGCATAAATACAAGAAGCGCTATTTTTTTTAATCACTAAATAGGTAACTATCTTATTTTTGGTCCCAATCTACAATATAAGACTTTGTTAACTTTCCTGATGCTGTAAGCTCCTCATCGGTCCAATTTCCTTTTGGACTTACGCCTGGTTTTACAATTGAGGCGCCTTCTTTTTTATCGTTTACCGACCAATTACAATGACTTAAATTGTGTTTTTTCATAAAAGCCATCCATGTTGCAACAGATTCGGCATCCGGTTCTCCATCACCATTGGCATTTACAGTTCCCCACTCTGTTACCATAAGTGCAATACCATTATTCATGGCTACCTCCGCTTTTTTACGTAAACCTTCTTTATGAGTTCCGGCATAAAAATGCAGCGTATAGGCTATATTTTCAAATCCTGTTATTGGATTTTCCGAAGCAACATCCACATCTTGTGACCAAGTTGGAGTACCTACAATAATTAGGTTATTTTTATCAATTGCTCTAATTGCTGCAATCACTTTTTCTGAATAAGGTTTAACTACATCATCCCAAGAAACCTTCAAAGGTTCATTGTAAATTTCATAAATTATATTTGGATGATTACCATATTTTTTTGCCATTTTTTTAAAGAAATCGATGGCCTCTGCTTCATAATCTTCAGCGTAGTGTGAGTGAAAATCAATAATAACGTACAAGCCTAATTCAATAGCAGCATCAATAACATTTTCAATCCTCTTCACATTTTCCTTAGGAGCATCTAAATAACCACCTTTTATTTTAGGATCAACAGACAAAGCACAACGTACTATGGTGGTTTTCCAGTCTTCATTAAGCCACTTTACAACTTGTTTATTATAAAAGTTACCTCTACTCAATTCTTCTTCTGACCAAAAGAAACTATTTCCCGCAAAACTCACAGGATTTCCTTTTGAATTTACTATTTGATTTCCTTTAACCCATAACGCCCCATTTTTTTCAACAGGTGATTGCGCATTCATAAAAAAAGGTATCATTACCATGACTATAACAGCTATTTTTTTCATATAAAATTGTATTATTTATTTTTAATATTATCGTTGGTTTTTCATAAAACAACGCCTATTTAAACATATATACTTGCAAAACTAAAAAAATAAAAACTAAAAATTCACCGGTACAATATCTTAAAAACATATCTCCCTACAATAAAATCATATCTCCTTAAAATGGCTTATCAGTAGTATTACTTTTGTATGTGTAAAATATTATTTTACAAACAAATTAAAAAAAAACACCCATAAATATAACTTATGAAATATTACCCATTGAATTTTATTTTATTATTGCTTGCCATGATAACTATGTCTAGTTGCACAGGTGAGTCTAAACAACAAAAAGCTGAAAAGAAAAAACCAAATATTATCTTTTTCATTGCAGATGATATGTACCCTTGGATGTTCAACAATACTCCAGAAGGAAAAAATGCGAAAGGTGAAAATCTAAATTTAACTCCTAACATAGACAAATTAATAGCTGAAGGTGTTTGGTTAGAAAACATGACGGTTGTTTCTCCTGTTTGTACTCCAAGTAGATACAATTCGTTAACAGGTAATTACGCCAGTAGAGCAGACAATAAAGAATTTACAGATTTCACGGCAGAAAATGACGGTCAAACTGTTATTCAATGGAATTCTTATATTGTAGCTGGAAAAGACAAAACAATGGGTTCTTACTTTCAAGAGATTGGTTATAAAACTGGATTTGTTGGAAAAAATCACATTATTGAAAGTTTATCACAAGTTGGAGAAGATGTAAAACCAAATTTAAATGCTGATCCTACTGACCCAGAAGTTAAAGCTGGTTTAGAAAACAGATTTAAATTATTGCAAGAAGATGTTCGAAAATCAGGATTTGACTTTGCCGACAACCTTTACCACAACAACCCAAATTGGCTAGGTATAAGAGCGTTAGGACATCAAAACATGGATTGGATTGCTGATGGTGGTGTAAACTTTATTAAAAAATATAAGGACGAACCTTTTTTACTTTATATTGCGTCCACACTCCCTCACGGACCATTAGATCCAGCACACTCATGGAAATCTGACAGAAGGATAACACCAAAAGGTATTTTAGATAAAGCCCCTACTGTATTGCCACAACCACCAGTAGCTTCATTACAAAATAGAATTAAAGAAGCTGGATATGAAGGTACCAACCGTGAAAATATTTTATGGTTAGATGATGCCGTTGGTGCATTAATGAACCAATTAAAAGAGGAAGGCGTTTTAGACAATACAATAATTGTATTTTTTAATGATCACGGTCAAAATTCAAAAGGCACCCTGTACGAAGGTGGTGTAAACTCACAAGCATTTATATGGAAAAAAGGCGGATTTGAGGTAGGTTCTATTTGTGATGTACCCGTTTCAAATGTAGATTTTTTACCAACTCTTTTGGATATAGCAGGAGATACAGAAAATTTAAATAATTTTGATGGCTTTAGTTTTAAAAATGCACTTGAAGGTAAAGAATATACTGGACGTACTTCTATGTATCACGAATTAGGTTATGCCAGAGCTATTGTTAAAAACGGGTTCAAATATTACGCAGTTCGCTACCCAGAATGGGCTATGAAATTTGATTTACAACAACGCAAAGATACCCTTGCAGGATACACAAAATTTAGAGAGTCTTTTGGTGAACATGGTATTTCTGATGATCCTACAGCTCCATACGGGCAATTAGAAATGGTTCCTGGAGGTGGCGGTGCAGAACACGCAGCTTATATGAATATGCCTAACTTTTCAGATCCTGATCAATTATACGATTTAGAAAACGACCCTAAAGAAGAGCATAATTTAATTAACGATCCAAAATATGCCAACAAAATTATTGAGTTAAAAGCTGAACTTAAATCTAAGTACCTAGATAAATTACCAGGAAAATTTGATCTATAATTCAAATTATTTTTGTTCTAATTAAGGTTTTACTTTATTGAAAAACAACCTAAGCAATGAAGATTAATATTTTTTTTTCGCTATTATCAATTGCACTTATTAACATTGGAATAGCACAAGCGAATTCAAGCGCTAAAAACATTTTATTAATTGCAGTTGACAATTTAAAACCTTCGTTAAAATCTTACGACGCTAATAAAAATAACACTCCCAATTTTAACCGTTTGGTTAAAATTGGGAGTGTTTTTAAAAATGCCATATTACAACAAGATCCTTCTGGATTTTCACAAACAAATATTACAATAGGAATACAACCTGACTACACAAAAAAAGGGACCTTACAAACCTACTTTAAAACATTTGCATCTACGCTGTTAGTGCCCAAGCACCTACACACACAAGATTACAAAACAGTGGTAACTGGTAATATTTATAATCAAAGCACAGACTATTATAGTCGCAATACAAAAAGCGCGCGCGCTCCATATATTTCAAAAAAGTACAATGATCCAAATTGTAGAGCCATTGCTTTAGGGAAGTATCAAAATATACAAGGCAAAACTTATGCTACTAACATAACAAAAGAAACCAAGAAAAAAGGCATTGTTATTGCTTCAAAATTATACGCTTGCGAAACAGCGTGTTTTGAAACAAAGAATAAGGTGGATGAAATTCTAAATACAATAATCAGTAAAGAGTTAAAAAATCAACTTAAAAAATAACCCCATGAAATTAAAAAATATTTTATTTTTATTCTTTTTTGCAATATCATCAATTGCTATTGCACAAAAAAAACCAAACATTCTAATGATAATTGTAGATGATTTTGGTTATCACGATGTGAGCTACAATGGTTCTCAAATACACCAAACACCCGCCATTGATAAATTAGCAGAAACAGGCATTGTATTTGAAAATGGTTATTCAAGTTACCCACGTTGTACACCATCTCGCTATGCCATGTTTACAGGAACCTATCCTGTGAATGAAAGCAAAGGTTTTTTAGGTGGAATTCCAAAAAAACAAAATTTTATTGAACAGTTTAACAATGCCGGATACAACACCTCTTATGTTGGAAAATGGCATATTGGAGAAAACGAAAGTAGCCCACAAGGATTTGGTTTTAAACAGTCTTATGCCGCTGGAAAAGCAGGGGGCGTAGGTAGCAGATTTTATCCTTTTAATGAAAAAAATGGTAAAAAAGCAAAAGCAATTATTTTAGATGCTGAACAAGACGGAAAAGAAGGAGATTATTTGTCGGATCTATTAACAGACGCCACCATTGATATTATTAAAAATAACGAAAAAGAACAACCATTTTTCACCGTTTTAGCCTACTATGCTGTTCATACACCCATTGAAGCTAAAAAGAAAGATGAGGAGCGCAATAAAAAAGAAATTGCCGCTTTTGATTATGGAGATACACCTGAATATATAAAAGAAGGTGAAGGAAGACGAAAAATGCGTCAAGACGATGCTGCTTACGCCGGAATGGTTGAAAATGTAGATGAAAATATTGGGCGTATTATGCAGCAGTTAGATGCCATGGGAATTGCAGACAATACCATTGTTGTTTTAACATCAGATCACGGTGGTTTATCAAATGACGGCAGTAAAGGTGAACGACACCTGGCTACTACAAATTTACCGTTTAAAGCTGGAAAAGGCTGGCTGTATGAAGGTGGAATTAGAGTGCCTTTTATTGTAAATTGGAACGGGGTAATTACACCAAGAGTTGAAAAAGAATCCATTGTTTTAGGAATGGACATCATTCCAACTTTATTAGATCTTTCACTAAATAAAAAAATGACAGCCATAGATGCTAAAAGTTTTAAAAATGTAATTGAAGGAACAGAAACATGGAAGGATAGAACCGTTTTTTGGCATTCGTCTAAGGCACGTCCATATAGCACCGGTGATATTAAAACTTCAGCAGTTCGCGCCGGTGATTATAAATTAGTTCACTTTTATGAAGCCAACAAAATAGAGTTATACAATTTAATTGAAGATGAAGGAGAACTACGTGATTTATCAAAAACCAACCCAAAAAAAACGGCTGCTTTATTCAAAACTTTAACAGATTGGAAAAAAGCCTACTTAATTCCTGAAAAAGTAAAAATATATCCACCAAAAAACACCAAACAAAAAAAATAAAATATGTCTTATAAATTAAAATTTTTAGCAATACTATCGATTGGAATATTTTTTGCCCAATGCAAAACCAAATCAATTGAAAATACTGTTAAACCCGAAAAACCGAATATCTTAATTATTCATGCAGATGATTTAGGTTATCATGATTTAAGCATCAACGGATCTCAAATTTACCAAACACCAAATATTGATAAATTAGAAAATCAATCGGTCGTTTTTAATAATGCCTACTCAAATTACCCACGTTGCGTTCCTTCAAGGTTTTCTATGATGACTGGTTTATATGCCTATGAAAATAATGAAACATCTAATCAGAACTATAACTTAAGTACAATTTCAGAAGAAAAAAATTTCATAAAACAATTAAATAAAATCAATTATCAAACTGCCTACTTTGGTAAATGGCATTTAGGAAGAGGTCAGCAAACTCCTAAACGTTTTGGTTACAATTATTCATTTGCTGCTGGATTAGCAGGATCACCTATTAGTTTTATTTATCCTTTCAACACCCCTAAAGGGAAAAACAAACGAGTGACAAAATCACCTATAGTTGACATTGAAGAAATAAGCAAAGAAGGTGATTACTTGACCGATAATTTAACCGATGCCGTTATAAAATACATCAATGAGGCTGATAAAAGTAAACCATTTATGGCTATGCTATCTTATTACGCAGTACATCAACCTCTGGAAGCAAAAGAAGCGGACATACAACGTAACCAGCAAGAAATTGATGCGTTCGATTTTGGCGATCAACCAGAATATATTAAAGAAGGTACTGGCAGAACCAAAATGAGACAAGACCATGCTACCTATGCGGCCATGGTTGAAAATATGGACGAAAATATTGGACGGTTATTAGCAACACTTGATCAATTGGGTATTACAGATAACACCATCATTATATTTTCTTCAGACCACGGTGGCCTATCAAATGACGGGACCAACAAAAGAGACTTGGCTACATCAAATTATCCATTACGCGCAGGGAAAGGCTGGTTATATGAAGGCGGTATTAAAGTGCCATTATCAATAAAATGGAATGAAAAATTTTCTCCAAAACAAGAAAATGAATCTATTGTTACTTTAATGGATGTTTTTCCAACATTATTAGATATTGTTAGCTCAAAAAAAATAAATGATATAGATGGAAAAAGTTTCCTTCCTCTAATTAACGGAACTGAGAAATGGAACGATAGAACCGTATTTTGGCATTCATCTAGCGCTAGACCAATGAATACTGGTGAAACAAATGCCTCCGCAATTCGTTCAGGAGACTGGAAATTAGTTCATTTTTATGATGAAAATAAAATTGAATTATACAATATAAAGAAAGATATTTCTGAACAAACAGATCTATCTAGTGAATTACCCCAAAAAACAACTACTTTATTAGATCAATTAAACTCTTGGAAAAACAAATATTAATGAAAAAAACATTTCTTACATTTCTAGTTACTCTTTTTATAAATGGTTTATTGGCCCAGGAAGCAGATTTAAAAAGTGAGAATATTGTAATCAATTCAAAGCTTAAGTTCACCCGTTGCAACCCAGCATTAGGAGAGGTAAAAGTAGTGGGGCAAGGCGATTATGAAACCCCTATATTATCCTTTGAAACAAAAGTTCGTCCAAAATTCATTTACAATGTCTCTTCAAGTATTCCTCTCAAAAAACAAGCTTTAAAAAAGGGGCAAGTAGTATTGCTTTCGTTTAAAGGAAAAACCATGAAATCGGGTTTAGAAACTGGAGAAGCACGTTATTTATGGATTTTAAAACAAAGCGATAGCTATAAAGGAAATATTGAAGCTACCATAAGTTTACCTAAAGACTGGAAAACGTTTTATGTTCCTTTTACCATAACGCAGGATGTACTTCAAAAAGATTTGGGTTTGGTTGTACAATCTGGATTCCCCCCTCAAATTGGACTAATTACCAATATTAAATTTCAAGTGTTTCCTGAAGGTACTCCATTAGCTTCACTTCCAAAAACAGCAATCACCTATAAAGGAATGGAAGCCGATGCCGCATGGAGAACACAAGCATTTGAACGCATTGAAAAAAATAGAAAAGGAGATTTTTCATTACAATTTCATAAAAACGGAAAACCTGTAATTGCTGAAAATGTAAAAATTACATTACAAAATCATCATTTTTTATGGGGAGCCATGGTATATGCATCAGACATTACGTCAAGTATACCACATGTTATAAATTTAAAAAAAGGATTTAACCTTGCTGTTTTAGGAAATGATTTGAAAATAAAAAGTTGGAGCCGAGAAAAAAATAGGATTAGAACTTTAGAAAGTTTAAAAATATTAAATCAAAACAACGTAAAGATAAAAGGTCACGTGCTTATATGGCCCGGTTACCATTACCTAACACCCAATTTTAAACAAAACGAAAACAATCCTAAGAAAATTGTGAAATTAATGCAGGCTCATTTAGATGACATTTTAAAGAAAACCAAAGGATCTATTACCAGTTGGGATGTTGTAAATGAAGCTTATACAAATAGAAGTTTACAAACCATAACAGGTTCAGAAGATATCTTATACAATGGTTTTAAAGTTGTAAAAAAAATGCAACCTAAAGCAGCTAGATTTACAAACGAATATGGCATTATTAGCAAAGGCGGTATAGATACTCAAAAACAACAATGGTATTTTGAATATATAAAAAGATTGGATAAAAACACAGGTGGCTTGGTTGATGGTATTGGATTACAATGCCATATGGGATCTGATCTAACTACCCCCGTTAAAACATTAGAATTACTGGATTATTACGGACAGTTGAATAAAAAAATTAGTATTTCAGAATTCACAATGGATCTTACAGATCCTGAGATTAGATATCGCTACACTTCTGATTTTTTAATCGCCGCTTTTAGCCATCCTAATGTGAGCGAATTCTTATTTTGGGGATTTCAAAGCATCAATCCTAAGGCTGTAATTTATAATAACGATTGGAGTTTGGCACCAATGGGGCAAGCTTTTTTTGACTTGGTTCACAATAAGTGGAAAACCAACATAAATAAATCTACCACCCAAGAAGGTACACTAAAAGGTAGAGGTTTTTATGGTGTTTACAGTTATAGCTTTATGCATAATGGTAAATTAGTAAAAGGTGAATTTGAAATAAACCCCAATAAAAACAATGTTATAAAAATTACGTTATAATGAAAAAATTAATCCTCCTAATTTTAATACTTAACGCAGTACAGCTTTTTGGGCAATCTCAAAAACCAAATATTTTATGGATTGTAACTGAAGATATTAGTCCAACACTTTCTATGTATGGAGATACCACGGCTAAAACACCTTATCTAGACCAATTAGCAGCTGAATCTGTTGTTTATAACAATGCATTTGCTCCTGTGGGTGTTTGTGCACCTTCTCGCTCTTCAATTATTACAGGTATGTATCCAACAAGTATTGGTACTATGAATATGAGAACTGGAAAAGATATGCAATCTTGGGGTAGTAGAGTTTACAAAAAATCAATCCCAATAACTGATCTTAAAGGAGCGGCTATTTGCGAATATTCGGCAGTTATACCTGCCAATGTAAAATGCTTTACGGAGTATTTAAGAGCCGATGGTTATTATTGTACCAACAATCAAAAAACAGATTATCAATTTGCGTCGCCTATTACGGCCTGGGATGAAAACAATGAAAAAGCACATTGGCGTAATGCCCCAAAAGAAATGCCTTTTTTTTCAGTATTTAATATTGGCATCACGCACGAAAGTCAACTTTGGAAACAAACCGGTTCTTTAACCGTAGATCCAAAAACAGTACCCGTACCACCTTATTTACAAGATACTGAATTGGCCAGAGATAATATTGCACGCCATTATAGCAATATTGAATTGATGGATATTGAGGTGGGAAAAATTATTAAACAGTTAAAAGATGATGGTTTGTACAACAGTACAATTATCATGTTTTACAGTGATCACGGTGGCCCATTACCACGACAAAAAAGAGCCATTCTAGATTCAGGCTTAAAAGTACCTTTTATGGTTAAAGGACTTGAAAATTCTGAAACAGGTAGCACAGATCGTCTCATATCATTTACCGATTTAGCACCAACAATATTAAGCTTGGCAAATATTAAACCACCACAATATTTAGATGGCAAAGCCTTTTTAGGCAACTACAAAGCTACTTCAAGAAATTATGTATATGGGAGCTCTGATAGGTTTGACGAAAGTTCTGACAGAATTCGTTCCATTAGAAATAAACGTTATTTATACCTTTGGAATTATTACCCTGAAAAAATAAAATACAAAGAAATTGGCTATCGAAAAAATATTCCAATGATGAATGAATTGTTAAACCTAAAAAACAAAAAACAACTAAATAAAGTTCAGCTCGATTGGTTTTCAACAAAAAACACAGAAGAACTATACGACTGCGAAAAAGATCCTTTTAACTTAGTAAATTTAGCCAATAACCCTGCATATACAGAAGTTATAAATAGCTTTAGAAAAGAAAATTTAAATAGAATTCAAAATTATCCAGATTTAGGAATGATACCTGAGGCACAACTAATTGATATGATGTGGCCTAATTTTGAACAACCATTAACAAGTGAAGTTCAGCTTATTCAAAAGGGAACAACCGTTGAACTTAAAACAGCTACTGAAGGTGCTTCAATTGCTTATATTTTAAGTGATCAGGCTAATTTAAAGTTAAATTACAATAGCCATTGGAAATTATACTCAAAGCCATTTACAGTTTCAAAAAATACATACGTATATAGCATTGCCGAAAGAATTGGATACAAAGAAAGTAACATTCTAAAACATAAAATAAAATAATGATGATAAAAAATATTAATCTAACCTTGCTTTTTTTAATTGGTTTTAACTTTTGTTTTAGTCAAAATAGTATTCAAATAATAGACCCTATTGCTATTGAATATAAAAAAATAGATACTATTTCTTTAAAATTACATGTTTATAACCCTAAAAATTTAGACACTACTAAAGCCTACCCAACCATTGTTTTTTTTCACGGAGGTGGCTGGAATAAAGGCAACTATAAAGCCTTTCAGCGACAATCACAATATTTAGCCTCAAGAGGTATGATTGCCATTTCTGCTGAATACCGACTATTTAATGTGCACGGCACTAGTCCGTTTGAAGCAGTAAACGATGCTAAATCAGCCATACGATATGTACGAAAACACGCTAAAGAACTACACGTAAACCCAACAATGATTGCAGCAGGTGGCGGTTCTGCAGGTGGTCATTTAGCAGCCGCATGTGGAAATGTAGCTGGCTTAGAAGAAACAGGTGAAGACCTAACTGTTAGTTCTATTCCAAATGCTTTGGTACTTTTTAACCCGGTTTACGACAACAGCAAAAATGGCTATGGGTATGGAAAGGTAAAAGAACGTTATACTGAAATTTCACCATTGCATAATTTATCACAAGGAGCACCACCAACTGTTGTATTTTTTGGTACTGAAGATAAAACAACGCCAGTAGCTTCGTCAAAAGCATATGAAAAAAGAATGAAAGAAGTAGGTAGTAGAATTGAGCTAAATTTATACAAAGGGCAACCGCATTCATTTTTTAATAAAGGAGAATATTTTTGGAAAACCTTACTGGAAACCGATTTATTTTTAACATCTCTGGGATATTTGGAAGGTGCACCTACTATTAATATTTAATTAGTTGCAACAACAATGAAAGTTATAAAATGCATTATATTTAGCCTAGTTATTTTAGCTATAGGCTGCACAAAAGACCCTGTGGTTATTAACAACCAAGATACTTTGGGTGAAACTACCTTAAAGGGTTTTAATATGCGTTGGAGAAACACCCCAAAACTTTCAGAAAAATTATTTACCTATGTAGATAGCCTAAAACCCGATTTAATGCGGTATCCTGGGGGAACTATGGCACATAAATGGAACTGGAAAGAAGGAGTCGCATCCCCTTCAAATAGTAATGATATTGTGCATAAAATTGAAAATGTAAAACTATTTGCAGATGGGGTAAATTCTAATATTATTTTTGTGCTCGATGTTGTAAACAGCACTTTAGAAAACCAACTTGAAATGTTACAACAAGCCAATGTGCCTGTTAAATACATTGAACTAGGAAATGAATTATATTCAGACCATTACGAAACTGAATTTCCAAACGGAAAAGCCTATGCCGATACGGTAAATGCATGGACACCTACGCTGAGAGCACATTTTCCAAATGCAAAAATTGGTGCCGTTATGCTTGGCAGAAATGCAGGAAATGATCGAAAAGCAAATTGGAATACCAACGTATACAATAATATTTTAGCAGAGGTAGATGCATTTATTTATCACATATATGTAACTGAAACAGAAACCGTTCAAGAAAGAGTGGAGCGGTTTTTACCAACCTTTATTGAAAACACAGGAAAGGAATTGTGGATAACCGAATACGGCGCTCACAGTCACAATTTAAACCAACTGAACGAATTGGCAAATTATATAGAATCTATTGCAGACGTTGCCCTAAGTCACTGCCTTATTTCTGGTAGTGGAAATTTTAGTAAAATAACCCCCGAAATTGAATATACCCCCGAGGGATTAGAATATTTAAAACGAAACAACCCATTAGTAAATTAACAATTCACAACATATGAGAACTCAAAACATATCAAATTTAAAACAACGTTTACTGATTTTAACAGCGCTCTTTTTAATTGCTTTTTCAACTACGTTGCTGGCTCAAGAAAACTGTACATTTATTAAACCAAACAATACTAAAATTCAAATTGAAGGAAGTAATTATATAAAAATGGACGGAAACGAATTGGTGATTCACCGTCATTCAGATGCTATTTATAAAGGTACAACTAAAACAAACTTGTTTAATCCCAACAAAGCAAGATCTAGCTCTGGAATTATCTTAAAATTTAAAACAAGTAGCCCATTGGTTAAAGTGAAACTGAAAATGATGCCCGGAGGAAAGAGAGGTCCTGTTTTTGCTATTTTTCAAAACAATGAATTTGTAAGAAATAAAAATTTCAAATACCAACCAGATACTGAAATTACATTAAATTTAGTAGCCTCAAAAGCAGGGGAGGCAATTGAATATAAAATAGCATTTCCAACATTTACTGATATTCATTTGTTAGGCTTAGAACTAGAAAAAGGATTTGATATTGTTGCGTTTCCAGAAGAAGAAAAACCAACATACGTTGCTTTTGGAGATTCTATTACACACGGTACCGGCCAATCTACCACGCCCGAAACATACCCTTACTTATTAGCTGAAAAATTTGGCTACGAACTATTTAATGTAGCTGTGGGTGGTGGAAAAACCTCACAGGTACTTGCTGAAATGATTCGCGATGATTTTAAAAACATTGAACTAATTACCGTATTAATTGGTTTTAACGATTATAACGGCGAAGGAATAGACATAAAAACATACGAAAAAAGATATACCAAGGTGTTAAGCACCCTAAGAGAAAAACACCCCAATACCAACATAGTTTGTATTAGCTTACTAACCACCAAAGCAAAAACTTCTAAAAAAACAGGTATTGCAGCCAAAGATTTTAGAAAGGTAGTGAGTACTGTTGTTGCAAACAAACAAGCCAAAGGCGATACCAAGTTGTATTTAATAAACGGCGCATCTATTACAACAGAAGCTGATTTAAGAGATATTGTACACCTATCACCACAAGGAGCTACAAATTTTGCAGACAAATTATACCATAAAATAAACACTATTGTTAAAAATAAATAAACATATCACCCTGTAAAAAAAACATACCACCTTGCATCTTTTTTGTTTATTTAATATTTTTACAGCATAGTTATACAACTATATTAACTTAAATATTTAACCTTTTAATTATTTTTTTATGAAAAAACTTTACTTTTTAATTTTATTAATCACTCCTCTTATTACTAGCGCCCAAGGTCCTTGGGATTTTACTAATTCAGATGATGGTTGGAATGCGGCTGGTCTTACCCTTTCAAATGGAGCAACAGCTATAACCTTAACAACTGTAGATGGTGATGGTTCTTTAAAAAACCCAATATTTAGTACTACTGAGGCTGGAGTAGAAACTTCAACTACACCTATAATAGCCATTACTTTGCGGAATAACGAAGCAACTGGACCTGATTTTTTAAGAGTATCTTACCCCAAAGTTGATTCAGGAAGAAATTACGTCAATCAAGACATATCTACAAATGATTCAAACTTTGTAACTTATTATTTTAATTTATATAATGCTACAAATTGGACTGGAACTATAAATGATATCAAGCTTCATTTCAAATCTGCAAATAATACAAATTATATTTTACCTCCAAGTCCTAATAATATTTCTATTGATATTGATAAAATTGAATTTTTAGCTAGTATTCCTATCACTCAAAAAGAATCTTATTTATTTGACAATAATGGCGATACCGAATACTGGCAACCAACAAATGCAACTGCAAGTGTTTCTGGTGGTAATTTAACAATTACACCAACGCCTGATAAATTTGGTAAAATTGTACAAGAAAGGCATTTTATTGACGCCGATTCAAATGGATTTGTTCACTTCAAAATTAGCAATCAATCAGCAAGCAATAACGCTATTAGATTTAATAATGCAGCTGGCCAATTAATTAAGGAAATTGAAATTACTACTTCAAATGGAACCTCATTTGTGGAGTACCACGAAGATTTGAGCACATCAGATAGATGGACAGGGAATATGGACGGACTTCAGATTAGTATAAGAGATACAAATAATAATAACCTGTCATCAGCAGGTGATTTAATAATAGATTATATTACATTTAATAACAATGCAACTTTAAGTGATGATGAAGTAGACTTCAAAGAAGATGTTAACATTTCTTTATACCCAAACCCTGCTACCGATATATTAAATATTAAAACCAATAATAAAACAACTATTAATAAAATAGAGGTGTACAATATTCTTGGTCAAAAAATATTACAACAAGCAGATAATAACAATACCATTATTATTAGTGGTTTTACTAAAGGTGTTTACTTTGCTAAAATATACCAAGATAACAATGTAGTTTCTACTAAAAGATTTATTAAAGAATAATAAATTTAGCCAGAAGTAAAACAACTAAAGGCTGTTTAAAAAGTATTTGAATTGTACCTGAAACCTTAAACAAATCCAGGTTAACGAAACTTACTTTTTAAACAGCCTTTTTTATTTAACACACTTAAAAAAAACAATACGCACCAAAACATTTTAGCTCGTTCTTGTAAATTACCGCACCTTTTAAAATTAAAACACCAAAAGTTATTATGGCCCCACCGCATATTAATAACTATAAACTCCCACATTTGCTTACACCGCCTCTCATTTAAATAACAAAAAACCTTAGAAACCATGGTTTTTTTGCAGTTATAAATCATTTCACCCCTAATGAAAAACATTCACCCCTAAAAAACACACCATTTCTTAATATCATTGCTTTTATAAATAACAAATAAATATTCAACATATGAACTTTATCAAAAAATCAATTTTAGTAATTTTATTATTAAGTATTAGTATCTCGGCATTTGCACAAAAAGAGTCCGTGGCTGAAAAAAGAGCAACAATTGCAACTGATTATATTGCAGAAAAAATGAATTTAGACGCTGATAAAAAATCCTTTGTTCATGAGGTACTGGTCGAAAAATTTCAATCAAATATGGCTCAAACTAAAGGTAAAAATTTAACTAGCGACGAGAAAAAAGTAATTTTCAAAGGTTCCAATGGAATTGCAATGAAAAAACTAGGTGAAAAATTCACAAAAGAAGAAGTAAAGCAAATAAATAAATACCAGCTCGAGGCTCATAAAATTAAAGCCAAAAAAAAGTAACCTATTAGCACTAACCTGTTATAGTTAAATTTCCTTAACGGATTTTTTTAAAACTTATTAAACAGCAGAAATCAATAGCATTAAGCTATTGATTTCTGCTGTTTAAACACCTTTACTTAAAATATATGCGCACACTAACAGTTGTTTTGTTTTTTATTAGTAGTTTAATTGTAAACGCCCAGGAAAACTTGTTAGCAAATCCTGAATTTGAAAATGCAACGCTTACCAATTGGTCGCTAGCAAAACTTTCAGGGGCTGATGGAAATAGCAAGTTAACATTCGATTCATATGCTGGTAATAACGCCTGTTTAGTTGAAACAACCAACGTTGTTGCTATAAATAAATTATCCTTAAAATCCGACAACCATCCTTCAACAGGTCAGCAATTTAAAGTCACCGTAATGGCAAAAACTGATGCTACAGG
>Ga0224504_10000106_pt1 | contig 33074 bp, 30 predicted proteins | sample SF_Oct11_sed_USG_3_FD_170160 | JGI IMG/M metagenome (GOLD analysis project Ga0224504, IMG submission 170160) | Sediment microbial communities from San Francisco Bay, California, United States - SF_Oct11_sed_USGS_24 | ecosystem: Environmental > Aquatic > Marine > Sediment | place: USA...
TGGCGCCGGGCTCCCCCGGTCACCGCTTCGTTGTCCGATGGGGTGACCGGGGGAGCCCGGCGCCATAGGACACCGAGACCGGCCGAAGCGAAGTCAGCCTGGCGTCGAAGTGCGGCAAAGGGCGGCGAAGGGATTGTGCGTGCTTGGGGTCGCCACGGTTCTAGCCAGTGCGTCTCCGGCATTCCCCCATCATCGTGGTTATCGAACCTGGCTCGAATGAAGAACGGGCTTAAACGGAAGAGGACAAGTCATGCGGAGATCAATCCAAAGGACGCTTGCGGGACTGCTGCTTTTGACCGGCGCGCACGCTGCGAATGCCGGCGAAGTAAGGGAAGATTTTGAGGCCTACGCCGTCCAGCTCGACACCACCGGCGTATTCGACGCCGTAGAGGGGGCGACCTATTTCTTCGTCACGTCGGACGGAAGCACGCCCGCAGACGTCGACGATACTGCCAAAGTGGTGGCGGCGGCCTCCGAAGCGCTGGCAGGGGGCGCGGGCATCGCCGACGATTCGGGCAACCGGCTTTGGGTGCTGAATTCCTCGGCAGGATCCACGGGCTTCATTTCGGGTCAGAACGGTCATGTGTTGGTGGCGGACATCGGGGCCGATCAGCCAGCCGGCCCCCTCGGCGCGTTTTTTGCCGGTGGCGCCAAAGACCTGACTGGCGCCACCTTGAGTTACGACATCCGCGAGACGACGGGGAACGCATCCACGACGTTCCGGTTTCTGCTCATTGATGCCGCCGATAACGAGATCTGGACCGCGCCCTTCGCTCTGACGACGGGATTTCAGACGATTACCGTGTCGATGAACGACTTCACCACCATACTCGATGGCGGCGTGTCGTTCGACTTTACGCAGATCATCGGCGTCGGCCTGGATGTCTTCACCACGCCGGGCAGCGCACCGGCCCTGACCTTCCACGTCGACAACGTGGTGCTCGAGCTTCCGGTCGTCGAGGATTTTCAGGCCTATCCGCTGCAGCTCGACAACACCGGCCTGGTCGTGGAGGACGATCCCGGCGTCTTCGAGACATACTTTACAGTGACCACCGACGGGCTCCAGATCCCCGGCCCGGACGACACCTCGACCCTGGTCGCCGCCATGGCTCAAGAGGTGCTCGGCGCATCGGCCGGGATCGTCGACAATGCCGGGGAGAAGGCTTGGCAGATCAGTTCGAGCTCCGGCGCCACCGGCTCCATCTCCGGTCAGAACGGCCACGTGATGGCCGCGGCCATTGGAGCCTTCGCCGGTAGCGGCCCCATCGCCACGCTCTTCGATGGCCGGGTCCTGGACATGACCGACGGCACCGTGTCCTTCGACATCCGCGAAACAACCGGCGCGGCCGCGACTTCTTTCCGCTTCTGGATGCTAAGCGGCAATGAAGAGGAAATCTGGTTCGATCCGATCGCACTATCGACCGCGTTCCAGACTTTCACCGTCACGGATGACGACTTCACGACAATACTCGACGGTGGCGTCTCGTTCGACTTCACCCGAGTCGAGGAAATCGGCCTGGATATCTTCACGACACCAAGCGCCACCGCGCCCGCCTTGAGCTTCGAGATCGACACCTTCCGCGTCCTGGCGGAGTCGAGGTTGGCCGTAGCCAGTGACTTGGACGGTGATGCGATGTCCGACATCCTGTGGCGCAACAGCGGGACGGGCGCGACGATCGCCTGGCAGATGGACGGGTTTACGAAGCTGGCCGCGGGTGGCCTCGGTACGGTGGGGCTGGTCTGGCAGGTGGTCGACCTGGGCGATTTCACCGGCGACGGCAAGGCCGACATCCTGTGGCGCAACACCAGCACCGGCAACGTGCTTGCCTGGGAGATGGACGGGTTCACCAAGGTGTCCACGGCCACGATCGGCTCGGCGGTCTCGGCCTGGCAGATCGCCGGCCTCGGCGACTTTACGGGCGACGGCAAGGCGGACATCCTGTGGCGCAACACGGCCACGGGCAGTGCGCTCGCCTGGGAGATGGACGGCTTCACCAAGATGGCCTCGGCCACGATCGGCACGGCGAGCTTGGACTGGCAGATCGTCCGCCTCGGCGACTACGACGGCGACGGCCAGGCCGACGTCCTTTGGCGCAACACGGTCACCGGCCAGGACATCATCTGGCTGATGAATGGGCTGGTCAAGGACACCACGGGCTCGATCGGGGCCGTGGCCACCGCTTGGCAGGTGCAGTAGAGATCTCCTGCCTCGGAAGACCAAGCGGGGCCTGCCGGGCCGAAAACCCGGCAGGCCCCGTTCGCTTGGGCGATGTTGGTTGGGGTCCTCTCGGTGCGGGACCATCTGAGCCGGACGAGGTGATCGACTCGCCGCCGCAATCGACCCTTGCATGCCGGACTCGGATTTGGCACGCTATATATTGTAGGTGAAACGTCGCGTGCTCCTAGATATCGGAGAGGACTCGGCGTGCCGGCCTCACGGGAGGGCTGCAGGGTGTCGCTCCAAACGAGCCACGAAAGCCACGGGAACCCCCTCGATCTCCTGGAGGAACTGGTCAGCGCAAACGATTGGCCGTTCGACCGCGCTTCCGATTGCGAGCTCATGTTCGAGGTCGGCGGGCGCTGGTGCGTCTGCCACATGTTCTTCGTCTGGCAGGAGGAGCTGAGCGCGATCTTCTTCTCCTGCCAGTTCGAGCAGAAGGTGCCCCAGACCAAGCGCCGCGAGGTCTGCGAGTTGCTCGCCGCCTTCAACGCGGGCCTGTGGCTCGGACACTTCGAGCTGGCTTCCGAGGACTCCCTGCTGCTGTTCCGCCACACCATCCCCTTGCGCGGCGCGCCGGGGGCCAGCGTCGAACAGCTGGAGGACCTGGTGGACACGGCCGTCACCGAATGCGAGCGCTTCTATCCGGCGCTGCAGATGGTCGTCTGGGGCGGCCAGACGGTCGGCACGGCGATGGCTGCCGCCTTGATGGACACCGTCGGCGAGGCCTGAACATGCTCGAGGTTGGTGGACCCTTGCTCCTGGTCGGGGGCGGCAAGATGGGCGGCGCCCTGCTCGCCGGCTGGATCGAGCAGGGCGTGAAGCCCTCCGAGGTCAGCGTGGTGGAGCCGAACCGGGACGCCGCCGAGGCGGTCGCCGCCACGGGTGCGCGGGTGCTCGGCGCGGCCGGAATGCTCGATGCGGACTTCGCGCCGGCCGTGGTCCTTCTGGCGGTCAAGCCGCAGCAGATGGACGCCGTGCTGCCGGAGATCCGGCGCTTCGCCGGGGCGAAGACGGTCTTTCTGTCGATCGCCGCCGGCAAGCCGATCGTCTATTTCGAGGCCGGCCTGGGGCCGTCGGCCGCGGTCGTGCGCGCCATGCCGAACACGCCGGCCGCCGTGGGCCGCGGCATGAGCGTGCTGAGCGCCAACGACAAGGCGGGCGCGACCCAGCGCAGGGTCTGCGAGCAGCTGCTCTCGGCCGTCGGCGAGGTCGCCTGGGTCGAGGACGAGGGCCTGCTGGACGCGGTCACGGCCGTGTCCGGAGGCGGGCCGGCCTATGTCTTTCTGCTCATCGAGGCCCTGGCCGAGGCCGGCGTCGAGGCCGGCCTGCCCGAGGACCTGGCCATGCGCCTGGCGCGGGTCACGGTGGCCGGTGCCGGCGAGCTGGTGCACCTGGCGGCCGAGCCGGCCGGCAAGCTGCGCGAGAACGTCACCAGCCCGGGCGGCACGACCCTGGAGGCCCTCAAGATCCTCATGGCGCCGGACGGCCTGCAGCCGCTCATGACCCGGGCCATCGCGGCGGCCACCCGGCGCAGCCGCGAGCTGGCCACGTGACCGCGAACCCGCTGAAGGCCAGCGCCCGGCGCGTCCAAACGGCTCTGGCGGCGCTCGGCTTCGGCTTCGAGGTGCGGGAGTTCCCGGACAGCACGCGCACCTCCGCCGAGGCGGCCGCGGCGATCGGCTGCGCGGTCGGGCAGATCGCCAAGTCCCTGGTGTTCCGCGCGCGCCAGTCCGGCCGGCCGGTCCTGGTCATCGCCAGCGGCGCCAACCGCGTCGACGAGAAGAAGGTCGGCCGGCTGATCGGCGAGAAGATTGGGCGGGCCGACGCGGACTTCGTGCGCGATAAGACCGGCTTTGCAATCGGCGGCGTGCCGCCGGTCGGCCACGCCGAGCCGCCGGTCACCTTGATCGACCGGGACCTCCTGGATTTCGAAGAGATCTGGGCCGCTGCCGGAACGCCCAACGCGGTATTCCGCCTGGCCCCCGGCGAGCTGGCGGAGATGACCGGCGGTCGAACCGCCGACGTCAAGACGGACTAGCCCTCGCCTTCTGCTTTCGTGCGACCGATGCGCTGCCCATTGGCCGCGGCCGCCCGAGCCCTTACATTGGAAGCCGGACCGAGAGACGGCGGGTGTCCCATGGTGAAGAAGGCCGATCATCCCAAGCACCTCATCGAAACGGCACTGAAGCTTGCCGCCGAGACGGGCTGGCGCGACCTATCGCTGGCCGAGATCGCCGAGGCCGCCGAGCTGCCGCTCGGCAAGGCCTACCAGGTGTTCTCATCGAAACAGGCGATCCTCGAGGCCTTCGCGCGCGGCATCGACGCCGAGGTGCTTGCCGACGAGACCATGGAGCAGGACTGGGACCAGGACGGAAGCAGCGCCCGCGACCGGCTGTTCGACGTGATGATGCGCCGCTTCGACGCGCTGCAGCCCTACAAGGGGGGGCTCGGCAATATCCTCTACGACCAGGCGCGCGATCCCTTCGGGGCGCTCTGCGGCCTGCGGCAACTTCTGCGCTCCATGGCCGCGATGCTCGAGGCCGCCGGGATCTCCTCGAGCGGGGTGAAGGGCCTGGTCCGGACCAAGGGTCTCGCCGCCATCTACCTGGCGACGGTCAGGATCTGGCTCAGGGACGACAGCGCCGACATGGCCAAGACCATGGCCAGCCTCGACGGCCATCTGCGCCGTGTCGAGGCGCTGGCCGGCCGCCTCGGGGGGCGCCGCGGCCCCATCGGCGAATCCACCGTGTGAGCGCACGCAAAAGATTTATTGCTGCGCTGCACAAAAAACGCTTGACGCCTAATCCCCATGGTCTCATATATCGATCGTTGTGCAGTGCAACATGTGCTGCCGGGATCAAGGAGTGGAAGAAAATGGCCAGGACGTCGAGCAACACCTTCATGGGCATGGATGTGCCCAACTACATGGACTTCTCCAAGTTCGCCGATTTCACCAAGTTCGCCGATTTCACCAAGTTCGCCGAGCAGTTCAAGGTGCCGGCGGTCGATACCGAGGCGCTGCTCGACAGTCAGCGCAAGAACATCGAAGCCGTCAGCGCGGCCAACCGGATCGCCTTCGAGGGCGCGCAGGCCCTGACCCAGCGTCAGGTCGAGCTCATGCGCCAGCTCATGGAGGGGTCCGCGGCCGTCGTCCAGCAGCTCACCGCGGCCGGCAAGCCCGAGGACAAGCTGGCCGAGCAGGCCGACCTTCTGAAGCAGACCTACGCGCAGTCGGTTGCCAATATCCGCGAGCTGACCGAGATGGGTGCCAAGTCCAACGGCGAGGCGGTCGAGGTCCTCAACCGCCGGGTGACCGAAGGTCTCGAAGAGCTCAAGGCCGCGGTGACGAAGGCCGTTGCCGCCAAGTGACCGCTTGAGACAAGCGACAGCCCAACAGCTTTCCTAAGCCTCTGGGGCCGCCTTTCGGCGGCCCCTTGTTTTTTTTGGCGGATCTTCCCGACGCTTGCCGCGGCTTCCGGCGTGATGCTAGCGTCCGCCGCGCGAAGCGGGAAACAGGGGAGGCCGGGCGTTATGGTGGGCGACGAGGGCCGGATCACCTTCGGCGACTTCATGAAGGTCGAGATTCGCGTCGGCACGATTGTCCGCGCCGAGCCCTTTCCGGAGGCGCGGCAACCGGCGTTCAAGCTCTGGGTCGACTTCGGCGAGGCGCTCGGCGTCAAGAAGACCTCGGCCCAGATCACCAGGCATTACGCCCTTGAGGACGTGGTCGGCCGGCAGGTCGCGGCGGTCGTCAATTTCCCGCCCAAACAGATCGGCAGGTTCATGTCCGAGATCCTGGTGCTCGGCTTCCCCGACGAGGACGGCGAGGTGGTGATGATCCGGCCGGACCAGGCAGTGCCCGACGGCGGGCGCCTGTATTGACGGGATAGCGTCGGGCCGGACGCCGAGTCAGGCCGCGTCCGTATTCTTGAACGTGCGCTCCGCCGGGATCCGGAGGGTCACCGTCGTCCCCGTCCCGACCTCGCTTTCGACGGCCAGCGTGCCGTCGTGCAGCTCGATCATGACGACCGACAGGGAAAGTCCCAGTCCGGTCCCCGGATAGCCGCGGCTCAATTCGCTGTCGACCTGCGAGAACGGCGCCAGGGCCTTGGGAATGTCCTCGGGCGCCATGCCGATGCCGGTGTCCCGCACGGAGATGATGATCTGCCCGTCCTGGTCCTGCTCGGCCGTGATCCTGACCTTGCCGTTGTCGGGCGTGAACTTGACGGCATTGGACAAGAGGTTGAGGAGGATCTGTTTCAGCTTCTGCTCGTCGCCGTAAAACGCGGGCAGCTCCGGCGCGATCGCCTTCTCGACCTCCAGCTTGGCGGCATCGGCCTGCGGCTTGATCAGCCGCAGCGTCGCGTTGACGGCGTCGGCGATGTCGACGAGGCCCTCGCGCAGTTCGAGCTTGCCGGCCTCGGCCTTGGCGATCTCGAGGATGTCGTTGATGACGTCCAGGAGATGCATGCCGCTTTCCCGAATGTTCCCGGCATAGTCCACGTACTTCTCGTTGCCGAGCTGCCCGAAGGCCTGGCTCATCAGGACCTCCGCGAAGCCGATGATCGAGTGGAGCGGGGTGCGCAGCTCGTGGCTCATGGCGGCCAGGAACTCGGTCTTGGTCCGGTCGGCCATTTCCGCGGTTTCCTTTGCCGCACGAATCGCCTCGAAGGCCGCTCTGGCCTTCTGTTCGAGCCGGATTTTCTCGAAGCTGCGGTCCAGGACCGCGAATACTTCGCTCGGATGGAGCGGCTTTCGCAAATAGTCGTAGGCGCCGAGGCGGAGGGCCTCGACCGCCGTGTCGGTCTCGGCATAGCCCGTGGCCATGACGCAGATCACGTCAGGCTTCTGCCGCTTCAGGATCTGGATGACGTCGAGGCCGCTGTCGCGGCCGAGCCGGATATCGAGCAGCGCCACCTGTACATCGAAGCTCTGGCTGATGTCCTTGGCCTGGTGGGCCGAGGCCGCGATTTCGACACGGTAGCCGCGCGCGAGCAGGAGGTCGGCCAGCGATTCGGCCAGGTCCTCGTCGTCGTCGACGATCAACACGCGGCGATGGTCGTTCATATCGGGCTGCGGCTGCGGAAGTTCAGGCACGTCGTCCGCGCGCACCGGACTGTCGTTCGAGCGGTCCGAAAGGGCCCTGGGATCATCGGATTTCGGCGGTGTCGTCATGACGTGTCCGCCCCTTTGCCATTCCCGCACAGCGCCAGGAATTCAGCCATCTCGAAGGGCTTGTACAGCACGCCGGCGGCACCGTTGTTCAGCGCGGTACGCAGCAGCTGCTCGACGCTGTAGGCGGTCATCATCACCACCTTGGCATCGGGCTTGAGCTTGAGGATCTCCAGCAGGCATTCGACGCCGTTCATTCCCGGCATGCGCACGTCCATGAAGGCGATGTCGTAGTTGCGCTCCTGGAACTTGGCGATCGCCTCGGACCCCGAAGACGCGAGGTCGGCCTCGTAGCCCCGTATCTCCACGAGGTCGGCAATGCTCTCGGCCATGTCGTGGTCGTCGTCGACGATCAGCATTTTCTTTGGATCGGTCATGCCGCCTCCTCCTCAGCCTGATGACGGGGCAGCTGCAGGGTAATGCGGGCGCCGCCCCCGCCGTTTCGGCCAATGTCGATTTCGCCGCCGTGCTGTTCGACGATCTGCTTGACCATGGGCAAGCCCAGGCCGACGCCGTCGGGCTTGGTGGTGAAGAGAGGCTCGAAGATCTTCGACATAAGGTCGGGCGGGATTCCGGTGCCGGTATCGTCGAACGAGATTTCCACCCGCTCTCCCAGGATTCGCGTCGTAACCGTCAGGCGATGCGCCGAATCGCCGCCCGGGGCGTCCTGGTTCCCGGCCATGGCCTGACAGGCATTGTCGAAGAGATTGACGACGACCCGGCGGAAGCGGTCGGCGTCCAGAGGCACCGCCATGCCGTCGGCCGACAGATCACAGCGGAGCGTAATTCCCTCGGGCAGCGTCAATTCGTCGAGAACCGCCTTGAGCCAGGAGTCGATGGCCGTGGGTGCCAATTGGAGGTCCCGCACGCGCGTGTGGTCCAGCAGGTCGTCGATGATGCTCTCGCAGCGCCGAAGGCTGCGGTCGATCCGCTCCAAGGGGCGCTTGAGGTTCAGCTCCGCCTGCTCGGCCAGCACGGCAACTGCCGCGAGCGAATTCCGGATCGTTCCCAAGGGGTTCCTCAGGTCGTGGCCGACGGAGCCGATCAGCTGTCCCAGGGTCGCCAGGCGCTGTTTGCGGCTCAGGTCCTCCCGCGTTTCGCGCAGCTGGACCGAGCCGTCGGCGACCCGCTGCTCCAAGTCGTCGTTCAGGTCGCGCAGGGCCTCCTCGGCCCGCACGCGCTCCCGGATTTCCTCTCCGAGCTCTCGGTTCTTCTCCGCCATCGCCGCCTGGCTTTCCAGGATCTGGCGGTGCTGCTGGCTTATGGTCCTGCTGGCGCGCAAGACGATCAGAAGCAGGAACAGGTATATGAGCCCGAACAGTCCGAAGATCGCGAATCCGGCTCCGATAAACGACCTGCCCAAGTGGTGCGTGAGGGCGGTCACGTTGTCGTAGATTTCGACGATTGCCTCGACGTCGCCGCCTTCTCCGAAGATGGGTACGTAGCTCGAGAGGATGTCGGCGTCCGACACCGGATGACCAAGGGCGCCGATGTCGTCTCGGCGGGTCAGCTCGGAAGCCGTCCTGCCCGACAAGGCCGAGATCACTCCGGCCGAGCGGCTGTAGTCGGTTCCGATCTGGCTCTCCTGGGTCGAGAACAACACCATACCTTCCTGGTTTATGATCTTGACCTTGAACACCGTACGGCCATCGATCCGCTCCCCGACGATCTGCCGAAGCCGAGCGATCATGGAGCCGAACGCCGGCCCCTCGCCGCTCGAAGTCCCGGTCGAGCTCAGATAGGGTCCGAGAACGGGCCGAACGTCCGTCCACAGCGACTGTGCCATCGCGACGTTGGAAACCTCGCCGTGTTCCACCACGTGCTCGAGAACCGTGTGGCGATAGAGCATGACGATCAGGACGGTTGCCCCCAGCAGCGCGACGGCGCTGGCAATCGAGAAGTATCTGAGCAGCGGAAACACGTTTGGCCTCGATCCGCCTTCGGCCTTACGCCGCGGCCTGTTGCGTGCCGCAGAGCGGCAGCCAGAGGAGCACACGCGTGCCCTGCCCCGGCTCGCTCGTGATCTCGATGCCCCCGCCGTGCAGCTCCATGATCCGCTTTGCCGTCGGCAGGCCGACGCCCACGCCGAAGCCCCTGGTGCTGAACAGCGGCTCGAAGATCTTGGGCAGCACCTCCGGCGGGATGCCGGGGCCCTCGTCGCTCACCGAGATCTCCAGCCGGCCCCCGGCCAACCGGGTTTCGATCCGGACCGCCTTGGCGACATCCTCGTCGCCCGAGGCCTCGGCCTCGGTGATCGCTTGGCAGGCGTTATCGACCAGCTTGTCGATCACACACTTGATCTGCTCGGTGTCCACGAGCGCCTCCGCGCCGGGCGCATCCAGAGTACGGAAAATGGCGATCCCCTCGGGTGCGTCCTGCTCGTCGAGCCTTTTCGCGATCCAGTCGTCGATGGCGATGGCCGCCGTGTCCAGCTCGCGCTGCGCGGCGAAGTCCAGCAGGTCGCGGATGATACCGTCGCAGCGCTGGATGTTGCGGTCGACCCGCTCCAGCGCCCGCTCGACGTCCAAGCCCTTGCCGCGGGTGCTTTCGGCGACGGCGAAGACCGAGTTGCGCATCGCGCCCAGCGGGTTGCGCAGCTCGTGGCTCACCGTCGCGGTGATCTTACCGAGGACCGCCAGTCCCTCCGTCTCGAGCAGCTCGTCGAGCATGCCGTCGAACTCCTTTGCCAGAACGCCGATCTCGTCGCTGCGGTCCAGGGCCAGGCGCCGGCTGCGGTCTTTCGTCTTTGCGATGGAAAGCACCTTCTGCGTGAGGTTGGACAGGGGACCGATGACCACGCCCCGCAGCAGCAGCCACATGGCGATCATGTCGACCAGCCCCACCATGACCATGAAGAGCAGGGCGTAGTTGATGGTCTCCCACCCGATCGCGGTGATCTTCCTGGGCGTGTCCGCCCTGAGCAACAGGGCCGGGGCGCCAGCGGGGTCGCGTAGCAGCGTGTAACCCGAACGTATATTATCGTCCAATCCGCTGACGAGCGCGTCTCCTCCGGCCTCCAGCGAGACGACCGCCTCCTGCTCCATCGACGGGAGCGGGCTGCCGTCCAGCGGCCAGGCCTGGAAGTCCACGTGGGTCTGCTCGCGCAGCCGCGCTAACTCCGCGTCGTTGAAGAACCGGCCCATGATGAAGGTGCCCCGGCTCGGTCCTTCCACGTCACTGGTCAGGATGGCCCTCGAAGCGAAGTAGATCGGCCCCAGAGTGGTGTTCATAAAGCCCGTATGCAGGCTTTCCGTGTCCGCATGCTGAAGCACGGTATGTGTCGGAGAAAGGTTGTTGAGCGGAAAGTCGTCGGCTGGCAGCGAATTGCCCGTTTCCAGGTCGAAGAGCCCATACCAGAGGATCGCGCCGGCCGAATCGAAGATGTACAGGAAGTTCAGATTGATGGTTGCAAGAGAATCGAAATAGAGGTTGTCCTCCTCATAGGCCGGTTTCTCGCCGCCGGCGTATTCGTAGGTGTCGTCCCAATGCCCCCAGTCGGCGGTAAACGCCGCGAGAGATCGAAACTCGCCCTGAAAGGCATCCGTGACGCGATTGAGATTCTGCTCGGCGGCTTCCTCCTCCAACGATACGAAGCTGGGGAAGACGAGGTTCTGCAGGACCCCGAAATTCAAGGCCACGGAAAAGGTCAGGACACCGGCCAGCACCAACAAGGTCTTGCTTCCAAGTTTCATGCTCTGCATTCCCTAAACAAATCCGCACACAAGCCGAACAGGATTCCGGTCACGGCCGTGCGCCATGGACGACACGATTGATGGAAAAAGCCCTCGACCTGGGCTCTCTCCCAACGGTTTGCTCGCGCAGGCGCCACGGCCGGGCACCGGCAGCGTTCGCCGCTGGGGTCCAATTATCCCGTGATGTAGTTAATAAGATGTAAGAGAAAAATACTAGTTCATAAACAAAGTGCTAAGATATTGCGCTGGGCTGAACGGCCCGATTCAGTTGAATCGCCGCTGTGGCGTTCACGATCGGCAGGTGGCGCCGGCGAATTTCCCGGGTCCGGCTAGACCGGCAGCCACAACCGGGCGCGCAGGCCGCCGCCGGGGGCGTCCTCGAGGGCGATGTCGCCGCCGTGGCCGCGCACGATATCGCGGGCGATGGCCAGGCCCAGCCCGGTGCCGCCGGTGTCCGGGCTGCGCGAGCGGTCGAGCCGGTGGAACGGCTTGAACGCGTCCTCGCGCTCCGCTTCGGGAATGCCGGGCCCGTCGTCGTCGATCATGACCTCGACGATGTTCTTGCGCCGGCCGGCGCTGACCATGACGTGCTCGGCGTGGCCTTGGGCATTGCCGACCAGGTTGGCCAGGCAGCGGCGCATGGCCTCGGGCCTGAGCGGCAGGATCAACGTCTGCTCCACGTGCAGGTCGACGCTGCCGCCCTTCTCGCGGGTCATCTGGGCCACGATGTCGCGCAGCAGCTCCCCCAGGTTCGCCCGCAGCGGCTGTTCGGCCCCCTCGCCCCGGGCAAAGGCCAGGTAGCCCTCGACCATTTTCTCCATCTCCGCGACGTCCGAGGCCAGGTTGCCGACCTCCGGGCTTTCGCCCAGCAGGGCCAGCTGTAGCTTCATGCGGGTCAGCGGCGTGCGCAGGTCGTGACTGACCCCGGCCAGCATCTCGGTGCGTTGTCCGATCTGCCGCTTGATGCGCGAGCGCATCTGCAGGAAGGCCGCGGCGGCCAGGCGCACCTCGGTTGCCCCCTCGGGCCTGAAGTCCGGCACGTCGCGCCCCTTGCCGAAGCTGTCGGCGGCCCGGGCCAGGCGCCGGATTGGCCGCACCTGGTTGCGCATGAAGATCGTCGCCACGCCGAACAAGACGATAGAGCTGCCGACCATCCACATGATGAAGATGTAGGTGGTTGAGCTGAACAATCGCTGGCGCGGAACCCGGACCGCGAGGACGCCGACCGGCAGCTGGACATCGATCCGGACCATCTCGTCCGGCGCATCGGTGTCGATCACGAAGGGGTAGGGCAGGCGTTCCCGCAGGGCCTTGGTCAGCTTTCGATCCAGCACGCCCCAGCCGGGGGGCGCCGGATCGGCCTGCAGCCTGGCATCGTCGCGAACGGCGATGTCGAGCCACAGGCTGCGCCTGGCCAGGTCCAGCGCCGCCGCGCGGCTCTTGGCATCCGGTTCCGGCCCCATGATCCGGATCACCGCGGACACGTCTCCGGCGATGCCCTGGGCCAGCCGCTTGGTGATGGTGTCGTAGTGGCGGTCGTAGAAGACCCAGGTGGCGATCACCTGGACCAGGACCAGAGGGGAAACGATGATCAGCAGCGAGCGTCCCAGGAGGGTTCTCGGCAGGAACCGATTCATGGTCCGCTTGACCCGCTTGATCCGCGGACGCTTGCGCGGCGTCTGGGCCGTGGTCACCGCCATTCGCGTTTATCCCTCAATCGGGCATGAGAACATAACCGGTGCCGCGCACCGTTTGCAGATAACGCGGGAACTTCGGGTTGGCCTCTATCTTACGGCGCAAGCGGGTCATTTGCACGTCGATGGTTCGCGCGTTGCCGATGATCGGATTCTCGGCGGCCAGGTCGTCGCGCGACACGGGAACGCCGGGTTGTCGCGCCAGGGCTTTCAACAAGGAGACCTCGGCGGTGGTCAGGCGTATGAACTCCTCGCCCCGGCGCAACTCGTCGCGCGACAGGTCGAAGTGGTAGCCGCCGAAAAAAATCTCGCTCAGCTGCGGCGGCACGGGCTGGCGCATGCGGCGCAGGATCGCGTCGATACGCAGGATCAGCTCGCGCGGCTCGAAGGGCTTGGTCAGATAATCGTCGGCGCCGCTCGACAGGCCGGCGATGCGGTCGTTGGTCTCGCCCATGGCGCTCAGCAACAGGACCGGCACGTCGCTGGATTCGCGCAGCCACTGGGTCAGGTCCAGTCCGGTCTCGCCCGGCATCATGATGTCGAGCACCAGAAGATCGAAGTGGAAGGCCGCCAGCTGTTCGCGGGCGGCGCCCGCGTTCCGGGCGGTCGTGACCCGAAACCCCTGTTCGACCAGGTACCGGCGGAGTAGGTCGCGCAGGCGCGAATCGTCGTCGACCACCAGGATATGCGGCGCTTCGTCGGTCATGGTCGCGCACGATGACTGCGGTTGCTTGGCATAACAGGCCCTCGGGAACTAACGGCGCTGGGCAAGTTTCGGTTGCGCGTCGCGCGGCTCGAACCGCTTCCGGTCCTGCTCGTCGATCAGGCTCCGCAGCACCGTACGGAAGCCAGCGACCGATTCGGCGCCGGCGTTCCGGTAGGCGCGGGCCATGCGCCGCCGTTGGTTCTCGGTCAGCTGGCGTTCCAGGTCGTAGCCCCGGTCGGTCAGTTCGAGCAGGCGCCGCCGCCGGTCGCGCCGGTCGGACCGCTGGACGATGAAGCCTTCGCGGACCAGCTGGCCCAGCACGCGCGACAGGCTCTGCTTGGTAATCCCCAGGATGTCCAGCAAGTCGCTGACCGTGATCCCGGGATGACGGCCCACGAAGTAGATCACCCGATGGTGGGCCCGGCCGAAATTATACCGGGCCAGCATCTGGTCCGGCTCGGCCGTGAAATCACGATAGGCGAAGAACAGAAGCTCCATGCCCTGGCGCAATTCCTCCTCGCGCAGGAACAGAGGGTTCGCACCGCTTTTTAAGTCAGCCATGTTGACATATATGGCCCAAGAATGTTACATCGCGCAACCCGTATTCGACCGAAAATCGGTCATGCGGGGCGCGCGGGAAACCGCCGCCGGGGCAACCGGCTCGGGGGGCCGTAGCCGGCAAGGGCGTAACCCGACAGAGGCACTGAAGGGGTGGGAGAGGTCATGTCCATGCTTCCGTTCGACGACCGCGAGGGGCGGATCTGGTTCGACGGCGAACTGTTGCCGTGGCGCGAGGCAAAGGTCCACGTGCTGACCCACGCGTTGCACTACGCGAGCTGCGTTTTCGAGGGCGAGCGGGCCTACGGCGGGCGGATCTTCAAGATGACCGAGCATCACGAGCGGCTGCACAAGTCCGCCCGCGTGCTCGGCTTCGAGATCCCCTACAGCGTGGCCGAAATCGACGCGGCCTCCGAGCAGGTCATGGCGGACAACGGCATCGTGGACGGTTACGTGCGCCCGGTCGCCTGGCGCGGCAGCGAAATGATGGGGGTCTCGGCCCAAAACACCACGATCCACCTGGCCATCGCCACCTGGGAGTGGCCGGCCTATTTCTCGCCGGAGGCCCGCCTCAAGGGCATCCGCATGACGGTCTCCCAGTGGAAGCGGCCGGCCCCGGACACCGCGCCGACGGACTCCAAGGCGGCCGGGCTCTATATGATCTGCACCCTGTCCAAGCATGCCGCCGAGGCCAAGGGCTACAGCGACGCGCTGATGCTCGACTACCGCGGCCGGATCGCCGAGGCGACCGGGGCCAACATCTTCCTGGTGCAGGACGGTGTGCTCCATACCCCGGTGCCGGACTGCTTCCTCGACGGCATCACCCGGCGGACGGTGATCGCGCTCGCCAAGGAGCGCGGCTACGAGGTGGTCGAGCGGCCCATCATGCCCGAGGAGCTGGCCAGGACCAAGGAGGTCTTCCTCACGGGCACCGCGGTCGAGGTCACGCCGGTCAGCGAGATCGACGACTACCGCTTCACACCGGGGGAGATCACCAAGGATCTCATGACCGCCTACGACGCCGCGGTCAAACAGTCGCAGGACAAGGCCGCCAGCGCGGCGTAAACTCCAGGCAAATCCTTCGGAAGAGCCGGGCGGCGTCTTCCGGGCGCGCCGCCCGAAAGCATTCGAGGAACAGGCCCATGAGCCGAGCCTTCGTGAAGGAGCCGGACGGCGACGAGAGCGCCGGCGAGCTTCAGGACTTGCCGCTGAGCCCGCACGCCAACTATGTGACGCCGACCGGACTGGCGCAGCTCGAGGCCCGCCTGGCGGCCTTGGAGGCCGAGCGAAAGGCGCTTACCGTAAAGTCCGGCGACCTGGCGTCCAGACCGGCGCTCGCCCGCCTCGCGCGCGAGATCCGCTATTTCGAGGCGCGCATCGCCTCGGCCATCCTGGTGGACCTGGCGGGACAGCCCGCCGGGCGGGCCGCCTTCGGGGCCGTCGTCCGCGTGGCGGACGAAGAGGACAGGCGACGCGAGTTTCAGATCGTCGGCGAGGACGAGGCCGAGCCGGAGCACGGCAAGGTCAGCTGGGTTTCGCCCCTGGCCCGGGCACTGCAGGACGCCGAAGTCGGCGATATCGTCACCTGGCGGCGGCCGAGCGGCGACGTGGAGCTTGAGATCCTGGAAGTCCGCCGCCCGGAGGGCTGAGTCACGAGGGTCGCTATTCGGCGGCGTCCGGCTCCTCCGGCGCCCAGCGCGCCGCGGCCTCGTCGTCGCTCTCGCGGGCCTCGACCCACTTGGCGCCCGCCGGGCCCTCCTCCAGCTTCCAGAACGGCGCCTTGGTCTTCAGCCAGTCGATCAGGAAGCCGCAGGCCTCGAAGGCCGCCTGGCGGTGGGCGCTGGCGCAGGCCACCAGGACGATCCGCTCGCCCGGTTCGAGCCGCCCGGTGCGGTGGATCACCAGGCAGGCCTCGAGCGGCCAGCGCGCCCGGGCCTCGGCTTCGATGCGTTCGAGCATCTTCTCGGTCATGCCCGGATAGTGCTCGAGGGTCATGGCGCCGACCGTCTCGTCGCCGGCCATATCGCGCACCAGGCCGACGAAGACCGCCAGGCCGCCGACCTTGTGGTTGCCAGCGGTGAGCGCGGCCAGCTCTCGGCCCGGGTCGAAATCCTCCCGCTGGACGCGGATCATCTCGCGTCAGCCTCCGGTCACGGGCGGGAACAGGGCGACCTCGTCGTCCGGGCCGACCGGGTGGTTCGGCTCTGCGTATTCCTGATTCACCGCGACGCGCACCACCTGAAGGTCGGCCAGCGCCTCGGCGTAGCCCGGCCCCCGGCCTTTCAGCCAGGCCAGCAGGTCGCCCACGGTGGCGACCTCGCCGGGCGGGGTGACCTCTTCCACGGCGACGCCGGTCTTGGCCCGGAGCCAAGCGAAATAGAGCAGTTTCATGACGAGACCTCGCTGAATGGCAAAAAGTCGACCAAGGTGCCGGCCTCCAGATGGGTCAGCCCCTCCGGCAGCTCGACCAGGCCGTCGGATTCGACCAGCGACGACAGGATGCCGGCGCCCTCGCGCGGGAACTTGACGGCCTGCCAGCCGCCCTTGCCGTCGCGCTCCAGGCGCGCGCGCAGCCATTCGCGCCGGTCCTTCTTCTTCCTGTGGTCGAAGGCGGCGGCGACCTGGAAGTGATGGGGCGTCAGGTCCGTGCCGCCCATCAGGCGGAGGATCATGGGCCGCACGATGTTGAGGAAGGTGACCACGACGGCGACCGGGTTGCCTGGCAGGCCGACGAAGGGCACGCGGCCGACCTGGCCGAGCGCGATCGGGCGGCCGGGCTTGACCGCCAGGCGCCAGAGGTGCAGGTGGCCCAGCGTCTCAACCACCTGCCGGACATGGTCCTCCTCGCCGACCGAGACACCGCCGGAGGTGACGATCAGGTCGTGGTCGCGCGCCGCCGCGGCCAGGGCCTCTTCGACCGCCGCCCGCCGGTCGGGCAAGATGCCCAGGTCGCTCACCGCGCAGCCCAGGCCGCGCAGCAGCCCGCCCACGGTGTAGCGGTTCGAATCGTAGATGAAGCCCGGCTCGAGCGCCGCGCCCGGCTCGCGCAGCTCGTCGCCGGTCGAAAACAGGGCGGCGCGCAGCGGCAGCGACACCAGGAGCTCCCCGCGGCCGATCGCCGCCGCCTGGCCGAGGTCCTGGGGGCGCAGCCGCAGGCCGCGCTCCAGGACCACGCTGCCGGCCCGGATGTCCTCGCCGCTTCGGCGCCGGTTTGCGCCCTGCTTGATGCCCGGCCGGATGATCACCGTTTCGCCCTCGAGGCTGCAGTCCTCCTGCATCATGACCGTGTCCGGCCCCTCGGGCATGAGCGCGCCGGTGAAGATGCGGATCGCCTCGCCTCGCCGCGCCGGCCGGCCGAGCGGATGGCCGGCGGCCGCCCGGCCGGTCACGGGCAGCCGGGTCTCGTTTTTGGGATCCAGTTCGCCGAAATGGACCGCATAGCCGTCGACCGCCGAATTGTCGTGCGCCGGCACGTCGGCCGGCGCGGTGACCGTCTCGGCCAGGATGCGGCCGAGGCCGTCGTGCAGGGCGACCCGCTCACTGCCGGCGACCGGCGCCACCTTCTCGGCCAGCAGCGCCAGCGCCTCGGCCGTGGTCATCAGGCGGCTGCCCTGGGCGAAACAGTCGTCGGTCAATTGCGCCACTGGGTATCCTTTGTGCTCATGGGAGAAAGCCCGGGGTCCCGCGCCCTCTGCCTGCCCGGGACCGTCTCTGTCGTTCTCCGGACCATAGTATAGGTCGAAGCGGCTCCGTTAAGAAGAGCGAGCGATCCATCCCGGCAGGTCCTGCAAATAGGCGGTGACAGCGGCCGGTCCAAGACCCTGCAGGGCGGCTTTCCCCTGAGTTGCGGACCCAGAGATGTCCTGGGGATCTGTGTATGGTCGTTTTTCCGGCCCAGGGTGATCTTTTCATCTTTCGTTTACCAGTGTTAATAAACTACAAAGCGTAATAGAAGTGAGTTAGATTATTGGTATAGTGCTCGTGCGAAAGTGCGAAGGGCCTGTGGCCGGGCCGGTCTGCCGGCGGGTGGCCGATAGCGAAGCGGTTCCATCCCGAACAGGGCTCGAGGGCACCGTATCAGGATCGGACAGAGAGCCATAAGTTTGAACACTGCGAAACGGATATTCGGGCGCCTCGGGATACTGGACAGCCCCTCGTCCGCCCTCAAGCGCGCCGTCGGGGCCGTACTCTTGATGCTTGGGACGGTAGTGCCCGCCTTGGCTCAGAACGCGGTCAATCCCAAGGTCGACGAGCTGGTCGCCGCCATTCCTGGCCATTTCCCGCCCCAGTACGTGCTCGACGATGACGGAGAGCTGACCGGCTTTGCTCTGGATGTCGCCGAGCAGGTCGGGGCGTTGGCCGACTTGAGGTTCCGGTATCTTGTCGAAGAGGACTGGGTGGCGGCCTTCGACGCCGTGCAATCCGGCCGGGCCGACATCCTGATCAACAACGGAATCACCGAGGAACGCAAGCTCCTCTTCGATTTCACCGAACCCGTGGAAACGTTCCGTGTTTCCCTTTTCGTCCGCGAGGATACCCAGACGATCGAGGGCTGGGACGACTTGACCGGGCGAAAGGTGGCCGTGGGCAAGCTCCATGTCGGCGCCTACATGCTGGCGGACATGGGTGGCATCGATCTGGTGCTGACCGACGACGTTCCCGAAACCCTGTTCGCACTGCTTTCCGGGCAGGCCGACGCGATGGTCTATGCCGAGCCCGTGGCCTGGAAGGTGGCGCGGGAGATGGGGGTAGACCATCGACTGAGGGTCGTCGACACGCCGCTCGTCGAGATCAAGCGGGCCATGTCGATACCCAAGGGCAACCCGGAACTTCTGGCCCGCCTCGACCGTGCGATCGAGGCCTTCGTCGGCAGCCCGAAATACCGCGAGGTCTATGCGAAGTGGTACGGCCGCCCCGAGCCGTTCTGGAGCGCCGCCCGGGTAATGTGGATTATGGGCGCGGTCTTTGCCGTGTCTCTCGCGACGATGGTCGGCTGGCGCCAGTACTCGGTGCTCAAACTCAACCGCGACCTGCGGCAAAGCGAGGCGGGGCTGGCCGAGGCGCAGCGCCTCGCCCATGTCGGCAACTGGCGCTGGTCGATCGAACGCAACGAGCTCGTTTCCTGCTCGGAGGAATATGCCCGTATTTATGGGGTGGCACCCGACGAGATCCACGCCCTCATGAAGCAGCAGATGGAACGGGTGGTCCATCCGGAGGACCGGGATCGCGTCGTCGAGGCCTACAGAGGCGCTGACGAAGAGGGGCTCGGCTTCGAGATCGACTACCGAATCGTGCGCCCGGACGGCCAGGTGCGCCATGTCCTGGAAATCGGCGAAGCGGTTTCGAATACCCTCGGCCAAGCGGTCGAACAGGTCGGGACGATCCAGGACATCACCGAGCGCAAGCGGGCGGAAGAGGCGCTGCGGGAAAGCCTGGCCCACCTTCGCCATGCCCAGAAGATCGCCAAGCTGGACTACTGGGTCTGGGACACGAAGGAAAACAGGATCACCGTGCCCGGCGGACAGTCGAGCGTCATCGGTGCTTCGTCCGACGAGCTCCGCGGCCTGTCGGACGAGGTCTGTGTCGAGCGCTACGTCCACGCGGACGACCGCCAGCGGGTGCTGGAAGCCTATGGCCCGCCCTCGGCGAGAAACCCGGCCATAGATGTCGAATACAGGCTTGTCCGGCCCGATGGCGAGGTTCGCATCGTCCACGAAGTCGGCGAATCGGTGCTCGGCGAGAACGGCGAGATCGTCTCGCAGTTCGGCACTTTCCAGGACGTCACGGAACAGAGAGCGGCGGACGAGCGGTTCCGCCAGTATTTCGATCTTCCGCTTGTCGGTTCGGCGATCTATGCGCCGGACAAGAAATGGATCCGGGTCAACGACAGGCTCTGTGAGCTCTTCGGCTACAGTCGTGAAGAGCTACTTGAGCAAACTTGGGTCGACCTCACGCACCCGGACGATTTCGCCGAGAATATCCGGCTGTTCGACGAGGCGACCGCGCGCGCGCGCGATGGCTATACCATGGACAAGCGGTTTCTCCGGAAGGACGGCGAGGTCCTGTATGGCAGCATTTCCGTGCAGTGTGTGCGTCGGCCGAACGGTGATCCCAACTATTTCATCTTGTTGGTTCAAGACATCACCGAACGCAAGCGGGCGGAGGAGGCGCTGAGGGAGAGCCTGACCTATCTTCGGCACGCCCAGAGGATCGCCAAGCTCGACCACTGGATTTGGGACGCGAAGGCGAACGCGCTGGCCACTCCGGCCGGCACCCCGTCGGTGATCAGCGACAAGACAGAAGATTTCTTCGGCCTGTCCGACGAGGAATATGTCGAGCGGTTCGTTCATCCCGAAGACCGGGAGCGGGTCCTGGAGGCCTATGGTCCGGTCTCGGCAAAGAACACGGCAGTGGATGTCGAATACAGAATCGTCCGACCCGATGGTGAGGTTCGTTTCGTTCACGAGGTCGGCGAACCGGTTTTCGATCATGACGGCGAGTTGGCCAGGCAATTTGGTACTTTGCAGGACATCACAGACCGCAAGCGGATTGAAGAGACGCTACAGGAGCAATTGTCCTACCTTCGGCAAGCGCAGAAGGCCGCCAAGCTGGACAATTGGGTTTGGGACGCGAGAGACAACAAGATCACCTTGCCTGCCGGGGGTGGGGCGGTTCTGGGCACTTCACCTGAAGAGGTGTTTGGCCTCTCGGATGAGGAATATGTCGAGCGTTTCGTTCATCCGGAAGACCGGGAGCGTGTGCTGGAAGCCTATGGCCCGCCCTCGGCGAAGGCACCGGCCGTGGATGTCGAATACCGGATCGTCACTCCGGAAGGCGAGGTTCGTACCGTTTGGGAGATGGGCGAGCCGGTTTTCGACGAGACTGGCGAGTTGATCTGCCAAGTCGGAACATTGCAGGACATCACCGATCGCAAGCGGGCGCAGGAGGCGCTGCGCAAGAGCGAAGCGAGCCTGGCCAACGCGCAGCGCATTGCGCATCTGGGCAACTGGGAATGGGACGCGAAGAGCGACGATCTGTTCTGGTCGGCCGAGACCTACCGCATCTTCGGCCTCGAGCCGCGGGAGTTCAAGAAGCCCGTGGTGGGCTTCCTGGACTTGGTGCATTCCGGCGACCGTGAACGGGTTCGCCAAGCCTGGCGCCGCGCGTTGGAAGAGCGAATCCCCTACGACATCGTTCACCGGGTGGTCCGTGCGGACGGGGCCGTGCGATTCGTCCATCAGCAGTCCGAGGCCACCTACGATGATGACGGCGGGCCGGTCAGCGTGGCCGGCACGTTCCAGGACATCACCGAGAGCAAACGGGCCGAGGAGGCGCTCCGGGACAGCGAAGAGCGCTTCCGCGATTTTGCGGAGACGGCGTCCGACTGGTTCTGGGAGATGGACGAGAGCCTGCGCTTCACCTACCTTTCGGAGCGCTCCGAGGAGGTCATGGGCGTGCCGATCAAGGAGGTGATCGGCCTGACGCGCAAGGAACTCTACGACCGCCATGTGACCGCGTCCGAGAAAAATGATCGCGAGAAATGGCGAGCCCACTACGATCTAATCAATGATCGACAGGCCTACCGCAATCTCGAGGTGACCTGGTGCTATCCGGACGGATCGGAACGGACCTTCGCCCACAGCGGTAAGCCGGTCTTCGACGAGGCGGGCGCATTCCAGGGCTACCGGGGAACCGGGGTCGAAATAACGGACCGGAAGAAAGCCGAAGCCGCGCTGCGCCACAGCGAGGAACGCTTGCGGGGGCTGTTCGAGCAGGGCGCGGTCGGCATGGCCAACGCGGCGCCCGACGGCCGAATCCTCCGGGTCAATAATGCCTACTGCGATTTCACGGGCTACGCCGAATCCAAGTTGATCGGCAAGCGCTTGGACTTGGTCATCCATCCGGACGATCTGCGAGAGGCTATCGCACATCGGCAGTCGGTGCTTGACGGTAAGTCGGTGGACGCGATGCACGAGCGGCGCTACCGACACAAGTCCGGCGAGGAGCGCTGGGGCCTCGCCGGGGTGGCTCCATTGCGCGATCCGGATGGCGCGGTGGAGGGCTATATCGTTCAGGTGCAGGACATTACCGAGCGCAAGCGGATTGAAGGTCAAATCCGCAAGTTGAACGAGGAACTCGAGCAGCGGGTCGAGGCGCGCACGGCCGAGCTGAGCGCGGCCCAGGAGGAGCTCGTGCGCAAGGAGCGGCTCGCCGCCCTCGGGCAGTTGACCGGGACGGTGAGCCACGAGCTGCGCAACCCCCTGGGGGCGATGCGCACCTCGCTCGCGGCGATCAGGAAACTGGCGCGCGACGGCGACCCAATGCTCAAGCGGTCTGTCGAGATCGTCGATCGCAGCGTCACCCGCTGCGACAACATCATCGGCGACCTGCTCGACTACTCACGGATCCGGAACCTGGCGCTGGAGCCCACGGCCTTGGACGGCTGGCTCGAGCGGCTGCTCGACGAGTACCAGCCGCCGCTGGGCATCAGGCTGCACTCGGACCTCGATGCGGGGGCGGAACTCGCCCTGGACCGGGATCGCTTGCGCCAGGTGGTGATCAACCTGCTCGACAACGCCTGCCAGGCCATGACGCCGGAGGAGGGGCGCGCGGCCGGGAACGGAGAACGCCTCCTGACCGTCGCGACGCGTGTAGCCGACGCGCGCGTGGAGCTGTCGGTGAGCGACACCGGACCGGGCATCTCGCCGGAGGAGGTCGACAAGGTATTCGAGCCGCTCTACAGCACCAAGGCCTTCGGTGTTGGGCTCGGGCTGCCGCTCGTCCGGCAGATCATTGAGCAGCACGACGGCGGGATCGAGGTCGACCGCACGGCGGCGCGCGGTACGCGCATGGTTCTGTGGCTGCCGCTGGAGGTCGAGGCCCGGAGGGCCGCTTTATGAGATTGCTCGAGGGCAGCTCGGCGACCTACGCCGTAGGCGAACTGATGCCTGGTTTGACGACAGCGCGAATGGAGGTGCCAAGTGGGAACTGCCGTGATAGCCGATGAGGTGAGCCGGGCGGAGGCCGGCGCCAAGCGTCGCGTCCTGATCGTCGATGACGACCGGGACTTCGCCGAGAGCCTGCACAATTATCTGCTGCTCGAGGGCTATGACGTCCGAATGGCGTTCAGCGCGGAGCAGGCCCGGCGGGCCGTCGAGGATTTCGACGCGCAGGTTGCGATCCTGGATTACCGGCTCGGTCCCACCGTCGGCGTGGACCTTGTTGCCCCCCTCAAACGGCGGCGGCCGGGGATCGTCTGCATACTGGCAACGGCCTTTGGCGACATGGATTCGGTCGTCAATGCGCTGCGCAACGGCATCTACGACTATTTCGGCAAGCCGTTGCACACGGAAGAGCTGTTGCTGACCCTGGATCGCTGCTTCGACTTGCTGCGGCTCGAGCAGGAAAAGCGGTCGGCGGAAGAGGCTCTGCGCGAGGCGGGGAAAATGGCCGCCGTGGCGCAGATCGCCGGCGGCGTCGCGCACCATCTCAACAACCTGCTGATGATCATGCTGGGCAACGTAGAGCGGCTGAAGGTGCGGATGGAGGATGCGCCGGATCAGGTGAAGCTGGCCGACGGCCTGATGCGTGCGATCGAGTGCGCCGCGGACATCAACCACAGTCTGGTGACCTTCACCCGCCGCCAGGTGCTGCGTGCCAAGACGGTCGACGTGAACGACGTGCTGACGGGACTGCAGGACGACCTACGGCAAGCCCTGGGCGAGCCGGTGCAGACCCAGGTGGTGACGTCGCGCGACCTGTGGCAGGTTTCGGTGGACGCCGCGCAGCTCGAATTGGCGCTCCTAAACATTGCGCGCAACGCCGGCGACGCCATGCCGGAGGGCGGAAGCCTGATCATCACGGCCGCCAACGTCGACGTGCCCGGCGCCGCGGGAAATCTGGAGCGCGACCTGTCGCCCGGCCAATATGTCGTGCTGACGCTCAGCGATACCGGTACCGGCATGGCGCCGGAGGTGGCGGAGCGGGCCTTCGAGCCGTTCTTTTCGGGACAGAGCCTGGCCGAGAAGACCGGGCTCGGGCTCAGCGTCGTCTACGGCTTCGCCAAGCAGTCGGGCGGCACCGTCACCCTCGAGAGCCTGGAGGGCTGCGGCGCCACGGTACGGCTCTATCTGCCCCGGGCGCAAACGGCCGATCCCGCGGCCGAGGTGCCCACGGCGTAACGGCCGGGGGACAAGGACCGCGGCAGCGCTCAGGCGGCCCCGTTCGCCGCGGCCTCGAGCCCGCAGTGGGCGATGATGAACGCGGCGATCGCCTCGGCGTCGTTGAGATCGAGCTGCGGCAGATCGAGCCCGGGCAGGGGCGCGTCGCTCGCCACGGCGACGATCCTGGGGTCGTTATGGCACAGCAGAGGCTTGCCCCGGGCGGGCCGGTGGACCTCCAGCTTCTCGTAGTTCTCGCGCTTGAAGCCCTCGACCAGCAGGAGGTCGACCGGCGCCATTTGCCGCATCAGGTCCGCCACGGTGGGTTCCGGCTCGCCGCGCAGGTCGCGCATGAGGGCCCAGCGCCGGGCCGAGGCGACCATGACCTCGGTGGCGCCGGCCGCGCGGTGCTCGTAGGAGTCCTTGCCCGGCGTGTCGACCTCGAAGCCGTGGTGGGCGTGCTTGAGGGTCGATACGGACAGGCCATAACGCACCAGCGCCGGAATCAGCTTGGTGACCAGGGTCGTCTTGCCGCTGCCGCTCCAACCGGCCAGTCCGAAGACCCTCATGATCGCCTCCCCGCCCCGCCTGACGCCCGGCTAGTCGGCCATCATATGCTTGAGGCCGCGGCGCAGGTAGTCGTAGCCGGTGATGAACGTGAGCAGCGCGGCGATCCACAAGCCGACCTCGCCGATCGTCTGGACCGGCAGGACGGCGGGTCCGGTATCGCCGACGATGAGAAAGCCGAGGGCGAACATCTGGATAACGGTCTTCCACTTGGCCAGGCTGCTGACCGGCATGGGAACGCGGATCTCCGCCAGGTATTCGCGCAGGCCCGAGACCAGGATCTCGCGGCACAGGATGACCAGCGCCGGCAGGATCACAACGCCCTGGATGCTGTCCATGCCGACAAGCATGAGGATCACCGCGGCGACCAGCAGCTTGTCCGCGATCGGATCGAGGAACCGGCCCAGGGGCGAGACCTCGTTGAGGTGCCTGGCGAGGTAGCCGTCGAAGTAGTCCGTGATGGCGGCCAATCCGAAGAGGCCGCAGGCCAGCCAGCGGGGATAGGCGCCGTCGAGATAGAACAACGGCACCAGAATCGGAATGATGACGATGCGAAGAAGCGTCAGCAGGTTCGGCAGGCTGGTCAGCATGGCCCCTTGTATCCGATGTCTCTATGTAACCGAATGTATCCGACGGGTCTTCGCGCAACAACGGGACCCTTGTATCACACGCATGGCCGAGGGTTAGCTAATTTCGGTTATGCCGGCCGCGTTACGCGGCGCCGTGGAAGTGGTCGTAGATCCGGCGCGCGACCGCCTTGCTGATGCCCTCGACCGCTTCCAGGTCGGCCAGGCCGGCGCGGCCGACGGTCTGGGCCGAGCCGAAGTGATGCAGCAGCGCCTTCTTGCGCTTGGCCCCGATGCCGGCGATATCGTCCAGGGCCGAGCGCAGGCGGGCCTTGCTCCGCCCGCTGCGGTGCGTGCCGATGGCGAACCTGTGCGCCTCGTCGCGCAGGCGCTGCAGGAAGTAGAGCACCGGATCGCGCGGCGGGAGCAGCAGCGGGTCGCGCCCCGGCAGGAAGATGCGCTCGCGCCCGGCGTCGCGCTCCGGCCCCTTGGCGATGGCGCCGACGGCCAAGTCCTCCAGGCCGAGGTCGGCCAGCACCTCGCGGGCGACGTTCAGCTGGCCGCGGCCGCCGTCGAGCAGCACCAAGTCGGGCCAGTGCTCGGTCTCGCGCTCCGGATCCTCCTTGAGGGCCCGCGAAAAGCGGCGCAGCAGAACCTCGTGCATCATGGCAGTGTCGTCGCCCGGCGCGAAGCCCTCGCCGGGCACCGGCCGCCGGGCCCCGGGCTTTCGAGCGCCCTTGATGCGGAACTTGCGGTAGGCGGCCTTCACGAAGCCGTCCGGCCCGGCGACGATCATGGCGCCGTAGGCGTTTTCGCCCTGGATGTGGCTGTTGTCATAGACCTCGATGCGCCGCGGCGTGGCCTCGAGGCCGAGGCGCAGGGCGAGCTCCTCGAGCAGCCGGCGCTGGGTGCTGCTCTCGGCGAGGCGTCGGGCGAGCGCTTCGCGGGCGTTGGCGAGCGCGCCTTCGATCAGCTTGCGTTTGCCGCCGCGCTTGGGCTGCAGCAGGGTCACCTTGTACCCGGCGCGCTGGCCCAGCGCCTCGGCGAGCAGGGCCCCTTCCTCGAGGCCGTGGCTGAGCAGTACCAGACGCGGCGTCGGCTTGTCGTCGTAGAACTGGGCGACGAAGGCGGACAGCACGGTGGCCGCGTCCAGGTTCCTGTCGTGCGAGGGAAAGTAGGCGCGGTTGCCGTAGTTGCGGCCGGCCCGATAGAAGAACACCTGGATGCAGGTCTGGCCGGCGTCCTGGTGGGCGGCGATCGCGTCGGCGTCGTCGATGCCCTCGACATTGATGTCCTGGTGCGACTGGATGTGGGCCAGCGCGCGGATGCGGTCGCGGTAGACCGCCGCGGTCTCGAAGTCGAGCCGGTCCGAGGACTCCTGCATCGCGCCGCCGAGCCTCTGCTGGACCGCCTTGGAGTGGCCGCTCAGGAAGTCCCTGGCCTGCTCGACCAGCGCGCCGTAGTCGGCCCGCGCTATGCGCCCGACGCAGGGCGCCGAGCAACGCTTGATCTGGTACATCAGGCAGGGTCGCGTGCGGCTGGCGAAGACCGCGTCCGAACAGGAACGCAGCAGGAACGCCTTCTCCAGCGCGGTGATGGTCCGGTTGACCGCGCCGGCCGAGGCGAAGGGGCCGAAGTAGTCGCCCTCGCGGCTGTGCTGGCCACGGTGCTTGGTGATCTGCGGGTGGTCGTGGCCGCCGGCGATCAGGATGTAGGGAAACGATTTGTCGTCGCGCAGCAGCACGTTGTAGCGCGGCATAAGCCGCTTGATCAGGTTGCTCTCGAGCAGCAGGGCCTCGGTCTCAGTGTGGGTCGTGACCACCTCGAGGCGGGCGGTTTCGGCCACCATGCGCTGCAGGCGCCGGGGCAGCTTGGCGAGTTGGACGTAGCTGGCGACCCGCTTGCGCAGGTTCTGCGCCTTGCCGACGTAGAGCGCGTCGCCCCGCCGGTTGAGCATCCGGTAGACCCCCGGCGCGGCCGGTAACGTCTTCAGGGCATCGCCGATTGCGGCCAGACCGCGGGCCAGCGAGGCCGAAGCCGCTTCGCGCGGGCCGGGCGGCGGCTCCGCCTCCGGCGCCATGGCCGAACGCTTGCCGCCCGCCGAGGGATCTTCTGTCCGGCGGCGTCCTCGTGTTCTCACCATGGAGGCAATCTCGCCATCTGGGCGCCGCTGGTCAATCTTCGCAGCGGGGCTGTGTCAAAAAACGGACATGATCTGTCCACGGTTTCTGTGGGTAACATTGTGTATATCCCACGGTCGAGGGTCCGTCTCCCTAGCAGAATCAAGGTTTTCTTAATCTTGCCCATTTTTTAGGCACTTATTATAACCATTTGAAATAACAAAAGAATTTTATAGTCAATAGCCAAACCGCTTGCGTTAACGATATTTCCAGCTTGACTCCCGTGACCGAATTCGGCCCGGCGTGTCGCTGTGTACAACTTTCTCGCGTCGGTTCCTAGAAACGCCGCAATGGCAAGGTTTTAGGTCCCGTTCGTGCCGGTCGGCATGAAGCCGAGGGCGCGCACGCTACGGCTCTCTGAGATACTCCACCGCGACGCCGACGCCGCCGACGTCGGAATAGCGGTCGAGCTTCTCGATCCGAACCTTTACCGCGCGGACCCGCGCATCGAAGAAACAGGCCCGGGCGATCTCTCCGGCCAGGGTCTCGAGCAGCCGGGCGGTGGTGCCGGTGCAGGCTTCGCGCACCTTGCCGACCAGCTGGCCGTAGTTGACCACCTCGGCGATCTTGTCCTCCTCCGGGGCACTGGGCTCGACCTCGACCTCCAGCGTGACCCGGATCCGCTGCGGCCGGGCGCGTTCGTCCGCGGACACGCCGATACTGGACTGCACCGTCAGGTCGCGCAGGACGATGCTCTGCGCCGCAGGCACGAGGCCGCCGCCGCCCGGCGGGGCGTTCTTCGGTTTCCGGGGCGCTGGCCCGGTCATGGAGCGCCCGCGCCGCGGTGGTCCGGTCGACTGCGCATGACGGTCACTCCTCGGGTGCGGAACTCTGGCCGCCTTGGGCCCAGCCGAGGTGCTGGCCGCCGTCCAGGGCGATCATCTGTCCGGTCATGGATCTGGCTGCGAGCAGGAAGCGCACGCCGTCGGCGACCTCCTCGGGCGTCGGCCCGCGGCCGAGCGGGACGGCGGCGCACTGCGCCTCGAACTGGGCCCGGCTCTGGCGTTCGCTCGGCAGGGTCGGCCCGGGGCCGATCGCATTGACCCGGATGCGCGGCGCCAGAGCCAGCGCCAGGGTGCGGGTCAGCGTCCAGAGCGCGGACTTCGATACGGTGTAGCTGAGGAAATGGGGAGTCAGGTTCCAGACCCGCTGGTCCAGCAGGTTGACCACGGCGCCGCCCTGCGGCTCGGGCAGGGCCCGCGCGAAAGCCTGGGTCAGCACCAGGGGCGCGCGCAGGTTGGCCTCGATGTGCCAGTCCCAGGTCTCGCGGCTGGCGGACCCGACATGGTCGTGGCCGAAAACCGCGGCGTTGTTGACCAGGCAGCCCAGCGGTCCCAGCGCCTCGACAGCGCGGGGCACCAGCCGGGCGCTGTCGCTCTCGCGCGCCAAGTCGGCCTGGAGCGCCACGGCGCGCCCGCCGGCCGCCTCGATCTCGCGGGCGAGCGCCTGGGTCTCCCCGGCGGAGCGGTTGAAGTGCAGGGCGATGGCCCAGCCGTCGCGCGCCAGGGCGCCCGCGATCGCCCGGCCGATCCGCCGGCCCGCGCCGGTCACCAGCGCGGCCCGCGGATAGGCCTCCGGGTGGGCGCCTTTGGGTCCGGTTCCGGTCATGGCCCGCAGGATGCAGAAGCCCGGCCTCCGGCACAAGGGGCAGAACGGAGCCCGCGCGGGCGGCGGGATCGACCGGGGCCGGCTTTTGTGGAAAGATCCGGTCCCTTCGCCGCGGCGCCGCCGAGGAGACGAAATGCCGATCCCACGCATCGATCTTTACAGCGACACCCAGACCCGGCCGTCGCCCGCGATGCGCCGGGCGATCGCCGCGGCCGAGGTCGGCGACGAGCAGCGCGGTGAGGATCCGACGGTCAACCGCCTGCAGGAGATGGTTGCCGAGCTGCTGGGCAAGGAGCGCGCGCTTTTCCTGCCGTCCGGAACCATGTGCAACGAGATCGCCTACCGGGTCTGGGGCCGTCCCGGCGAGGAGATCATTCTCGACCGGACGGCGCACGCGCTGCACTACGAGACCGGCGCGCCGGCCGCGTTGTCGGGCCTCATGACGCGGCCGCTGGAGGGCCTGCGCGGCGTGTTCGACGCCGAGATGGTTGAGGCCGCGGTGCGGCCGCGGGACAGCCGGCACGCACCCCGCTCCGCCTTGGTCTCGATCGAGCAGACCAGCAATCTGGGTGGCGGCCGGGTCTGGCCCGTGACGCGGATCGAAGAGGTGGCTGAAGCGGCACGGCGTCACGGCCTGCCGGTCCATATGGACGGCGCCCGCCTGCTGAACGCCGTGGTGGCGAGCGGTGTTCCGGCGCGTGATCACGCGGCGTCCTGCGACAGCGTCTGGATCGACCTCTCCAAGGGGCTCGGCTGTCCGGTCGGGGCCGTGCTGGCCGGCGGCTCGGACTTCGTCGAGGAGGCCTTTCGCTGCAAGCACCTGTTCGGCGGCGCCATGCGCCAGGCGGGGATCATCGCCGCGGCCGGCGTCTATGCGCTGGACAATAACGTCGAACGGCTGGCCGAGGACCATGCCCATGCCAGGCAGCTCGGCGAGGGGCTGGCGGAGATTTCCGGCCTTCGGATTGACCCGGCGGAGATCGAGACCAACATGGTCTACTTCGAGGTCGACCCGGCGCGCATGACGGCGCCGGATTTCTCCGCGAGGCTGCTGGCGCAGCATGGAGTTAGAATCGGTGCCGTCGGCCCGCGGCAGATGCGCGCCGTCACCCACTTGGACGTGGCCGCCCCGGACATCCCCGCGGCGCTCCGCGCCATGGCGGCCGTTCTGGCGGCGTAACACCAAAGGTCACTGATAATTCCGAGGGGCGTGTCGGACTGCGCCCCTTCAAACCGGATCGGCTTCTGCCGGGCAGTTGAATTCGGATCGCTCGACCATCCGCGAGACCATCCGATCGAGGCGCTTGCCTTCGGCGATCACCGCTTCGAGAAACCGGGCGCGTTCCACCTCCGGCATGTCTGGATAGTCGCGCAGGATCTCGGAGCTGGCGAGGATCGACGTGAGCGCGGACTGCAGTTCGAGAACAGCGTCCGGAACCGGGGGATCGGCCGCCGCTCCGCCCGGGGTCCGTCCGGCCTCGGTCTTGCCCTGGGAAGGCCGGTCGTAGCTTCCGTCGACGCTAATCGGCATGGTAAACCTCCGTCGGTACGCACGTCTCCCTTCCCCCTCGAGCCGCAGCGCGCGCCCTGGTGAGGCACCCAACGGTCTTCTAAAAACCTAGTATATCCGGTGCAGGAATCAAGGATTGTTGTGCGATGCACAAAGATAGAGCGACAGGATTGCAGCAAGGTGTTACCAGCAATGCGATATCACATTCATCAAAATATTACAAATACTTACACAACAGAAAGCAGAGACGCCAGAGATCGCCCGAGCACATCTACCTTGGAGAAGATCCGATGAAGAGGCTTGCGATTGTGCATTGCAATATTGCCTCGTCTTGCACGTTCCAGTGGGAATGTGACTCAGCTAGAGCTTCGCGACGACGGCCTACGACTACCCCTGTCCCTTGCCGGTCAGGCGCCGGGAATATGACCGTTCTTGAACAGCAGGCCGATGTATAGCGCGTAGGCGACGAGGAAGGCCGCGGCCTCGCCGCGGCCGATGCGCCAGCCGGTCACCATGGCGGCGAAGGCGACCACCGTGACCCCGGCCATGAACCAGACGTCGAAGTCGAGCAGTTCGGGGGTGACCGTGAACGGCGTGGTCAGCGCCAGGGCGGGAATGATCGCCATAATGTTGAAGAGATTGGAGCCCAGGACGTTGCCCAGCGCGACCTCGGGGTGGCGCCGGAAGCTGGCGACCACCGCGGTGGCCAATTCGGGCAGCGAGGTGCCGACGGCGACCAGGGTCAAACCGATGACCGCCTCCGACACGCCCGCGGCGCGCGCCAGATCGACCGCGCCGTCGACCAGCAGCTTCGAGCCGACGACGAGCACGCCGACGCCGCCGACGACGAAGAGCAGCGACACCGGCATCGAGGCGCAGAGCCGAATGCCCTCGGGCGCCGGCGCGGCTTCGGCCTTGTTGTTCAGCTTGCGGTCGCGCCGGTAGCTGTAGGCGAGGTAGGCGATGAGCAGGGCCAACATCAGGGTGGCGTCGACCCGGTCGAGGGTGCCGCTCACCGCGAAAACGATGAAAAGCGCGGTGCTGGCGATCATCGCCAGGCCGTCGCGCAGTACGTTGTGCGGTCGGGTCTCCATCGGATAGAGCAGCGCCGCGACCCCCAGGATCAGCAGGATATTGGCGATGTTGGAGCCGATCACGTTGCCGACGCCGATGTCCGGCGCCCCGCGCAGGCCGCTGGCCACCGCGACCACCATCTCCGGCATCGAGGTGGCGGCCGCCACCACGGTCATGCCGATCAGCAGGGACGACAGGCCCAGACAGCGCGCCAGGGAGACGGCGCCGCGCAAGAGGATTTCTCCGCCGAACAGCAGCAGCAGCAGGCCGCCGACCACCATGCAAAGGGCCAGGAAGGTCACGCCGGATGTCTTTCCACCGGGACGTTCGTCCCGGGCGGGGGCACCCCTGACGCGCGTCGCGGCGGTGCGCGTAGGCCCTCCACGGGCATGCGGCAGCCCGGCGCTGGTTTCTGGTTTCCGTCTTGCTTCACGCCGGCTTGTCCCGCTGCCGTCAACTTCGCTCTGTCCGGCCCCGGACGCCCCGGATTCCGTGCCGGTTCGCGGCCGCGCAAGGGCGTCCGCCACTCGGCACTAGATGCGGCCTCGGCGCCGCTACTTCAATGGGTCCGGCCGATTTTGCGGCAGAGTCCCGCCGTGAGTATTCCGGCCGGGCCGGGCCTGGGGCTCATGTGTCGCTCTTGTCGGGCCGGAGCTTGAGCGCGGCGGAGTTCATGCAGTACCGCTGGCCGGTGGGCTCGGGCCCGTCGTCGAAGACGTGCCCCAGGTGCGCGTCGCAGCGCGCGCAGAGCACCTCGGTGCGCTCCATCGACAGGCTGCGGTCGGTCTCGGTTTCGACCGCCTCGGGGCCGATCGGCTGCCAGAACGACGGCCAGCCGCTGCGCGAATCGTACTTGGCCGCCGAGCTGAACAGCGGCGTGCCGCAGCATACGCAGGCATAGGTCCCCGGGGTCTTGCAGGCGTTGTACGCGCCGGTGAAGGCCCTCTCGGTGCCCGCCTGGCGCGTCACGTGGTATTGCTCCGGGGTGAGCAGCCGGCGCCATTCGGCATCGGTCTTGCTGATCTTGTCGGTCATGATGTGGTGCTCCGCTCCCCCAAGGCTTCCTCGAACACGCTACGGCGTGACGATACTAGCCCGGATCGGGACGGGGAGACAAAGCCGCAAGAAAGAGATCGGCGGGTCGGCCTACTGCGGGGCCCGGACCGAGACCAGGGGGTTGTCGAGGTAGTGGCCGGCGGTTCGCGGGTCGATCCGCCAGAGCAGGTCCTCGATCTCCCGCGCCTTGGCCTCGCAGGAGTCGAGCGCCCCATAGGCCTGCAGCTTGAGCACCGGGTCGACCGGTTCCTTGGTCAGCTTGCGATAGGCGGCTTCCTGCAGCGGCTTGCACGCCACGTTCAGCGGTTTC
>Ga0224504_10000107_pt1 | contig 32811 bp, 31 predicted proteins | sample SF_Oct11_sed_USG_3_FD_170160 | JGI IMG/M metagenome (GOLD analysis project Ga0224504, IMG submission 170160) | Sediment microbial communities from San Francisco Bay, California, United States - SF_Oct11_sed_USGS_24 | ecosystem: Environmental > Aquatic > Marine > Sediment | place: USA...
TCATGATGTGCCCCTAACAATGTAGAAGTGGAATTACAAGATGTTAAACATATTGTAGCAATTAAGAGGTAACTGAATCTTTGGATAATTTTAAAGTTTAAATTTAAGTTGTAAAAGTAATATTTAAAAATTTAAAAACTACATGTTTATGTGGTTTTATCTACTCATAATCAATTACATACAATTAATTTAACTTGCACTTATGTTAAAAAAGTGACTTTGTGTTAAGAATTTCAAATGAAAAGTTAAAAAAATGATATTTTCTTAGTGAAAGTTGTTTTTTAATGCAAATAATGCAATAACAAGTTGATTATAAATAATTTATGTTTTAGTAGAATTTATTTAGAATAATACGTTGTTTTGTTTGCTTTTAAATAAAAAAAAAGAAAAAAAGAAAAGTAAGGTGGTGTGTTTTGACAAAAAACATGTACATTTGACTAACGTTATTTTAGTTTGTTTTGTTTTAAAAACAAAATTACTCCAATAAAATTATCGTTTTCTACCCCATAAAAAATTTGCGAAAAGTATACAATTTAGAAATTTAGTTTAGAGATTTATTGTTTTACATTTCTAATTGTATTGTAACATTGCGTGTTCCCCATGTAGTGATTAAGATTTTCCCCATACAAAGTACCCATTAACACCCCACAAAATTAAATTTAAATAATTCGTTTTTCTTGAACATAATATGTTTTTAGATAAACTGAACTCGTTAGTTGCTATACCAATTATATCTGGTGTCTAATCTAAATTGAAGGCCATGAAAAAAATTACGATACTGCTTAAGGCTATATTTATTACTCTTTTATTTTTATGTTCAACAAATTTTTATGCACAAATAGATTTTGATGGAGATAATTGCGAACCACATAGCTTAAGTGGTTTAAATTATGCTGAAGATATTGATAATTCAAGTATTTCATCGTCATCAGAGAATTGGTAAACAAGTGTTCAAACGGTATTAGGTGTACTGAAGAAGAACATCAATTAAACAGAAGAACAGAGTTTGTAATTATGAACCCTGAAGTTTTGAAATCGATGTATAAATAAAATAATAATTTTGGCAGTCATAATTAATGGCTTATAGATTTACTACCGTTGTGGGGACGACAATTTTCTCATAAGTATTAAATTATGACTGCTTTTTTATTTTAATTAATTTATTAGTTTAACGTTGAAATAAAAATAATTAAAATTCATGTCTAAATAAAACAACAATTTTGGCAGCCATATTTGATAACTTATAGATTTACTACCGTTGTGGGGACGACAATTTTCTCATAAGTTTTTATATTATGGCTGCTTTTTTAGCCGATAAAAAATGGGGTATTTATAAATAAAAAAAGATATGCTAAAAATAACAACGCCTTATTATATAAATCTAGATAAAAAATTAATTAGTCAACAAGTAGTTTTTTAAACCTTCATAGCTTGAAATTTTAATTGAGACTTTCTTTTTGTCAATCACATTTACAATTTGTTGAGGATATTCAATAGTTTCATTTAATACAGGTTCAACTACATCTAAAAATTTCACAGGATGGGCAGTTTCTAAAAAAACACTTTGAGTATTATTATTATTATTATTATTATTATCAAAATATTTTTTTAATCCTAAATACCCAACAGCCCCGTGAGGATCGGCAATATAACCTGATATACTCTTTATTTCCTTCATTGCATTACGCGTTTCATCATCTGTAAAAGAAAAAGAAGAAATATTTTTTTTCAACAAGGTATCGTCATTTTTGTAAATTTCTTTAATTCTAATGAAATTACTTGGATCACCAACATCCATAGCATTTGAAATAGTCTGTTTAGAAGGTTTTGGGATGTAAACTCCTGTTGCTAAGTAGTTCGGAACAATAGCATTGATATTGGTCGAGGCAATCAATTGTTTAATTGGTAGACCAAGTTTTTGCGCCATGGCTCCCGCACAAATATTACCAAAATTACCACTAGGCACCGAAAAAACCAAATCCTTCTTTTTGGCTTTCAATAGTTTATATGCAAAAAAGAAATAAAACATTTGAGGTAACCAACGCGCTACATTTATAGAATTTGCTGATGTTAAGTTTCTATACCCAATTAGTTCTGGATCTAAAAAGGCTGTTTTCACCATTGCTTGACAATCATCAAAAGTGCCATTAACTTCCAACGCTTTAATATTCCTACCTAAAGTGGTCAATTGTTTTTCTTGTACGTCACTAACTTTACCACTAGGATATAAAATGACAACATCAACATCTTTAATACCTAAAAAACCACTGGCAACTGCTCCACCGGTATCACCAGAAGTAGCTACCAATACAGTGACTTTAGTTGCATTTTTGTCTTTATTAAAATAGCCAAAACAACGTGCCATAAAGCGTGCACCAACATCTTTAAAAGCCATTGTTGGGCCATGAAAAAGTTCTAAAGTTGAAATATTTTTGTCAATTTCAACTACAGGAAAATCAAAACATAAGGTTTCTTTAATAATTTGTTTAAGGGCTGTTTGCTGAATTTCGTTCCCTACAAATTGTTTTATCACTTCAAAAGCTATTTCCTCATTAGAAAAAGATTCAATCTGATCAAAAAAATATTTTGACAATGGTGTAATTTTTTCAGGGAAATAAAGTCCTTTGTCAGGTGCTAATCCACTAATGACTGCATCTTTAAATGATACGTTAAGTGCTTTTTTATTTAAACTGTAATAGTTCATGTTTTTTTTATTTTGCTTTTATCATTCTTGTTAAGGTAGTAATGACAGCTTATATTATTTTTATTCCTTTTTTATTCACTTTTGAAACGTGAACATCATAGTCTATTCTTACTTTTTGGTACACGACTTTCATAGCCTCGGCTACTTTCAAAGCCGTAATTTCACCTTTACTTAAAGCGAATATGGATGGGCCTGAACCTGATATTCCACAGCCTAAAGCACCCGCCTTCATAGCATTTTGTTTTACAGCATCAAAAGCAGGTATTAAAATTGACCGAATCGGTTCAATAATATGGTCCTCTAAAGACCGTCCTATCAAATTGTAATCTTCAGTATATAATCCACTTATTAAACCTCCAACATTGCCCCACTGCTTAATAGCTTGTTGTAGCGGAACAGTGGTTTTTAATATTTCACGCGCATCTGATGTTTTTACTTCAATTTGTGGGTGGATAACCGTTGCGTATAATTCATTTGGTGTATTGATGCTGATAATGTCTAAAGGGCTGTAACTTCTAACCAAGGTAAAACCACCAAATAGGGCAGGAGCTACATTGTCGGCATGGGCTACTCCAGTCGCTAGTCGTTCTCCTTCCATGGCAAATCGGACTAAATTTGTAGCATTAAAAGGTTTTCCTAATAATTTATTAATGGCCCAAACGGCACCGGCAGCACTCGCTGCGCTACTACCAATACCACTACCAGGCTTTATTTGTTTGTTAATTTCAATTTCAAAGCCAAATCCATTTTCTGTTTCAGCTAATAATGCCAATGCTGCAACGCCTGCAACATTTTTATGGGTTTCTAAGGGTAAATTTTGACCTGTAATTTTAGTGATTCTCACGCCTTTTTTTGCAACTTTGGTAATGGTCATTTCATCGCCTACGTTATCTAGAGCCAATCCAAGTACATCAAAACCACAAGAAATATTGGCTATGGTTGCTGGTGAGAAAATTTTTAATTGTTCCATTGTATTAGTTATTTCCAATTCTAATAATATCGGCAAATAGACCTGAGGCAGTTACTGCTGCTCCAGCACCGGCACCTTTTATAATTAATGGTTGTACGGGGTATCTTTCAGTGAAAAACAGCACTATATTGTCACTTCCATCTAAATTGTAAAAAGGGTGATCCGAAGGAATCTCTTGCAAACCTACATTTGCCTTGCCATTGTCAAATTCAGCAACAAATTTTAACCTACAATTATTGGTTTCTGCTTTCTGTTGAATTTTATTGAAATGTTCTACCTCCGATTTTAAGGTTTCTAAAAATTCAGGAACCGATTCAGCATCTAATGATGCCTGTGGTAAAAATGAATTGTTTTTAATATCATTTAATTCTAGTCTTGTTCCGCTTTCACGTGCTAAAATTAAAATTTTCCGCATCACATCAACACCGCTTAAATCTATTCTTGGGTCAGGTTCCGTATACCCTTCAATTCCGGCCTGATCCACAACATCAGCAAAAGAAGTTGTTGAGTTAAAGTTATTAAATACAAAGTTTAAACTACCTGATAGAACTGCTTGTATTTTCGTTACTTTATCTCCCGAAGCTATTAGGTTTTTTAAAGTGTCAATTACTGGTAATCCAGCGCCTACATTTGTTTCAAAAAGGAAGGGGGCATTGTATTCGCGAGCCAATTGTTTTAAGTGTAAATAGTTGGTGTAATTTGATGAACACGCTATTTTATTACAGGTAACTACGGCCACACTTTCTTTCAAATAATTGGCATACAATTTAGAGACACTTTGGCTTGCTGTATTGTCTACAAAAATGCTGTTACGGTAATTTAATTCTTTTACATTTGAATGAAACTTATTCATATCTAAAGACGCACCATTTGAAGCTAAGTTAGCTTCCCAGGTATCTAAATGAATACCATCATCGTTAAATAACATTTTTTTAGAGTTGGTAATGGCAATCACCCTCACCTGTAATTTCAAATTATTTAATAAATATTGTTGCTGATTGAAAATTTGTTGTAATAATTTTGCTCCAACATTTCCAACCCCAACAATAAATAAATTCAATTGTTTTGTTTGATTTTCAAAAAATTCAGAATGTAGGGTGTTTAATGCTTTTTTTATGTCTTTATGGGCAATTACGGCTGAAATATTTTTTTCAGAGGCGCCTTGCGCAATGGCTCTAATGTTCACATTGTTTTTACCTAAGGTACTAAACATTTTACCGCTAATACCTTGATGGTTTTTCATGTTGTCGCCAACCAATGCAATAATTGCATTATTTTCCTCAACAATTAATGCATCAATTTTACCTTGTGCCATTTCATAGTGAAACTCTTTAGTAATGGCTTCTTTTGCGCTGCTTGCATCATTATTACTAATGGCAAAGCAAATTGAATGTTCTGACGATGCTTGTGTAATTAATGAAACGCTAATTTTATTTATAGACAGTGCACCAAACAACCGTGTAGATATTCCAGGAATACCAATCATACCACCACCTTCTATAGTAATTAAAGCCATATTTTCAATATGACTAATCCCTTTTATAGGTTCTGTATTTGATGAAATTTCAGTAATTAAAGTTCCTTCATCTTGAGGTTCAAAAGTGTTTTTTATACAAATTGGAATTTCCTTTTTAAGAACTGGTTGAATGGTTGGTGGGTATAAAACTTTTGCCCCAAAATGTGATAATTCCATGGCTTCTTGGTACGAAATGTTTTTAATAGGAAATGCCTCTCGAACAAAGGTTGGATTGGCGGTATACATACCGCTTACATCTGTCCAAATTTCTAACATTGATGCATTTATAGCTGAAGCAATAATAGCAGCAGTATAGTCTGAACCGCCACGTCCTAGAGTAGAAACTTCTCCTTTTTCTGTTTTGGAAACAAAACCAGGAAGAATTACAATTTTATGATTATTTATGTTGAAAAAATCGACAATATTGGCATTGGTTTTTTCGAATGTTACAGCTGCATTAGAGAAGTTTTCATCTGTTACAATTAGTTCTTGTGTGTTTTTTAATTTTGCATCTAAATCATTGCTTTTTAGGGCTTCAGAAATAATGAAAGAGGATAGTAATTCGCCAAAACTAACAATTTTATCAGATGTTTTATCGGACAATTCATTAATTAGAAAAACTCCTTCTAGGGTGCTTTCTAATCTATTAAGCATTATTTTTACCTGACTTAAAACAGCACTTTGATTATGAACCTGTATTAATTCGCGCACAATTTTAATATGTCTTTCCTCAATAGTTTTTGTACTGTTTTTGTATTTTTCGTTTCCACTACATGCTAAATTTCCTGCTTCTAAAAGTAAATCTGTAACACCTCCAAATGCAGACACTACAACGGCAATGCTGTTTTTTTTAACGTTGAATTTAATAATGTCAATTACTTTATTTATGTTTTTTGAGGATGCTACAGAAGAGCCTCCAAATTTTAATACTTTCATATTAATATATTATAATGTTTTTTAAATTTGTTTTACTGAACCTATTCCTTGTTTCATTTTTATGAAAACGAATGGTTTATATGGTTGATATGAATTGAATAGAAGAACCCTTAAAGGGTTGGTGTAGTATAAATTGTTGTAATAATTAAGTTGCTCATTACATGTTCGCCTTGAAATATCTTATATGTTGATTCTATTAGCATACTTCAAAAGTAGTTATTTTTTTAAAACCACAATACTTTCAATTAAAATTTACTAAAAAAACAATATTTAATATTGTTTACTGCTTTTAAAGAGGTAATTTAAATATATATTACGAATAATAAAAAACTCCGAAGTTTCCTTCGGAGTTTTTTATTAAATTATTCTATATCTAATATAATTTGATTTTTTAACAAATCTTCAAAAGTCTCTTCCTTCCTTATCAAATAGTCTTTTCCTTTATAGAATAAAACTTCAGCAGGTTTAAATCGCGAATTGTAATTTGATGCCATTGAAAAACAATAGGCTCCAGCATTGTTAAAGCACAGGATATCGCCTTCTCTAATTTCGCTTATTCTTCTGTTTGAGCCAAAAGTATCAGTTTCACAAATATATCCTACAACCGAATAGTAACGCTCTCTTCCTTCAGGATTAGAAATGTTCTGTATATGGTGATAAGAATCGTACATCATTGGACGAACCAAATGATTAAAGCCACTATCAACACTTGCAAACACAGTAGAAGTAGTTTGTTTTACCACGTTTACATGTGCTAAAAAACTCCCTGCTTCACTCACCAAGAATTTTCCTGGCTCAAACATTAAGGTTAGTTCCTTACCGTACTCTTTAATAAATTCATTAAATCTTTTTGATAATTTCTCACCTAATTCTTCTATGTTGGTAGCTATATCTCCATCTTTATAAGGTACTTTAAATCCGCTTCCTAAATCAATAAATTCTAAATCTTTAAAATCTTTAGCTGTATTTAATATAATTTCCGTTGCAGCTAAAAACACATCAATATCTAATATGTCAGATCCGGTGTGAGTATGAATTCCATTAATTGTCATTCCCGTGTTATCAACAATTCTGTTAATAAGCGGTAACTGATGTATAGAAATTCCAAACTTAGAATCTATGTGGCCGACAGATATTTTATGATTTCCACCAGCCATTATATGTGGGTTTATACGAATGCAAACAGGAATATTTGGGTAGTGGTTACCAAATTGTTCTAAAATTGAAATATTATCAATGTTTATTTGCACCCCTAGTTTTGCAACTTGTTCTATTTCGCTTAAAGAAACACCATTTGGTGTGAAAATAATATTTTCTGGGGAAAAACCAGCCTCCAAACCTAATTTAACTTCTTGAATTGAAACGGTATCGATACCCGATTTCAATTTTTTAAATAGTTTTAAAATGCTAATGTTTGAATTAGCTTTAACGGCATAATTTAATTTTAAACTTTTAACAGTTGAAAATGCATTAATTATACGATTGTATTGTGAGCTAATTTTTTCTGCGTCGTAAACATACAGTGGACTACCGTATTTTTCGCAAAGTGATACTAATAATTGATTATCCATACATGCTATTTTAGAAGTTTCAAAAGTATAAAATCAATGTTGTTTGTGAAATATAATTACGTAAAATAACAATATTTAAACGGTTTGTTAAATATTCATTGAGCGTGTTACTTTAAAAACTTTAGTTAAAAGTATAATTTATTTTTTTCTTTTCTTTTTTATTTCTGACAATAAAAACCCTTTTTCTTTGGTGTAATTTAAATGTTTGGGGCTACCTATAATTTGTGAATTATAAACGCCAGAATGACCAGAGAATAAATAGGCTGCGCTACAGGCTATAGCTATAAAAACCCCAGATTCAATTCCAAAAAGTTCAATTCCCATGATAGTACAGGCTATTGGGGTGTTGGTAGCACCTGCAAAGACCGCAACAAACCCCATACCTGCTAGTAAGCTCATAGGTAAGGGTATAAACCAAATCAATACATTTCCTAAGGTTGCACCAATAAAAAATAATGGAGTTACTTCACCACCTTTAAAACCAGCGCCTAAGGTAAAAGAGGTAAATAAAACTTTAATTAAAAAATCATAAGAATTTAAATTACTATTAAATGCTTCTACAATAGTAGGAATTCCAAGGCCTATGTATTTAGTGGTGCCAATACTGTAAATTGCAATTGCTAGAACTGCTCCCCCAATTACCGGGCGTAAAGGAGGGTATTTAATATGTTTGGTAAATAAATGATTCCAAAAATGAGTTGATTTAGAGAAAAACATGGCTACAAGTCCAAAAATGATGCCTGCTAGTAAGGCCCATAATAAATTTACAGGATTCATTTCTGCAATAGAAGTGATGTTGTAGTGTGTATGAGAAACATTCCAAATTTCACAAAAGTAATTTGCTAAAATCGCCCCCATAAAACTAGGAACAATGGCATCCAATCTAATTCTTCCCAGAATTAAAACTTCAAGAGCAAAAATACCGCCAGCTAGTGGAGTACCAAAAACCGATGCAAATCCAGCGCTAATTCCTACAATTAAAACAATTTGCCGATCTCTTTTAGTTAATCTAAATAATTTAGTAAATCTATCAGCAATGGCGCCACCTATTTGAACAGCAGTACCTTCCCTTCCGGCAGAACCTCCAAATAAATGAGTTAATATGGTTCCGAATAGCACAAGTGGCACCATTCTGAGGGGGATAATTTTTTTTGGGGAATGAAATTCCTCCAATAATAAATTGTTCCCTTTAACAACACTCTCGCCGAATAAATGATATGACAAACCAATTATAAAACCACCAATAGGTAACAAAGCAATTATCCATAAATTTCCCTCTCTCCAATTGGTTACCCATTCTAGGCTCAATAGAAAAAAAGCGGAAATACTTCCAACTATTACGCCTATTAATGTGCAGATCAATAACCATTTAATAAGATATATTAAAGTTGGTATTTGTTCAATTGAAGAAAAAGATTTTTTTATGGTTTTAAAATTCATTCGTATTAGAAACGTTATTATTTAGCTCTTTCAGTAGTTATTTGTGCTATTTTAACAATTACATCAGTTGCCAGTTGCAAAGATTCAGCTGCAACATATTCATAACGACCATGGAAATTATGACCTCCTGTAAATATATTTGGACACGGTAATCCTTTGTAAGATAACTGAGAACCATCCGTTCCACCTCTAATAGCTTTTATTAGTGGTTTAATATTTAATTGTTTCATGGCTTCCTCTGCAATTTCAACAATATGCATTACCGGTTCAATTTTTTCACGCATATTAAAATATTGATCTTTAATTTCAATATTAATTAAATTAGAGCCCATTTTTTTGTTGAGATCATCTGCAATTTTTTGAAAGGCTGCTTTTCTAGTTTGAAACAACTCCAAATCGTGGTCTCTTATGATATACTCTAGTGTTGTTTTTTCAACTTCACCTTTCATACCATGTAAATGATAAAAGCCTTCGTATCCTTCTGTTTCCTCTGGTGTTTCATTTTTAGGTAAGGCATCTATAAATTTGTTGGCAATTAACATTGAATTAATTAATTTTCCTTTGGCGTACCCAGGATGTACTATTTTACCGTTTATGACAACTGTAGCACCAGCAGCATTAAAATTTTCATATTCTAATTCTCCCACTTGACTTCCATCCATTGTGTAAGCCCATTCGGCACCAAACTTGTCAACATCAAATAAATGAGCTCCTTTACCAACTTCTTCATCAGGTGTAAAACCAATTCTTATTTTCCCATGTTTAATCTCAGGATTATTGATAAGAAATTCCATTGCTGAAATAATTTCTGTAACTCCTGCCTTGTCATCAGCTCCCAATAGTGTAGTTCCGTCTGTTGTAATAAGGGTTTGACCTTTATACAATAACAGATCATCAAAATAACTAGGGGATAAAACAATGTTTTGTTCTTTGTTTAAAACAATGTCTTTACCGTCGTAATTAGGATGAAATTGAGGGTTTACATTTGTTCCAGTATAATCTGGACTTGTATCAATATGGGCAATAAAACCAATTACAGGCACTTTGTAGTCAACATTTGAAGGTAATGTAGCCATTATGTAGCAGTTGTCATCTAAAGTAACATCCTGCATTCCAATCTCTTTTAAATCTTCTACCAATACTTTTGCTAAATCCCATTGTTTTTCAGTACTTGGAAATTCTGGGCTTTTAGCGTCAGATTGAGTGTCTATTTTAATATATTTTACGAAACGATCTACTATATTTTGCATTATTTATAAATTTTCACCAAAAGTAACAATTCAAATAAGGAATTACAATCTATAACTTGTAAATTATTGTGAAAATTCAACTGTTTCAATAAAGGCAATAGATTTACAGATGCGTTCTTCAATATGTTCTTCTCCGTAGATTTCAGAATAAGCGTTAAAGTAACTAGATTCAGAAAGTTTTACCGTGATATTAAATGTTTGATATTTGAAATTGTTTTTTGAACCTTTGGCAACGTACCAAAAAGCAGGTTTTGATTGGAAAGTTGTAGTTCCAGAATTCAGTTCATAAAGGCCTGAAGCCTTTAAAACAGAATCATTTTTTTGATAAAAAAATTCGTTAAAATTTAAATTCCCTAAGTTAAAAGAAGTTACCAATATAAAGGAATCTGTTAATTGTTTTGTGGTGTCAGCTGTAAATATTTCAGACTGATAATTGCCGTAGTACATCTCTCTCTTCCAGTTAGTAGGGAGTTTTAATTTAAAGTTATTCTTAAAATCAGTTATATGAGTTATATTCTCAGAAATAGAAGTTTTACAATTGAAGTTTTTAATTAATTCTGATTGTTTTGAACAGCTAATTAGAACTACGATTATAATAAAAAATGGTAAACGTTTTTTCATTGCTAATTTATTTTCATTTTGGCAACCACTTCATTTCCTGAGAGCCAAGCATTATTTTTATTAAGTACACGGATGGAATAAAAACCTTCGTTGCTAATTTTACTCCAATTTTCACCACTGTTATTTGAATAAAAAATGCCGTTAGTAGAAACAGCAAATAACTCCTTTCCTTTGGTGTATGGAACGTATTGAACACAGCTAACGTATTTTGGACCTTCGTTGTTTTCAATAATATTCCAGGTTTTACCACCGTTTTTTGTGATTGCAATATTAGCCAAATCTCCAAACTTATTAAGATAATCACCACCACAAATAACACCATGGTTTCTATCATAAAATGCAACTGAATAAATTCCGGTAGTCTTTTTACCTTGAATAATAGGGGTGTTGTACACTTTCCAAGTTAAACCCATATCGTCGGTATGAAAAACCCTTGCTTTTAATCCGCCTGTTACAATCCAAGCATTTTCACCTACAATGGCAATATTGGTATTGCTTGCGGCAAAAGCGGCTTCACCTTTATCAATGGCTGGTAAATTACTACAATCTATTTTTTTCCAAGAATTTCCGCCATTTCTGGTAATTAATATAGACAAACAATCATCGGTTGGATCGCCCATGGCGATTCCGTTTAATTCATCAAAAAACTGCATAGCATCGTAAAATACTTTTTCATTTACTTCTTTATAAACCAATTCAATCTTGTTGTTTTTATACTGATACAACAAGGCAGGGTTACCAACACTTAATGCGTATACCGCTTGCTTGGTGAAGTCTAACGCTCTAAAATGTGGAACAATAGTATCTGTTACAATATTAGCAGCTATCATTTTCCTTTCAGAACCTGTAATAACTCCTATGTTGCCTTTAGAGCCTGCATATATAACAGTAGAATCGTTGATGATTTCAAGGGCGCGAATACTAGAGCTGTCTATTTTAAATTTTTCAAAGGATATCTCAACGGTTTCACGGGCTTCGTATTTTTCTGAACAAGCTATAAATAATAATGTAAACACGATTAGAAGTGTCAGTTTTTTCATGTAAAACGTGTTAGTGGTGAATAAATGCAATAAAAATATAACCATAAAAAAAGATAGGTAAAAGTCCATCTTTTTTTAATGTTCTGAATAGTAATTTTAGTTAATTATTAACCCATTTGGTAATTTTTTTTCAATATACAATTGGTTTCCAAATTTATTTCTATCCTCAGAATTAAATATCTTTTTAAATTTAATAGCACCTTCTTTTTTGCCAGTTTGTTTAGTAGCAACGCCAGTAATTACTTCAATTGCCTTAGCTAGTAGCGGTTCAGTTATATCACCAAATTCCTTCATTTCTCTAAAATCTTCCAGCACTCTATGATTGGGATCAATACCACCTTTTATGCTAGTTCCAAGTTTGTTTACTGTTTCTAATACAATTGGTTGCATTGCCCATGTGTGGCTAGGGTTTACATCTTCTCTTCCAAAATTTTCTGAATCATAAATTGTCATGGATCCTGTGTATTTCCCATGTGTTCTATCTCCAATAAGGATAACATCAATATATGCCTTAAGACCATTTATCACCAATTCACTTGCTGATGCCGATTCGTCAGTTGCAATAATATAAACTTTAGATAAGTTTAAACTATTTAAACCCTCCCTAAAAATGATTTCATTGTCGTTATTTGTTTCAATAATCTCATCAATAAAATTATTATTTAAATAATTAGGTTTGTTAGCTTCAAGCCATTCTTGTATTTCAGCATTCCATTTTTCTTTAGCGTATAATTGCCCTGTAAATTGCCCTGTAATTAAACTAGCTAAATATGTTGATGTTAAAATACTTCCACCACCATTATATCGTAAATCCAGAACGAAGTCTGTTATTCCGTTTGATTTTAAATCTCCAAAGGCACTATTCATTTCTTTATTAAAAGAAGAGTTAAAGCTTTTGTACATCATATAGCCAATCTTCTTTCCTTCAATATTAAAAGTTTTTGTTACATAAACAGGATTTTCTTGGTATTCATATTTTGTGAATTCTATAGATTTACCATTGGGTATTATATTAGCATTTATGTAGTCAGCAAAATTTAATGTAAATGTATTATTACCAAATAAAAGATTTCTATAATTGTCTTTATTAAGTTGTACACCGTTAACCCCATAGAAAACATCCCCTCGTTTAATATCTTTGTTTGAAGCGTCTGAGTTAGGTGAAACATACTTAACATACCCATAAACATCTGGTTCACCATCTTTTACAAAATTTAAATCAAAGCCAATACCATTATTAATATTAATTCCTGCAAATGAATTTTCTAAAGCTATATAGTCATCAACAATCCAAGACCATTTATCTGTGTTTTGTCTATCGTAAATTAAGCTTTCGAAAAACTCATCAGGCTTTGAAGATGAATTCAATAAGTTAAAATAACTTACGTTCTTGTCATTTCTTGAATTATCTAATTTAGGAACATTGTCTTTCCAGTAATAAAATAAATTCAAGCCTTGCCAAATAAAATCTTGAACTTGAACTGTTGAAAAATCTAAATCTGAGGTATCTGGTAACGGTTCTCTTACTACGTCATTATCACTACAGCTTATAAATAAAATGTTTATAAATAAAAACACGGTAATTGAATAGGTGAATTTCTTCATCTTAAATGGTTAATCTTAAAAGTTTCCTGCAATATATTAATTTAAATTACAGAAAATAAATACAACTGTAACAAAATTGTAACTTGCTCGTCATAATTGAAACGACAGCATAAATAATGTCGCAATCCAAACTTAAAATGAATCAGTCTGAGTTTTTAAAAACGGTAATGCCTTTTAAAGATAAAGTTTTTCGCTTAGCGAAAAGATTACTTGTATCTATTGAAGAAGCAGAAGATGCAACTCAAGAATTGTATTTTAAACTTTGGAATAATAAAGAGAAATTAAAAAATTACAAGAGCGTAGAGGCTTTTGCAATGACTATGACAAAAAATTATTGTTTTGACCGATTAAAATCAAAACAGGCAAGTAATTTAAAATTGGTTCACAGTAATTATAAAGAAAAAGGAACGTCATTAGATAAACAAGTTGATTTAAACGACAGTGTAAGTAAGATTCATCAAATAATGGAGGATCTACCAGAGCAGCAAAAATTAATTGTACAACTTAGAGATATTGAACAGTATGAATTTAATGAAATTGCTGAAATGTTAAACTTACAGCCAACGGCAATTAGAGTGTCGTTATCAAGAGGAAGAAAAACAATAAGAGAACAATTATTAAAACAACACAATTATGGAATTAGCTAACGTAGAAAAGTTGTTGAAAAAATATTTAGATGCGGAAACTACTATTTCTGAAGAAAAGGAATTAAGAGCTTATTTCTTAAGTGATAATGTAGCGCCGCATTTAGAGGAGTACCAAGCGTTATTCAGATATTTTTCAATCAGTAAAAAAGAAAAGTTAACAAAACCAATCCAATTAAAAGCTAAAAAAACGAATTGGAAATGGTTATCGGTAGCTGCCTCAATTATACTATTGGTAAGTGTTTACACTGGATATCAAAATAACCAACAAAAAAAAGCTGAAAAAATTTACAATGAAACGCGTATAGCCTTGGGAATGCTTTCAGATAATTTAAACAAAGGAAATAGTGCAATAGCGCAATTGCAATATTTTGAAGATGCAAAAAATAAAGTTTTTAAATAACCTAAAGATTAAAATAATGAAAAAAATAATTATAATAGTAGTAGCCGTAGCATTGTCATTTAACAGTTATGCTCAAAGTTCAATGTTCGATAAATTTGAAGATATGGAAGGGGTTTCATCTGTAATTGTAAATCAAGAAGCATTTAAAATGCTGGCAAAATTTAAAGGCGGCGGCCCTGAAGGACAAGAATACTTAGAAATGGTTCAAAACCTAAATTCTTTTAAAGTGTTTACAACTGAAGAAGTTGAAATAGCTTCTCAAATGACAGCGGTAATGACCAAGTATTTGCAATCAGCTAGCTTAACTGAGCTTATGCGAGTAAAGGATGAAGATACAAATGTAAAGATTTATGTTCGTCAGGGAAAAGATGATGACCATGTGAGTGAGTTATTAATGTTTGTGAACGGAGTAGGCAAATACATGAAAGATTCAGATAGTACAACTAAAGCTAAAACGGTAATTTTATCCCTTACAGGAGATATTGATTTGAATAAGATATCAAAACTTACTGAATCTCACATTCCAAATAGTGGGAAACAATTAAAAACTAACTAAAATTTTAAAGATCCGCTTCAAGAATATAGATGGTTCTTGAAGTGGTTTTAAAAAATATGAAATTAAAAATACTAAAATGAAAACAATTTTAAAAATCACTGGGTTTATACTAATTATAGCCATTTCAATAATTGCTTGCGATAACCAAGCTTCTTTACAAAAATATTTTGTAGATAGTAAAGAGAATGACGCATTTATATCTGTAGATCTTCCTGCAAACATTCTTCAGTTAAAAAAAGAAAATGCAAATGAAGATATTAGAAAGACTTTGCAAACAATTAAAAAAGTGAATTTTTTAGCACTTCAAATCACTGATTCAAACGGTGAGTTTTATGCTTCAGAAAAAGAAAAGGTAAAGCAGATTTTAAAAAATCCTAAATACAAACAATTAATGAGAATGAATATGGGGAATGCTAATGTGAGTATTAATTATTTAGGAGAAGAAGAATCAATTGATGAAGTTGTGTTTTTTGGTGCTGAAGACGAAAAAGGGTTTGCTATAATAAGGGTTATTGGAGAAAAAATGAATCCTTCTCAAATAATGAAAATTGCACAAGATGTAAAGATTGATGGAGACTCAAGTGAAATGCAGCAATTGGAAGGGTTGCTTAGTTTAATGAAGTAAGCACAACAGAATATAAAAAAAAGCCATACTTTATTAAGTGTGGCTTTTTTTTTAACGAAGCATTAACGACTATAAGTAATTAATATGCTATTTTTGAGGCTTATATTTTAATAAAATCCCATGAAAAATTTAGTATTAACATTCTTGATGTTGTTTTCAATGTTGATGAATGCTCAAAACACCTCTTACCAGCCGGAAAAAGAAAAAATAAATAATCTAGTGCATACAAAATTGAAAGTTGATTTCAATTTTAATAAAAGTCAATTAAATGGGGAGGCGTGGGTAACCTTGTCGCCACACTTTTACGCAACAGATAAGGTGGTTTTAGATGCTAAATCTTTTGATGTTCATGCGGTTAAGGTGAATAATAAGAACACGGGGTTTAATTACAAAAATAATGAATTAACTATAGAATTAGATAAAACATATAAAAAAGGAGAGTCTTATACGGTATATATAAAATACACAGCAAATCCTGAGGAAATTACACAAAAGGGTAGTGCGGCTATTCAAGATGCGAAAGGGCTTTATTTTATCAATCCTTTAGGTGAAGATCCTAAAAAGCCTACTCAAATTTGGACGCAGGGTGAAACAGAATCTAGCAGTTGTTGGTTTCCAACCATTGATTCTCCAAATCAAAAGACAACGCAAGAAATTTACATAACTGTACCTGATAAGTATTTAACATTATCAAATGGACTTCTTATAAATAAAACCCAAAATAGTAACGGTACCAGAACCGATTATTGGAAAATGGATCAAAAACATGCGCCATATTTGGTGTTTATGGGGGTTGGAGAATTTAGTGAGGTAAAGGATTCTTGGAATAGTTTGGATGTAAATTATTATGTAGAATCGGATTACGAATCAGCTGCTATGGAGATTTTTGGAAACACTCCAGAAATGATGACTTTCTTTTCAACTTTAACAGGTGTGCCTTATCCGTGGGACAAATACAGTCAAATTGTAGTACGTGATTATGTAAGTGGTGCAATGGAAAACACTACAGCGGTAGTACATGGAGAGGGTGCTCAGCAAAAAAAAGGTCAGTTAATTGATAAGAACGAGTGGGAAGGTACAATTGCTCATGAGCTTTTTCACCATTGGTTTGGTAATTTAGTAACAACAGAAAGCTGGTCTAACCTAACGGTAAATGAATCGTTTGCAACCTACAGTGTATATCTATGGTTTCAATACAAATACGGTCAAGACGTTGCTGATGCGCATATGTATGATGATATTCAAGTGTATTTACAGAGCCAAAGCGAAAGCAAAGACCTGGTGCGATTCTATTATGAAGACAAAGAACATATGTTTGACCCGGTGAGCTACCACAAAGGGAGTGCTATTTTAAATATGTTGAGGGACTTTTTAGGGGATGAAGCTTTTTTCGAAGCATTTAATTATTACTTAACAGAACATGAATATGGAACAGCAGAAGCACATGATTTACGTTTGGCTTTTGAAAAAGTGAGTGGCAAAGATTTAAACTGGTTTTTTAATCAATGGTATTACGGAAACGGACATATTAGGCTATTTGCAACATACGACTATAACACAATAAACAAAACAGTAACAATTAATTTAAATCAACAAGGTAAAGTTTTCAACTTCCCTATTTCTATAGATATCTATGATGAAACAGGTAAAAAAAGACATGATGTTTGGGTAGATAGCGCTCAAAATTCATACACATTTCCATATGTAAAACTACCCAAGCTTATTAATGTTGATGCCAAACATGTGTTGTTAGCTGAAATAACTGATTCAAAGTCTTTAGATAATTATATTTTCCAATTTAACAATGCACCTCATTATTTGGATAGAAAACTTGCTTTAGAGGAAATTGTAAAACATCAACAAGTAAATAAAGATGCTCAAAAAGCGGTGGTTAAGGCGTTTGATGATCCGTATTATGAAATTAGAATTATGGCGCTTGAAAACATTGATTTATTTCAAAAATACACTAAAAAGGATATTATTAAAAAAATTGAAAACATAGCAAACAACGATCCAAAAACATTGGTAAGAGCTGAAGCTATAAATGTGCTAGGGAAATTAATCGATCCAATTTACAAACCGTTTTTTGAGAAAGGGTTAAAAAGCCAGTCTTTTGCTGTTATAGGAAGGTCATTAATATCGTTATATCAAATAGATAAACCTTCAGCGTTAGAAAGCCTTAAAACTATTGATGACGATGTTAAAAATCAAATTCCAGATGCCATCACAACTATTTACATTAGAGAAAAAGATAAAGCAAAATTGCCGTTTATAGCGAAACATTTATTAAAAGGAATGTTTCTAACACAGGACCCCCGTACGCAGCAGTTGTATAGCGCTGCATTTAAATGGATTTCTGAAAGTGATAATGAAGAGGCTATTACTAATATTACCAATGATTTTGTGAAGCTTGGAAAGCAGTATAAAAAATACAATTTTGATAAAATGGCTGTTAACATGTTGAATCAACTAGTGAGGGCGCAGCAGGGAGTGAACAATTCAAATAAGAATGAATTGATATTGATTCTAAAAACCGGAATTGCTCAATTGGTAGAGTAAAAATAAATAGTGCGTTATAAAAAAAGTGGCTTCTGAAAAAAAATCAGAGGCCTTTTTTTATTTTTTTAAGGTTGGTAATTTTTAAATGTACCATCTTTAAAAAAAATAACAATTCTGTCAACTTCATTTTCCTTATGATCTTGATTGTTTTTTCTTGTAACCTCTTTTACACCTCCATTATTTTGATTTATTTCAGAAGGAGGATTGACAGGGGGAAGGGGTGTGCCATTATTTAATGCATGAGGAAAATCTCCAACGCCATTTAATAGCCAGTAAAATTCTACTTCTGGAAAAGCTTTTAATACTTTTAGCACAAAATCTAAACTGGGTTTATTTCTTCCTGAAATAATATGTGAAATAGTAGAGCGCTGTACTTCTGTTTTTTCTGCCAACTGAGCCGCTGAAATATTGTAGTATTTTAATAAGATATTTATTCGTTTTGTAAACGCTTCAGTATTCACCATTGTAAACAATATTAATTTTTACAAATGTAAACTAAATTAAGCAACGAGTAAATTAATATTACATCTTTTTTAATATAGAAGGTATGCTTATTAAATAACAACTTCATTTCAATAGTTGTAATCGGCTAATACACAGGTAACAATGAGATGGTGATAGATGTAATCTATTGGAGAATTACGCTAATGTTTTATGGTTTTGAATGTTACTTAAATAGGAATGAATCCTGGTCACAAGCATAAACACAGTGCATAAACCATTTGTTTACTTCTGTAAACTTTGACTGCGTTTACAATTAACAACTGGATTGATTTTGTTAATAATGACAACACATTTTACATATAGCTTAGATTATTTTACATTTGCATTATGAATACAATTTGTAAAGATTTTTTAACCAGCTGGTATCCAAATAATTTTGAAAACAAACTAAGAGGGAGACGAATATTGTTTGATGATATTCAACCTTTATTAGAGGTATTACCTAGTGTTTTTAAAAAAGAAATGTTGGGATATTCAGAAAAAAAGATACCTATTTATAAAATATCAATAGGCACGGGGCCAAAAAAAGTATTAAGCTGGTCTCAGATGCATGGAAATGAAAGCACTGGGACCAAAGCATTATTTGACTTATTTAATTTTTTGAAATCTGAGGATTTAGAAGTGAAAAAAATCACTGATCAAATCCTTTCCAATTGTACCTTAGAATTTATTGTTTTATTAAACCCTGATGGAGCCATTAATTTTACACGAGAAAATGCTCATAAAATTGATTTAAACAGAGATGCTGTAGAAAAGAAAGCAATTGAAAGCAGGTTATTGAGAAAAACATTAGATATATTTAAACCACATTACTGCTTTAATTTACATGACCAGCGAAGTGTTTTTAATGTTAAAGGAACCAACAACCCAGCCACTATTTCATTTTTAGCACCGTCAGAAGATGTAGAAAGAACATTAACAGAGGGAAGAAAAGAAACAATGGGTGTTATTGTTTCGATGAATGCGTTGTTACAAAAAATGATTCCAAATCATATTGGCAGATATACAGATGAATTTTACCCAACAGCTACTGGAGATAATTTTCAAAAATTAGGCTATAATACGGTATTGATTGAGGCGGGGCAGTATAAAAATGACTATGATAGAGAGGTGACAAGGAAATATAACTTTTTTGCTCTTTTACAAGGGCTTTATTTTATTGCTGTTAGTTCAGAACACGCTAATTACACCCCTTATTATGATATCCCTAATAATGACAATAAATTTCTGGATATAATATACAATAATGTTGTGCTTGATAACACTAATAGCACTCAGGTTGTAGATATAGGTATTCAGATGAAATTCAAGGTGTTAGACAATAAATTGGTTATGTATGAAAGTATTGAACAAAAAGGAAATCTTTCAAAATACCACACATACAATCGTATAAATAAGGAGAATATAAGCATTAAGGATTTAAAATTGTCAAATTCGTAAAGAATATGTTTGATTTTAAATAAAATTTAATAAATTTGCATTATATTTAACAAAACAACATCATGAAAAAATTTGTGCTCGATGAAGTTGATCATCAAATATTAGATATTCTGATAGAGAATGCTAGAACTCCTTTTACTGATATTGCAAAAAAATTGGTAGTTTCGGCTGGAACAATCCATGTGCGAGTAAAAAAAATGGAAGATGAAGGAATTATAAAAGGTTCGACTTTGACTCTTGATTATGAAAAAATGGGTTACTCGTTTATTTCACATGTTGGGATTTATCTTTCAAAGACTTCTAAAACAAAGCTTGTAATTAATGAATTAAAGAAAATACCCAACGTAACAGTTGCTTTTATTACTGCAGGGAAATTTAATATTTTTTGTAAAATTAGAGCAAAAGACACAACCCATGCAAAAGAAATAATTTTTGAAATTGATGACATTGATGGTGTTTCAAGAACTGAAACTATGATTTCTTTAGAAGAAAGTATCAACGATAAAACAAGGTTAATGCATTCTATTTTTAAAGAAATTTAAACTTAAAATAAAACGCATTAAAACACCTTAGAATTAAATTTCTAAGGTGTTTTTTTTTGCCTCTTTAGTTTATTAGTATATTTGATAGTATACATTGAAAAATGGGTCCAGAAAATAGTGAAATTGGAGGTGTAAATTTCAGTAGGGGTGATTATTCGAATAATCAACTAATTGAATTGTATCAATCATTAATAAAAACTAGGATGATTGAGGAGAAGATGCTTATTCTTCTGCGTCAAAACAAAATTTCAAAATGGTTTTCAGGAATAGGTCAGGAAGCCATTTCGGTAGGTGTTACCAAAGCACTAAATTTTGATGAGTATATTTTACCGTTGCACCGTAATCTTGGTGTATTTGTTTCCAGAAACATACCTTTATATCAACTTTTTTCTCAATGGCAAGGAAAAGCAAACGGATTTACCAAAGGTAGAGATCGTTCATTTCATTTTGGAACCCAACAGTACAAAATAATTGGAATGATTTCTCATCTTGGACCTCAACTAGGAGTGGCTAACGGAATCGCACTGGGGAATTTATTGAAAAATAAACAAAATGTAACGGCCGTTTTTAGTGGTGAAGGAGGTACAAGTGAAGGCGATTTTCACGAAGCCTTAAACATTGCCGCTGTTTGGGACTTGCCTGTTATATTTTGTGTAGAAAATAATGGATATGGGTTATCAACACCTATAATTGAGCAATTTAAATGTCACAATATTGCAGATAAAGGGGTGGGCTATGGTATGGAAAGCTACATTGTTGATGGGAACAACATACTAGAGGTACACAGAAAAGTAAGTGAAATTGCGGCTAGTATCAGATTAAAACCTAGACCGGTTTTAATTGAATTTAAAACGTTTAGATTAAAAGGACATGAAGAGGCTAGTGGCACTCATTATGTTCCACAAACTGTAATAGATAAATGGACAAAAAAAGATCCTATTGCTAATTTTTATTTGTATTTAACAAAAGAAAAAATTCTTACAAAAGCATTAAACGCACTCATAAAGGAAGATATAACCCGTGAAATAAACGAACATTTAAAAATTTCTTTTGAAGAAAAGGTAATCAAATCTACTATAAAAAATGAATTGGCTGATGTGTATAAACACGTGAATTATATAAGAACCCTACCTTCAATAAATAAATCACCTATTAGATTTGTTGATGCTATTTCACAAGGTCTTCAGCAAAGTTTAGAGCGCTATAAAAACATTGTAATTATGGGGCAGGATATTGCTGAATATGGTGGTGTTTTTAAAGTTACTAAAGGTTTTTTAGAAAAATTCGGAAAAGAAAGAATTAGAAATACCCCCATATGCGAATCGGGTATTATAGAAGTTGCATATGGCCTTTCAATTATGGGTTATAAAGCTATTGTGGAACTTCAATTTTCCGATTTTATCACCTCTGGGTTTAATCCGGTTATAAATTTATTGGCTAAATCTTATTATCGTTGGGGGCAGAGTGCAGATATTGTATTAAGAATGCCTTGTGGAGCTGGTGTAGAGGCTGGTCCTTTTCATAGTCAAACAAATGAAGCTTGGTTCACAAAAACACCTGGTTTAAAAGTCGTTTATCCTGCATTTCCGTATGATGCTAAGGGTTTATTAACAACTGCCATTGAAGATGAAAACCCTGTTTTGTTTTTTGAACATAAAAAATTGTACCGTTCAATTTCTCAAGATGTTCCTAATGAATATTTCTCAATTCCATTGGGAAAAGCAGCACTTATAACCACGGGGTATGATATTTCAATTGTTTCTTATGGCGCCGGTGTACATTGGGCTTTAAAGGAAATTGAGAAAAATCATATTTCGGCTGATTTGATTGATTTAAGAACATTAAAACCATTAGATACTGAGGCAATTTACAAATCAGTAAGAAAAACAGGAAAAGTTTTAATTTTACAAGAAGACACTCTTTTTGGCGGAATTGCCTCTGATATATCTGCTTTAATTAATGAAAATTGCTTTAAATATTTAGACGCACCGATAAAAAGATTGGGCAGTTTGGAAACTCCAATTCCATTTGTTAAACATTTAGAAGATCAGTATTTACCTATTGATAGGCTGTATGAAGAAATTGTTAATCTTCTTAACTATTAACATTCAACTGATTTTAATCACCTAATAAAACAGATGAAACAATTAATTTCTTACCAACAGGCTGAGAGCTCTTGTTTATAATTTAGGAGGCTTAAGAAGTGTTTAATAAAGTTTTTTTTAAGTCTATTGGGGTTTATTACAATTACTATATATCATTTCTTTTATAGGTAATATTGACAAGAATCACTATTGCACTTGATAATGGTCATTGCAGTTACTTTTAAATTAAAATAACTTAGTACCACTTATAAAACGATTAATTAAACTAAATATAAAATTATGACGCTATTAAGGTTTAACAGAAGTCTTCCTTTATTTGACCAAATGTTTACTGAAAGTTTGGATAGTGGTGCTTTATTGCAAAAAAATGTGATTTCAGAAGAAAATTGGATTCCAGCAATTAATGTAAAAGAAAACGAGGATAATTTCGATATCGAAGTTGCGGCTCCTGGTTTTTCAAAAGAAGATTTTGAAGTAACTATTACCGATAACATTTTATGCATATCGGCAACAAATGAAAAAAACACTAAAGAAAAAGAAGAAGGTTATAGTAGACAAGAGTTTTTTTACGGCGCTTTTAAACGAACCTTTACTTTACCAAAAAGTATTGATTTTACTAAAAAGATAAATGCCAAGTATAAAAACGGTGTTCTTAGAGTTCATTTAGATAAATTAGATATTTTAAAGGGTGAAGAACACAAGAAAGTGATTGAAATAATGTAATCTTCTAATCTGTCCGAGAGGTTTATAAAAATGAATCTCTCGGATTTATTTTAATACCATAAATATGAAACGTATAATTCCAACACAACAAAAAGCAACGTTCAATAATAGTTTGGAGCCTTTACTTGCTAAAACAAAGGAGTGGACTTCTGAAATAACGTTCACAAAGGTTGAGCAATTATTTTTAAATGAAATACTTTCTGAGCATATTATTAGTTTATGCAAAACTAATAATTTTCAACAAGCTAAATTACTATTAAACGGTATAGCTCATGAAAAAAAATTAGGAGATCAATTGCTTCAAAGTATCAAAGCCCATAAAGTAAACTTAGCTTTATTAATTGAAAACATTTATTTAAAAAGAGGAGTTAACTTAAAAAAAGATCACCAAAATTTAAAATTGGAAGTAAACAATTACATCGATAATTTTAAATATTTAAAAGAACAAATATTTGAATTGGTTTTATATATCATGAAAAAGGAAAAAGAGAAAAAATTATTGGTCAATTAATTGTATCTAATAATTTAAGTCGTTTTTTAAATTACATTCTTTGAAATGTTAGTATATAAGTTATCTGCCATTAAGTAAGGCATAATTAGTGTTATTTAAAGGCTATAATTTAATACCATTAAAAATTGAGTTAATTTATTTGGGGTGAGATTAACTTATTTTTAATCAATAGCATAGAATATTATTTTATCATATTCTATAAAGAGATTTAATTTTTAAAACGGCTTTTTTATAAAAAAGACCATTTAAAGGTTTTAAAAACCTTGTGCCAGTCATCAGGTAAATTAGCTTTGACGGCTATATTTTTTTCAGTAATAGGATGTGTAAAATTTAATTGATACGCATGTAAAAACAAATTACAACAATCAAATTCGTTTTCAAACATACGATTGTGAAAGCGGTCACCATATTTATAATCGCCTACAATGGGATGGCTTATTTTGTTCATGTGAATACGCAATTGGTGCATTCTTCCAGTAGTAGGCAATAATTTAACCAAACTATATCGAGCATTTTCATACGGATGAACTGGAATATTTATTTGTTTGGTACGTAAAGGCTCAACAAAGGTTTCTGCTTCTTTATAACAATGTGTATCTGGGTTTTTAACAGGCGATGTAATTAAATTTGAATATTCAATAAATCCACGAACAATTGCAATGTAAATCTTTTCTATTTTGCCTACTGTAAATAAATCTTGAAAAATTGTAACATCCTTTTTATGTTTTGCCAAAACCAATACGCCTGAAGTTTTTCGATCCAATCTATGTAGCGGATAAAAATCAGCTCCTAATTGCTTTGATAAAAGCGCTAGCAATGTAGGTTCCTTAATGTTGCGAGCATAATAAGAATTATGGATAAGCACATTGTTAGGTTTATTTACCACAATTATATAATTATCTTCAAAAAGTATTTCCACAACCATTTCGCAAATATAGGGTATAAAACTTGTTAGACATACTTAATTTATCAAATCAAAAAAAGTCTTTTTTAGGCAATAAACATTTGCAATATATAAAGTCTTAAAGTTTATGATATATGCAGGAGTATTCTTTAAAAATACCTTCTTAGCAATAATTAAAAATAGCGTTTTCAGCTGAAAACAAAATATTATGTAAGAGTTAAATTAATTAAAAAATCATGCACATTGTTGTTGTCAATACTTAAATTCGCAATTCAAAAGAAGCACAATATGCAACACATTTATGAAATTATAGCGGGCTATTTCTTACCTTGGTATTATTGGTTTTTCGCTTTTTTAGGGGCGTTTTTATTGGGTTTTAGTAAGTCAGGTATAAAAGGAATAGGCGTTATAATTGTATTGCTTATGGCATTTGTATTTGGAGGAAAAAACTCAACAGGGATATTGATTCCACTCATGATTTTGGCTGATGTTTTTGCCGTGATCTATTACCATAGGCACACGCAATGGGTATATTTACTTAAACTCTTACCCTCAATGGTTGTTGGTGTGTTGATAGGTGTATGGTTTGGAAATGATATTTCAGAAAATTTGTTTAAGCAAATAATGGCCGTTTTTATACTCATCACTGTGGCTATTATGGTTTATATGGAGCGAAAAAAAAACAAAAGCATTCCAACCAACAAATTGTTTTCTAATGGGATGGGCTTGTTATCAGGAATTACTTCTATGATTGGTAATTTAGCTGGTGCCTTTGCAAGTATTTATTTTTTAGCTATGCGCTTGCCAAAAAATGAGTTTATAGGTACGGCAGCCTGGTTATTTTTTATTATTAATGTGTTTAAATTACCGTTTCACATTTTTGTATGGAAAACAGTTACTACCGAAACAGTTTTATTAAATTTGTTACTTGCACCAAGTGTAATTATTGGATTTTTTGTAGGTGTACAATTGGTAAAGTTGATTCATAATCATGTATACAGAAAATTTATTTTAGCTGTAACTGCCATAGGCGCCATTACTATTTTACTAAGTTAAATTATACGTTATGATTGAATACTTTTTTCAATGCCCGTATTGTTGGAATAACATTTCTATGTTATTAGATGCTTCAGTTAGAAGCCAAACGTATATTGAAGACTGTGAGGTTTGTTGTAACCCCATTGAAATAAACGTACAATTTAATAATTTTGAATTAATGAATATTGATATAAATACCATAGAACAATAAAAATTAAAGATATATTTTATGAATACCACCCTAAACACACAAGAAAGCTTTGTACACATTGTATTTTTTTGGTTGAAAAACCCAACAAACTTAACTGACAGAGAAGCATTTGAGCAAAATATGAGTAAATTATTAGAAACTTCACAGTATGCTAAAAACAAACATTTTGGCGTTCCAGCCAACACAAATAGGCCGGTAGTAGATAACAGCTATACTTATTGTTTAAAAGTTACATTTGAAAATCTAGAAGAACACAACAACTACCAGGTAGAAGCAGCTCATAAATTATTTATAGCTGAATCGTCAAAACTATGGGAGAAAGTATTGATTTATGATTCTGAAACTTTTTAAAACAAGGTTATAAGCCCAAAGCTTGTTTTAACTGTATTACTGTTTGCATACCTGATTGTCGCCAAGCTTGTTTCCCCTTTTTAAAAACCATAAAAGTGGGAACCCCTTGTACCTGATATTTTGACGCAATACGTTGATTGGTATCCACATTAATTTTTATAATGCTCACCTTATCTTTTAATTCAGATTTTAATTGTTTTAAAATAGGAACCATAGATTTGCAAGGTCCACACCAGTCGGCATAAAAATCTACCAATACAGGAACTTCTTGATTTACTATTTGATCGAAGGACTTTTTCATTTTAACAGTAGCTTATTAAATTATAATATATAAAATTACAAAATTATTATTGAAAATTAACATAGCAAAATGCGGTCTAATCATTTTTAAACGGCTAAGAAACAATTGATTTTTTCTTTTCGTCTTTTTTCACATAAAATAATACAAGTATTGATAAGATACTACAAATTAGAAACCCAACAAATAAGGGAAGGGTAGATGTTGAAACAGTTCTACCAATATAAATACTAATTGGAACCGCCATAAGGGTTGATAAAAAACCGGTTAATGCGGCACCCATTCCTGCAATATGGCCAACAGGCTGCATGGCGAGTGCTCTTACATTTCCAAAAAGAAAACCAATTGCAAAAAATTGTAATGCAAAAAAAAGCAACAAAATAAATATACTTGGATTTTCACCACTTGAAAAAAGTAGTATATAGGTGAGCGAAATTAAGAAAAACAACCACAATGCAATGCTAACCAATTTTTTCATACCAAATTTTAGCACTAAAGTTCCGTTTAAAAGTGTCGCGGCTCCAACCGATATTGCTAAACCTGCGAAAATGAAAGGAAATTCGTTTACCAAACCATATTGTCGTTGAAAAATTTGCTGAGAAGTACTTAAATACACCATAAATGATCCGGTAATAAAACCTGAAATTACGGTGTAACCAATAGTATCGTTATAGCTTAGTAATTCTTTAGAACTGCTCACAAATTGTTTTGGGGTAAACAATTTTCTGTTTGCAGGCAATAAGGTTTCGGGTTGCCGGATATAAAACCAAAAACAAACCATTACAGCAAACACAAGCTGAATATAAAAAATAGCTTTCCAGCCATATAAGTCTAACATAAATTTACCAAGTGCCGGGGCTACTATAGGAACTAGTAAAAAAATAACTGTTACAAACGACATAATTCTTGCCATATAATCGCCGCTATAAGCATCTCTAATAATAGAAATACTAATAGTTCTTGGCGCTGATAACCCAATTCCCTGTAGTAATCTACCCAATAACATAAGCTCTAAAGACTCCGCCGAAACACAAATAAAACTAGCAATTATAAATATTCCAAATCCCATATAAACAATGGGTTTTCGGCCTAAAGTATCCGATAAAGGACCAAATAATAAAGGACCAATTCCCAACCCTAAAAATATAGAAATTATCAGCAATTGGCTGTCTCTTGAATCTAAAACGTTTAACGAACTACTTATAATATCCAACGCTGGAAGTAAAGCATCTATGGCCAGGGCTACAACCGACATTAAGGAAGCCATTAATGCTATAAATTCTAATGGAGAAGGAAGCTGTTTTTGCATGTTGCAAATGTAGTGCAATTGTATTTGATGTAACAAGCAGCATTATTGTTAAATAATGATGACTCAATAAGATTTTGTAATTTGCATTAATTAAAACATATTTTATGAATATAAATACACTAAAAGAGCAAATTAAAGAGGTTGATATTTATGTTTTAGATCAAATTTTAAAAGGAATCTATACTATTGGAAATAGCATATTAGATGTTGGTTGCGGACGTGGTAGAAACTTAAGGTGGTTTTACAAGGCAGGTTTTGAAATACATGGAATAGATCTTAATGTTGATGATATTGCATATTGTAAGCAACGCTATAAAAAACAACAAGTACATTTTGCAACAGGTTCATTAGAACAACTACCATATAATGCAAATTCTTTTGATCATGTAATTTGTGTAGCGGTATTGCATTTTGCTGAAAATTTAAACGACTATTTAAAAATGTTTAATGAATTATTGCGTGTGTTAAAACCTCAGGGAACGTTAGTAATTAGAACCGCCGCAAGTTTTGGTATTGAAAATTTAATTGAACCAATTGGAAACGGTGTTTATAAATTACCTGATGGATCAACACGCTTTTTGCTGAATACTGAAATATTGGATACTATTAGAGAGAAGAAAAACATGTTTGTAGTGGAAGATGTAAAAACCACCATTGTTGAAAATAAAAGAGCCATGACCACATTGATGATCAAAAAGGGTGAAGAGGCAATTTGAAAAATACTATTTAACATAATATAAATTATAGTACATTTTGTAGTGTTGGTTTAGCCAGTGGCTGAAGCAACAATCAAGAAAGGTGGCGCGCTGGCGATTATACAGTATTTAGTACTATTATTAAAATGATAGTTATAATTCTATATTATGTAAAATATCCCACAGTATTTAGATATCATAAGAAACGTTTGTGCTTGGGTCATTAAACATTATCGTTTTACTTCTCGTTTAAATTTAATATTCTGTACAATTGTTCAAGTTTTTTTAAATACGCGATTCTCAAGAAACTTCAGATTTTGAATAAAATTGAATATTCTCGTTCTAAAAGTTTTCAGAATGTTCTCGTTGTATTGGCGCAACAGTTTACGGCATAATTTAGAAAGTCCAGTGGACTTTTGAAATTTTGAGCGAGCCTTTTTGCGTTGGTAATACCAGATAATTTCTAAACACTTGCTTTAATTTCATTTCCAAATTAGCTTTCTTTCATTATGCTTATCTTTTTTTCTTGATAAAAAAAGAAATCGACTTTAGGAGATTCACGAACACTTAAAACAATAAAAAATGCGTGAGCTAAACAAAAATTCAAGGCTGCATATAATTTTGGAAACAATTAACGGCTCATTCGCTATATTTTAGGAAACATTGTAACTATTAACATTGCTTTGAAGTTATTGGATAATTGAAATTATTAAGAAACTGTATTACTAAATCCCTAAAATATGGACACTCATCTCTCCTATTGTTTTAGCCAAAATTTTATGAGGCCATTTAACCATTTATCACCTGTAACATAGTATCTACAAGATCATTTTTATGGCAATAATAAAGGCTTGTTAATTTATTCAGTACCTTTAAAAGATAATCTTCAACTTTTTACTAGGTCACTTTATGAAATTCCTCAAAAATTTATTAGTAATTGTAATTTTCTTTTATAGTGTAATCGGAATTTCTCAAACCAGAAGTTTTAGTTCTAATAATATAGATTCCTTACTTACTGCTTATCAATCAAAAACAACTATTGGGCTACCTAAAGCCTACTGTTTAGATCAAATTGTCCGATTTTATACTGTAAATAAAAACTTTGAGTTAGCTGATGAATTCAGTTTACAATATGACAATATTAGCAACAGTCTAAACAATAAAGATGTCACTTACCGCTATTTATACAGAAGTTCATATCTGCATTTTTTAAAATCTGACAAAAAAGAATTAGATACCATAAACTTTACCAAAGCGTATAAATATTTTGAAAAAAAAGACCCAAAATTCACTCCTTTTATGGCGAACCAAATGGTTAGTTATTTAAGAGGAACAGATGGTTTTGGTGCAAAATGGTTAAAAGATAAAGAACAACTAATTACTTGGTACTTAAAAGCAGGTGAAGCTAATTATAAATACGGTTATTATAGTGATGCAGAAAGAGTGTTTTTTAATGCTGGTTTAAATATTAGTTATAAAAACCCTAAAAGACAGTCTGCTGCGCTTAGAAGATCTATTGACGCGAATAGAAAAGCGAAAAACAAAGTTCCTTTTAATACGTATATGAAGTTAACGGAAGTGTATTTAAATACTAAAAATAGTGAAGATTATATTGATTCTGTTCTCGAATTAGAAAAAGAAATAGTTTCCTTAAAACAAGAGAATTTAATAAAACAGTTTAAATTAGAACTAGAGTTCAATAACTTTTATGAAAAAGTTGAAAAGAGAAAAAAGAGAATTATTCTTGAAAAAGAAATTGAAGCAAATTTTGCTTTAGTAAATAAAAGAAGAAAGGTTTTAGAAGAAAGGTTTGGAACAATTAACTTACCTCAAGGAGTTTATAAATATGATTATTATGATTCAAAATCAAACAAAGAAAGTTACATTTTAACTATTGACCAATCTATTATAACAAAAAAGATTATTAGTAAATATGATAATTCAACAACCAATTATAAAGTTCAGGTAGATTACCCCATTTCAGAGAGCAAAAAACTATTAATTGTCGAGAACTTATCTACCACTTATGTTAATGGATTAGATTTAATTTTACTTGAAAATAAAAACAATAAACTCATCATTAACGAAGGTGATATCTCTTCTAACTCTCCAGAAAGTCAATTAGAATTAATCAATCATTTGATAGATAAAAATGAAGAAATTGTGTTGCAAAATAATATATGGAAAAGCACGAAAAGTTACTTCAATCAGAAAATATACGAAAGTCTCATAAAACTTCCAAAAATTAAAGAAAATGAAGTCGAAGATTTTAAATTAAAATTAAAAAAAATTTTAAATAAAAATGAAACCAGTGATCAGTTTTGGTTTGCTAATCTTATCTCTTTTGAAATGAGAAAATCTAAAGGTTTTGTTGTTAGAAATTTGCTTGTGGAAAAAGGTTATCAACCATTTAGCTCTATTCCTGAACTCTATAAATATGAGCAAGATAACAATCCAAAACCTGTAGATAAAATAACCAAAGCTTTTGATTTTATTTTATTTCTAAATCATTATGTTTATCCCTTTTTAAAGTACTTAGTACTGTTCATATTACTGCGTTTTATTTATTTGAAAGCTAAAAAAGAGCCTAAGAATGAAGACAATAATGTAAAAACCAAAAAACCAAAAGTTTCATATATTGTATTCGGTACTTTAGGTTGCACAATTGCTGGCGCAATTCTTGGTTTTTTTGGAACTTGGGAAATTACCCAATTAATGGGTAATTATAAAGGAGGTGGTGAGATTGCTGTTGCATTTTTCTCTTTTTTGGGATTAATTATTGGTACTGGATTAGGTTTTGTTATAGGTCTGATCATTACTACTAGAAAAAAGTAATAAAGATTGATAACTGAAATTAAGTCAAAATAAAAACAAAAAATTACTATGAAACTAGCACCACAAATTATTTCCAAGGTTTTATTTTTTCTCATAGTATTTCTTTTTTATGCTTGTGGACAATCCATAGGTTATAAAGAAGTAGAATCAGAAATTCGCTACTACCATTCAACTGATCCAGAATGGCTTCCTTCAGCAGCTGGACCAGGTAAAAAAAGTGTATATATTAGACTTAAAAATGTAAATAAGAACAAGTTTAAAATTTTTGGAATAATTGCAAAAGATGACCAAAATATATGGTATGCAGGTAAACCAATCATTGGGGCAGATTCTGAATCATTTGAGGTTTTGGAAGGCCCTTATCAAAAAGATAAATTTACTGTATATTTCAATGGTAAACCCTTAATAGGTATACAAAGTGATAATTTTGAAATCATTAAAGCATTTAACGATTATAATGTATATGCTAAAACTAATAATACCATACTTTATAGAGAAAAGCCATTAAATGTGACCTCAGTTCAAAATTTTGAATTTATACCAGAGCATATGTTTTGGGCAAGAGATGGTGTCAATTATTTCTATTTAGACAGAAAAATAAATACAGGTAATTATAAGGATATTGATATTATTATTGGAGGATGGTTCAAGGATAAACAATTTGTTTACAATTCTGTTGGAGACACACTCAGATTGAAAAATCGTTCTGAAAAAAATATTGAGCGTTTAGATATAAAAAGTATAGAGAAAACAGAATTATACGGCTTTTTAAAAGATAAATATGGCTACATTAATGGAAACGACAATAAGCGCATTACTAATCAGGAATATAAATACTATTTAAAACATGATAATTAAGTTACCTTTTGGATGAAAATACCCAAATTGAAACTAGAAAAGGTTTA
>Ga0224504_10000108_pt1 | contig 32676 bp, 27 predicted proteins | sample SF_Oct11_sed_USG_3_FD_170160 | JGI IMG/M metagenome (GOLD analysis project Ga0224504, IMG submission 170160) | Sediment microbial communities from San Francisco Bay, California, United States - SF_Oct11_sed_USGS_24 | ecosystem: Environmental > Aquatic > Marine > Sediment | place: USA...
AATAGTTATGAGTCATATAATCCGACTCATAATCGATCGGTCGTAGGTTCAAGTCCTACTGGGCCCACCATTTTTTGGAAGTGTATACCGGTTACATAGGTAACACTTGATTCCAAGCGCCAGGGCTACAGTTGATAGCCCAATAGTCAACGTACCCAAGTTAATCTTTCAGTAAACCACCAGCTTCAATCAACTGTTCAACCGCCTTTTGAAAGTTTTTCAGAAACTCCCCCGTTAAAATCAACCGGTCATCTTCAATCTTAATTTCGTCATCATGCTGAGCAACAAAGTTACGAATCCTGTCCGGATTTCGATTCAGACTCACCCTGCCATTGGCATGAAGAAGGCAGCTTCTGATGTCCTGACAGCCCTTTACGAACATCCAGGGCCTTGAGCGGGAAAGATCCATTCCGACTTCTTTCAAAACCGGCTTAAACCTTCCAATACTGCCCTTCGCTTCGAGCAGTTCAGTCGTTGGTGCGTGTTGCTTCCAGGTATGGAAAAGCCACTCTTCAAGATGACTGACCATCATCAGAAACGTATTGATCCTCAGATTGTATTCGAATGTGCTGCTGAAGAGGTCTTTCCTGGTCTCAAGGTCAGCTTTTTCCTGCTCAGATAATGAGACACCCTCCTCCAGTTCCCCATTTATCCGGGAAGCTTCCTTCTGAAAGTGTCTTCTTACTTCATTGTGAAAACTCACAATAAAAGCAAGATCATTCTTTGATTCGAACTTTAACGAGTTGCCTGGTGAAATGGTTTTGTTCATCGATTTTTCACTCTAACCCTCGGCAGCCTTCATCAAAGCGGCCCTGTTGCTGAAGTAAATCGAAGCTGGCCGAATGGCCGTTAAGACTAACTCAACAACAGAGCCGGTTAATATAGGCAGATCGACTAAATATCAGTAAACCAGGAATCCGTCAAAAATCATCTCTAACGGCCAATCGGGATCAGCCATTCCCTCGTTGGTGATATAGATTGTGCCAAGTACCTCGCCCATGGCGCCTGCAAAACGTCCGGTTCCTCCGGTGATGAAGAATGGTCCCTCCTGGACGATGATCTCCGGACCAAACGCAACCGTCGGAGTGATGTAGTTGAAGTACAGTTCGTCACCGTTAGCTGCCACCAAAGAACCTTGTCCGATCCCGACCATACTCGTGCAGTGATCGCTTTCATACAGGGTCTCACCAAGGTGACTCATGTCACCCTGGGTGACGGCATGCGTTCTTAGCCCGACTTCAGCACAGTTTTCATCAATTGACCAAGTGGCTTCACCATAAAGCGTGCCTTTGAAAGGTCGCTCCCTGGGATTGTCGCCCGCAACTGCAGACATGGTGAAGAACGCAAGGGTCAATGTAGTAAAAATGCAGAAAAAGAATCGTTTGTTGTTCATGTCAACAACCTCCCATGTATTTCGCCGGGCAAGGTGAGGCCACCCGGCACAGGCCACTATCGAATCGGAGGACTATCGGTTGTTGTTTGCAGACTTTTAAGATCAGCCTGGCGAAGGGATAGCATTAATAAGTATAGTAAAAAAGTAAAATTTTTCCATGAGCGAAGGGCCATCGCATCGTTGAACGAGCTTCGTGTTTTCCACCATCGCTGCCTGACCCCGCGACGCGGGTTTGCTCAGCCCGGCTCCAGTCTGAAACGTTCCCGCAAGAACCGCGCAATACCCTCCTCATCGTGGTGCCCGATAACCGCCGTGGCGGCGGCTTTGATGGCATCGTTGGCGTTGGCTGGCGCGTAACTCTCGTCGGCCACCTCGAACATGCTCAGGTCGTTGTCGTTATCACCAAAACAGACGACACGCTCTATGCCCAGCAGTTCTTTCATGATCTTGATGGCGCCGCCTTTGCTTGCATCGCTATGGTGCACATCAAGCCAGCGCCATTGCCGGCCTTCCCATGCAATGCCGGAATAGGCCACCAGGTTTGGTTCGTCTTTGACATTGTTCAGCACAGCCTTGATCGCTTCGCTCGAGCCGATGGCGTTGACATGGGTGATGGCGGCGTCAGCGGGCAGTACGTCAAGGGCGCGTGACGAGATGTTGTCTTCAATTTCCAGGTTGTAGATCAGTCTTTGCTCGATGGCTGATTGCAGCGCTGGATGGTAGACAATATTCTCCTGGTCTTCCTCCAGGGTAAAAACAAAGGGAGTTACACCCTGCTGGATACAGGCATGGACGATATGGCCAAGCTCATCCACCGTCAGCATGGCCCCGCTAGAATATTGCCCTTGTTCCGGATGCCAGATCATGACGCCGTTTTTATAAGCCTGGGGCAACAGGAACTGGTGCCCCTCCAGGATGGCCCGCGCGCCATGCAGCGTGCGGCCGGTAGCGACGGTGTAGGCAATTTCGTGTTCGGCGAGCAGCTTGAGTGTTTCACTCGTGTAATCCGTGATAGCGGAGTCCTGATTCAACAGCGTGCCATCGAGGTCAAATACTATGAGTTCCACTTGAGAAATCCATGCTGAGAAACAAGGTACCAGTGTCGCCGCCCGGGCGCGCCGATGCAATCGATTGCTGCTTCGCAAAGCCTACGTTTATCAATGCAGCTTGGCGTTAACCGTGGAGTATCCCATCCCATCCGGCTCCTTGCCAGCACGCAGCAGACGTAAGATATCGCCACTTGCAAGGTCGATCTCGGTGATGACATCGGCGTTGGCATGTGCGACGAAGGCGTGACCACCATTATTATCAACAACCACACCGATGGGGACCGAGCTTTCACCGAAACGATCCGCAAAGAGACGGTCTTCGGAACCCATGCTATTGATGTCAAACGCTACTGTACGGATCTCATCAAAACTGGCGGCATCGTAGATCACCAGGTCACCCGCCCTGGCCCGTGTAACCAGCACCTGGCCCTTTGATGTGGCCGTGGCGCGGATCGGGAAGCCCTTCGAGGAAATGATTTTCAGCGGTTCCAGGCCATCGCCATCAAGCACGGTGATGGTGTCTTCGTCACGGTTGGTCACCCAGATGTGCCCTTCCCCGGCAGCTACGGCAAGCCCTTCGGCACCTTTTCCCGTGTTGACATTCATCAGCCGTTTTGCAGATTCAAGATCAATCACGGTCAACGAGGACGAGCCCATGTTGGTCGTATATGCTCGCTGCCTTGCCGGGTCCAGCGCCACCATGTGGGATATCTCCTGATCTGTTTTTATCACCTTGCTTACACTGGCTTGCTCCACATTGACCACGATCAGTGCCTGGTTGCCTTCCACGGTTACAGCAACCTGGTCTTTATCGATCCACTCGACACCATGGGGCCTGCTGTATTCACCGAGGTCAATGGTTTTCACCACGCTTGCAGATGCTATATCGATCAGTGTGAGGCTATCGCCGGGGTTTCCGCGCCGGCCGTAATTGGTGACCATGGCAAACTGTCCATCGGGCGAAATACCGACTTCATGCGGTCCTTCACCGGTGGGTAGCGTGGCGACTACTGCGCCGTTTTGCAGGTTGATCAGCGATGCGGTGGCCTCCGCCTTGTTGGCGACCACTAGTGTTGCAGCCCAGGCAGTTGGCAGTATGCATACACCAACGATAAGGGCCAGCAGTGCAAAGTAGTTAACGTGTTTCATTGAAGCTCCTAAGTAATAAATGCGTAATGGGGTACCGCGACCAGGCGTCACTAGGCCCGAACCCTCTCCATACCGGGATCATACATCGGTCTGAAAGAAACGGTCGCTGGATAAATTTCCCCGGCTATCTCAACCTCCCACACCCCCTCATCAAGCCAGGCTTTGTTCACCACCTCGCCTTCAACCATCGCGAGACCCACGGCGCCGCCGAGTGTGTGGCCATATGAGGCCGCCCGGATATCGCCGACTGCTACACCGTTGCGGCGAACGATCTCGGCATGGAACATCATCGGCTGCGGGTCTTTTACCAGCACTTGCACCAATCGCCTTGAATAAGGCGCCGCAGCTTTCTTCCTCACACACTCTGCCTTGCCAATAAAATCACATTCCTTGTTCAGATTCACCGCAAAGCCCAACCCCACCTCATACGGATCATCCGTATTATCAATATCATGCCCGTAATCCCGATAGCCCTTTTCCATACGTAAACTGGCAAGCGCTTTAAGCCCGGCATGACGCAGGCCAAACTCCTTGCCCTTCTCCACTATCAAGTCATAAACATGCGTCGCCTGCTCAGCTGGAATATTCAGCTCATAGCCTAATTCACCAAGATAGGTAATCCGCACACACATCACCCTCGCAAGTCCGATATCAATTTCCTTTACACTGCGAAATGGAAATGCTTCATTGGAGAGATCTGCTGCAGTCAGTGACTGGAGTAGCTCTCTCGACTTAGGCCCCTGGATATTCAACTGTCCGTAGGCAGACGTAACATCGGTCACAAATACATGTTGATCATCACCAATATTTCTCTTCAGCCAGGTCTCCGTATGCCGGTGCGCGGTATCCGATGACACCACCATGTACTTTTCATCATCGAACTTGATTACGGTCAAATCCGCTTCGAGTTTGCCGCTGTGATTCAGCCATTGGGTGTAGGTGATTTTTCCCGCCTCACCATCCACTTCATTGGCTGAAACATAGTTCAGAAACTTGCCGGCATCCCTGCCCTGCACCAGGAACTTGGCCATGAATGACATATCCATGGCAATCACGCCTTCGCGGCATGCCCTGTGTTCAGCGGCCCACCAGGGGAACCAGTTTTGCCGGCCCCAGGAGAGTTTTTCAACTTCAGGTTTGTGGCCCTCAGGTGCATACCAGTCAGGCGACTCCCAGCCGCTAACATCCCTGAAATAGGCGCCATTTGCGGCTAACCGGTCATGAAATGGTGATTTTTTAGCACCACGGGCTGTTTGCGGAGAGCGCGTTGGATAGTGACATTTGTACACCAAGCCAAGCGATTCCAGGGCGCGGCTTCTACGATATTGGGGGTTACATTGATAGGGGTGGAATCGGTCGATATTCATAGCGGTGATATCAACATCTGCCGTGCCATTGAGTATCCAGTGCGCCAGCACCCTGCCGAGACCGCCACCGGTGATGATGCCTACAGAGTTCAATCCGGCTGCCACCCAGTAATTTCTGAGTTCCGGCGCCTCGCCGACAATCGGGTTCAAATCGGGGGTAAAGCTTTCCGGTCCGCAGAAAAACTTCCTGATACCGACATCCATTGAGACCGGCACCCGGTTCATCGCACGCTCAAGGAAGGGTGTCATCCTGTCCCAGTCCGGCGGTATCTCGCCAAATGAAAAATCATCGGGTATGCCTCCCACCCGCCAGGGTGCGCAATCCGGCTCAAACAGGCCGATCATCATTCCGCCGGTTTCTTCACGGTAATAGGCGTGACAGGACGGGTCTTCCAATATGGGCAGGTCTTTCACTGCACCTTCCATATCATCGGTGATCAGGTAGTAATGCTCGGCGGCCTGGTTGGGGATGTGCACACCACTAAGTTCACCAAACTGCCGGGCCCACATACCGGCACAGTTAATAACGATCTCGGCCTCGATATCACCTTTGTCAGTTTGCACGCCCTTCACTGTTCCGCGATGGCTGAGCACACCCTTGACCATGGTGTTCTGAATAATTTTTACGCCCCTCAATCTGGCCCCTTTTGCCAGCGCCATGGTGACATCAACGGGGTTAATCCGGCCATCGCTTGCGGTGTAAAAGCCTGCCAGAATGTCGTCAACTTTCGCGAGCGGGAATAGATCAAGAATCTCAGATGGTGAGATTTCTACTACGTCAATACCATGCAAGCGGTTAAAAGCGGCGACCCGGCGCTGTTCTTCAAGACGGTCTGCATCCGAGGCAACCTCGATAAAACCGCAGGCCTTAAAGCCGGTTGCCTGGCCTGTTTCCTGCTCTAAACCCGCATAAAGCTCACGCGAGTACCGGCGCATCTGAATCGAAGTTTCTGAAGTCGAACCATAGGTCGTCATCAAGCCTGCGGCATGCCACGTGGTGCCCGCTGTTAGCTGGCTTTGCTCCAGCAGCACAACGTCCTTACAGCCCATATCGGCCAGGTGATAGGCCACTGAACAGCCAATGATGCCGCCACCGACAATGACGACTCGCGCGCTTGAGGGGAACCCGGAATCAGACATTTTGATTCAACCTTTTTTAGGGACATTCAGGAGTGTTTATTGTAGCGGTTCTGACGGAACAATAAGGTATTCCTGTCTTCGTTCAGTTAAAATAACCGCACATTCCCACGGGAATGCCTGAGGGGCGGCCAAATGGCCTGAGATGTCCGGGAACGAACCGGATAGACCCTTTGAACCTGATCCGGATCATACCGGCGTAGGGATAGGGCTCAGTTTACTGTTCAATCTCTCCACCTTCCGGGTCTCCACATAGAGGAGCCTGTCGCATTAAACCGACAGGCCCCTGGGAGGCTTTTTGTGTTTAAGAAAATAAGCATTTTGTTGTTACTGGTGACGACGGGACTTGCATCCGTTTGCATCCACGCGCAGGAAATTGACGACGCCGAGGGTACGCTCGAAGAAATCATCGTCACAGCCGAGTACCGTCCTGTCTCTGTTTTGGAACTACCCACCAGCGTGACTGTTTTTGATCAGCAAGCCATCACCCGACGCGGCGCAGTGCACCTGGAGCAGTTGCTGAATCTTGCCCCGAATGTGAACCTGTCTTCCGGCGCGTCGCGAGGACGATTTGTTCTGATTCGCGGTATCGGTGAACGCAGCCAATTTGTCGAGCCGGTCAATCCCTCGGTGGGCCTGATCATCGATGGCATGGATTTCACCGGCATTGGTGGCGCAGCCAGCACGCTGGATATGCAGCAGGTTGAAATTTTGCGCGGCCCGCAGGGCACTTTATTTGGTGCTAATGCATTGGCCGGCCTGATCAACATGGTTTCGAACGGGCCGGCGGATGAAATGGATGGATACGCCAGCCTGACTGTTGGTAACTATTCCCGTCTCACGGCCAGCGCTGCTGTGGGTGGGCCGATATCACAGAACACGGGCTTTCGCCTGGCCGTGCAGGGCAACAAGAATGATGGTTATATCGACAACGTCTTTCTCAATCGCTCGACCAACGACATAGACGAGTTCACCGCACGTGGAAAATTCAACTGGGAAGTCAGTGATGCCTTCTCCCTCGATTTCACACTGCTGTACAGTGATGTAGATAACGGCTATGACGCCTTTTCACTGGACAACACCCGCAAGACTTACTCGGATGAACCCGGCCATGACCGGCTAGAAAGCACGGCGGCAGCGCTTGGAGGGACATGGCAGCTAAACGATTCGCTCTCATTGGAAGCGTTGCTGAGCCATGTAGACGCCGATACCGAATATGGCTATGACGAGGATTGGAGCAATACCGGGATTTGCGATGGCACCGACTGCGCTTCCGACATCTGGGGTTTTGATTGGTGGTACTCGTCAACAGACAACTATATCCGCAACAACAGCAATACCTCCGCCGATCTCCGCCTGGTTTCCAGCAATGGGGCCGATGAAGCCGCATGGGTGGCTGGTGTTTACTACCGCGACCAGGATCAATCCCTGTTGCGTGAATACACCTACGCCAGCGGCGATTTCAATAGCGACTACGGCACCAAAAACCTGGCTGCCTACGGGCAGGTCGACTTACCATTTGCCCAATCGTGGACATTCGTCACCGGGTTGCGATATGAGTCACGTGACTGGGATTATGATGATAATGTCGAAGGCGATAGCCGCTCCTCGGATGACGAGAGCTTCTGGGGTGGAAAGGTTGCGCTGGAGTACCTCACCGATTCAGGCACCCTGCTTTATGGTCTGATATCTCGTGGCTACAAGGCCGGCGGCTACAACTCCGCGCTGGCCAGCAAAATACCGGATCTTGAAGAAGAAGGTATTTTCATTCCACCTGAAAACCTGGTGTTTGGCTCCGAGACCATGTGGAATTACGAACTCGGCCTGAAGGGTAGCTTTCTGGATGATACGTTGACGCTGAGTGCCGCCCTGTTCTACCAGGACAGGAGCGACATGCAGGTTAAACAGTCTATCGTTATACCCATGGATCCGGTCTCGTCGGCCTGTCCCTGCAACTTCATCGACAGTTTGCAAAACGCGTCCGGCGGTACCAATAAAGGGCTGGAAATCGAGACCAACTGGCAGGTGACTGACAGTATTAACCTGTTCGGTAGCCTTGGGTGGCTCGACACTGAATACAAAGACTACCTGAGCTACTCACACGCGGATGCCGATCCTGAAAACGGCATTCCCTACGACCTGAGCGGCCGCGATCAGGCACACGCACCGCAGACCCAGTACGTACTCGGTGCACAGTTCTTTTTTGCGCAAAACTGGTTCGCACAGATAGATATCGAAGGTAAGAGTAGCGCCTATGCTTCCGCCAACCATAATGAAAAACTGGATGGCTACACCCTGCTGAATATGCGACTGGCCTATGAAACCGAACGCTGGAGTATCGCTGTCTGGGGGCGTAACCTCACCGACCAGGACGTACAGACCCGTGGTTTTGGTGGCTTTGGAAATGACCCGCGTAAACTCTATGAAACAGAGGCCTACTACCAACTTGGCGAGCCCCGTGTTTACGGTTTAGATCTGAGATATGAGTTTTTCTAGGAATTCAAACTGCCTATGATTGACTGGCTACAGTCATGGTTCTCGGCTCAATCCATGTCTCCGTGGGAGGCAGTGGCGGTTATTTTTGCCATTGCCTACCTGTTACTGGCTGTTAAGGAGAACATCTTTTGCTGGCTTTTTGCGCTGCTGAGTACGGCGATTTACACCGTTCTGTTCTGGGATGTCAGCCTGCTGATGGAGTCAGCACTGAACGTCTACTACATGGCAATGGCGGTCTATGGCTGGCAGCAATGGACTCGTGGCGGCAGCAATGACGATGGGAAGCCGCATGCGCTTGATGTCCAGTCCATGACAACCAGACAACATGTGCTGGTGATCACCGCAATAGCAGTCCTCACTGCAGCTTCCGGCTATCTTCTGGGTGAACACAGCTCAGCAGTGTGGCCCTATGTTGATTCATTCACCACCTGGGCCAGCGTGATCACCACCTACCTGGTTACCCGTAAGTACCTGCAAAACTGGCTCTACTGGATAGTAATCGACACGGTTTCAATTCCACTTTATATCGACAGGGGTCTGCACCTGACCGCCCTGCTGTTTGTCGCCTATGTCATTATCGCTGTCATTGGTTACATCAAGTGGCGCGATCATTTTCGGACCAATAGGCAAGTCGTTGCTGCCTGAAGCCGCATTAAGTCACTGGCATCAATGGAGCAAAGAACTAAGCTCCAAACCAATGCTTATCGGAGCGTTAACCGGTGGACTAAGCAACCAAAGCTTCCTGCTTGAATCAGAGATTGGCAACCTGGTTTTACGAATCAACGGCAGCGACTCTTTGTTACCCGGTGCTAACCGAAGCGATGAAATCAATATCTGGAAGGCCGCAGCCAAAAAGGGCATAGCACCTCCCCTTGTTTTTATTGACCCTGAAAACAGGTACCTAATCAGCACTCACATCAACAACGACCTGCCGCCAAAACCACAAATCAACGCGGTGATTGTTGATCAGGCGTTCAATCTACTGAAAAGTTGTCATCAACTGAACATAAAAGCATCAAGCATCAACTACCACAGCCACATCGAACACTATTGGCAACTCATAGAAGCCAAAAACCAACCCGCCAACCCCGACTTAATCAAACAACGCAAACCAATCCAACAAACCCTGGATGCACTCCTCAACAGCAACACCCCAACCGGCATCTGCCACCACGACCCGGTAACAGCAAACTTCGTAGGCACCCCTGAGCGCTTATACCTGATCGACTGGGAATACGCCGCCAACGGCCTGCAGGTAATGGACTATGCGGCACTGGCAACCGAGTGGCAGATAGATGACGCAACAATTCTGGATAGAACCGATTTTGATCCAAAATCGCTAATTGAAGCAAAAGCACTGTATGGATACCTGTGTGCTCTATGGGAAGCAGCGACAACAGAGGCTTAACTCCTGATCCGTGTGGGCGCCAAGGCTGCGCGGTACCTTACTTCAGGACGCGCTCAAGCACGTCCTGTGGCGCTCATCCTCGACTCCTGTCTCGTAAGGTCCTGAAGTAAGGTACCGCCCATCCTCGGCTAAGTGCGTAATAAGAAAGCTGTGGTTTCTGAAAAGTGATCCATGCGAGATCATCCCCCTCCCCCGCTCTTGCTCTGCTCTTCCGGTCCCTTTGAAGATGCAGAGGAATGAGGCGCGACTGTCAGAGTTGGCCAAGGATGGCCAATTCACAGAGACTCAGCGCAGGAAGCGCTGTGTCGAGGGGTGACACAAAGCAACGAGTGATGAAGGAAGTCGCGTAGCGACCATCTGATAGGGTGCACTTTCTTTTGGTTACTTTTCTTTGTGCAAGCAAAGAAAAGTTACTCGCGCATAAGGCGCGAAACCAAAGTCAGCCTGAAAGGCAAAAACCCGCCCCGAAGGGGCAGCTTATCGGTGCATTACGAGTAGCGCACGCTACTCCAAATCAAGAAAACTACGAAGCTGCTCCGACCGCGTCGGATGACGTAACTTCCGCAGGGCTTTCGCCTCAATTTGACGAATCCTCTCACGAGTAACATCAAACTGCTTACCAACCTCTTCCAGCGTATGGTCAGTATTCATATCAATACCAAACCGCATACGAAGGACTTTCGCCTCACGTGGCGTCAGGCCGGCAAGAACACCCTGTACCGTACCGGTCAGGCCGGTGCCGGTAGCAGATTCAACCGGTGATGCGATATTGGCATCCTCGATGAAATCGCCCAGGTGTGAATCTTCGTCATCACCGATAGGTGTTTCCATGGAGATTGGCTCTTTGGCAATCTTCAGCACCTTGCGAACCTTGTCTTCGGGCATCTCCATGCGAATAGAGAGTTCCTCAGGTGTCGGCTCGCGACCAATTTCCTGCAGCATCTGGCGGGAAATACGATTGAGCTTATTGATGGTCTCAATCATATGAACCGGTATACGGATGGTGCGGGCCTGATCAGCGATTGAACGCGTGATGGCCTGGCGAATCCACCAGGTTGCATAGGTGGAAAATTTGTAACCGCGACGGTATTCAAACTTATCTACCGCCTTCATCAAACCGATATTGCCTTCCTGGATCAGATCAAGGAACTGCAAACCACGGTTGGTGTATTTCTTGGCAATGGAGATCACCAGCCTGAGGTTGGCTTCTACCATTTCTTTCTTGGCACGACGTGCCTTGGCCTCGCCAATCGACATGGCGCGGTTAATATCCTTGAGCTCGGCTATGGTGATGCGGTTAGCCACTGCCCGGCGCTCAAGCCTATTCTGTACTTCCAGGATATCATCCTTGTATTCGGCCACTGCCGAAACCCATTTCTGTTTGCCTGTCAGAACTGAATCGATCCACTTGGGGTCCGCCTCGTTCTCATGAAAGCTCTTGATGAAGGCCAGCTTGGGCATCTTGGCCTGTCTGACAACCATTTGCAGGATGGCCCTTTCGTGCTCGCGGGTGCGCGATACGGCATAGCGCAGGCGGTCAACCAGGTGATCCACCATTTTAGCCGGCAGTTTAAGATGCAAAAACATATCAGCCATCACATCCAGCCGTTCTTGTGCCTCGGGTGCACCTGGACCGTGCTTTTCACACAGTTTGCCGAATTCTGCATGCAAGGTGCCGAGTTTTTCAAAGAAAGCAGCTACTTCCTCAAGATCCGGCCCTGTTGGACCTTCATCTACTTCTTCCTCTTCTTCCTCTTCAACTTCTTCTTCCTTACCCTTACCCTTACCGGCGAGGGCGGCGTTTCTTTTAATCACGTCTGCAGGCTTTTTAGCAACCGGAATAGGTTTCTCTTCGGCATTCGGATCAACGAAGTCGAGCATCACCTCGGTTAAACGCTGCCTTCCCTCCTGGTGGAGGATATAGCCGTTCAACAAGGTTGTGTGGGTGTTAGGAAAACGCGACAGGGCGATATGCACCTGCTTCAATCCATCTTCAATGCGCTTGGCAATGACAATTTCACCCTCACGGGTTAACAACTCAACCGTACCCATTTCACGCATATACATACGTACAGGGTCCGTTGTGCGCCCGATCTCGGTCTCAACAGCTGCAAGTGCTGCGGCGGCCTCTTCAACCGCTGAATCATCATCAGATGAGCTTGCTGCATCATCATTCAAAATAAGGGTATCGGCATCAGGTGCCTTTTCATACACCGAGATACCCATATCATTAATCATATTGATGATATCTTCGATCTGTTCCGGGTCGACGATATCATCGGGCAGGTGGTCGTTAACCTGAGCGTATGTCAGGAAGCCCTGCTCTTTACCCTTGGTGATTAAATCTTTTAGTTGCGATTGCTGATTTTGGTTCATAAATTTTTGCTTCGCGATAATTAACTATAGTCGATGAAATTGACTCTGGCGACCCGGATTTCCAGAGAGTTCGATAATTTAATCCTGTTTGCCTTCAAGTTGCTTCTTAAGCGCCAGCTGACGATCCTGTAAGGCCCTGTACTCTTCCCGTTGCAACATAATATTACTAATCCGGGACAACAAAATTTCCACCCAGCTCAAGCGGATGCGATTTGCCGCATCTGTGAACTCCTGGAGCTGCTTGTCTTCATCACCCGGAAGATGCCAGACAGCCAGTTTTTCCAGGTGAGGCATGGCCGGATGTCCGTGCCAAAGCTCAATTAACTGCGCCGTTGTGATATTAGGGCGTTGATTGCAGAAATCAACAAGTTCTCTGAAGATTTCTATTCCCTGTATCTCAGCATTTCCGGGCCCATTGAATTCATTAACATTTTCAAGCTGCTTAACCAGTGATGGATTTTGTACCAGGTGCGCCATTAGGACACGCAAAGGGGTGCGTGTTTGTATCGGTTTGCCCCGCTCATCACTGGTTGCTGATGCTATTACCGGGCTTTGTACGTGCCTGTTTAGTTTGTGAAAAGACCTGGATTCTAACTGGGAATACATCATATCTCTGAATCCCCCGGCTGGGAGTGCCTCCAGATAGGGTCGGGCTTGCTCTACAAATTTCGCCCGACCGTCCAGGCTGCCAAGGTCCGTCATGGCGGTAAAGTGGTCAAAGAAAAACTCTGACAATGGACTTGCGCCCTCGATCTGTTGGGCGAATGCGGTCTCGCCATGTTTACGCACCATGCTGTCGGGATCTTCACCATCGGGCAGAAACAGGAACTTTGCCTGCAGACCTTCCTTCAGTTTCGGCAGGGTCGCTTCCAACGCCCGCCAGGCGGCCTTACGCCCTGCCTTATCTCCATCAAAACAATAGACAATGGTATCGGCGGCACGAAACAGCAATTCCACCTGCGAATCGGTTGTCGCGGTACCCGATGTCGCCACCACGTTCTTGAAACCGAATTGTGCGAGTGCGACCACATCCATATAGCCCTCCACAACAATGATGTTGTCGAGGCGGCTGGTTCGCTTGCGTGCAAGGTAAAGCCCGTAGAGCTCCCTGCCCTTATGGTATAAAGCCGTTTCCGGTGAGTTTAGATATTTGGGGCCGTCATCCGACAGGGCCCGCCCGCCAAATGCAATGACGCGTCCACGGCGGTCATGGATAGGGAACATGATGCGGTTACGAAATTTATCATACTGGCCGCTATTGCCCTCGCTAAGCATACCGGCCTGCTTCAGCAGATCCAGGTGATGGTTATCGGTGCCCAGTTGCTTTATCACCCCATCCCAGCCGGCAGGTGCGAAACCAATTTCAAAGTCACGGCAGATTTCACCTGATAGTCCGCGCCCCTTGAGGTATTCAACGGCCTCGGGATGGTGGCGCAATTGCTCAACATAAAACTTTGAACAACTTTGCAGTATGTCATACACGCCGGTATCAATTCGCGGTTGCTGCTTACCGGTCCTGGGCACCTCCAGACCGGCTGTACGGGCGAGATCCTCTACAGCATCGAGAAATTCCAGACCTTCATACTGCATCAGAAAACCAATGGCTGAACCGTGGGCTCCACAACCAAAGCAATGGTAGAACTGTTTCCTGGGGCTGACTGTAAATGACGGGGTCTTCTCATCATGAAAAGGACAACATGCCTGAAACTCGCTACCGCTACGTTTAAGCGGAACGCGACGCTCTATCAATTCCACGATATCGCTTCGTGCCAGTAGCTCTTCGATGAAGGAATCAGGTATCAGACCGCTCAAGAGACTACTCTCACGAATTTCTATTTAACGGGCAGTTTGCCCACGAGGGTATTTGAAACGAAGTTTTAAGGCCGATGGCCACGGACATACTCAGGCGCCGAGTTGTGCTTTTACGGCGCCGCTAACAGCCTTCATATCGGCGCGGCCCTGCACCTGTCCCCTGAGGATATTCATCACGGCACCCATATCACGGATGCTGCTCGCACCTGCTTCAACAACAGCCTGCTTAATCAACTCTGCGAGTTCATCCTCACCCAGTGCTTCAGGCAGATAGACAGCAATCAAATCGAGCTCGAATTTTTCCTGTGCTGCCAGATCGTCTCTGCCAGCAGCCTGATACTGCTCCAGCGAGTCTCTACGCTGTTTGACCATTTTGTCCAACACCGCCAACACAGCCTGGTCATCCATCTCGATACGCTTATCAACTTCGATCTGTTTGATCGCAGCAGTGATCAAACGTAATGCAGTCAGGCGCTTTTGATCGCGCGCGCGCATCGCAGATTTAACATCTTCCAGGATTTGAGATTTTAATGTATTTAAGGGCAACGTCATAATGAGAACTTCTGCTGGGATAGAGCTGCTTGGATACAAGTTTTCCGGCTACTGGTTGCTTAGATCAACCACCCGAAGCGTGCGCCCCGGGGCCGGAGAAAACCAAAAAGATCAATACATCCGTGTACGACGGACGTTGTCCCGAGCAAGGCGACGCAGATCACGTTTTACTGCTGCTGCAGATTTACGCTTGCGTTCCTGCGTTGGCTTTTCATAGAACTCACGCCGACGTGTTTCGGCCAGTACACCTGCTTTCTCACACGAACGCTTGAATCTACGTAATGCATATTCAAAAGGCTCGTTTTCGCGAACTTTTACGCTTGGCATTTTTACTCCGGTTTCTTCAATTAAGCCCACACTGGGCGTAGCCGGATATTTTAACCTTTAAATACTGACTCATGCAAAGAAAAATCATTAAAAACCTGCAATCGCGACCGCACCGCCCCTGCGCGGGTCACCGGCAGCACGAAACTCTCCATTGGGCAGGCGTGCAACTGCATGTACCCCGCCAAAGAACAGGTTGGTTTCCGGCCAGTGTTTCATGCCCGGCCATTCTGCCTCCAGCCCCTCCAATGCAGCGCTGGAAAAACCCGACTCCACATTCAAATGACTACGCTCAAGATGCAGTCGTGGCGCATTTACCGCTCCCTCAAGACTCATATCAAACTCAAACACATTCGTCAGCACCTGGAGTATCGCACTGCGGATGCGGTTAGAACCTCCGGAGCCCAGTGCTATCTGTGCGCCGTCAGCCAGGCTGGCAATTGTTGGTGTCATCATTGAGGCAAGACGGATACCGGGTGGCGCACGGTGAAAACCACCCGGGTTCAGGTCTTCTTCGCCCAGCATATTGTTCATCATGATACCGCTGCCCGGTAATACATAGGATGACCCTTCTCCATTGGACAAGGTCAGGCTGGCCAGGTTGCCCGCAGCATCGGCCACACTGATTTGTGTTGTTCCGCGCGTGGCAAGCCCGCCCGCCTGCAAGGTCTTGTTCCAGTTTGAGAGGTTTTCCCCTGACAGTATACTGGCCGCGGTTTCATCATCCAGCCCACTTTCCAGACCGTGGTGTTTACGTACCAGGCTGGACGCCTGCATCACGTTAGCCAGAGCAAGGGCATGCTGCGGACTGCCCCATTTATATTGCGCCAGCTGAACCTTACTTATTAAAGACAATGCAAATGCAATCAGGCACCCGCCCGGTGAAGGCGGACTATTAACACTGATCCTGGCACCATGGGACTCAACGGTAATGGGCTTTCGCAGTACAACTTCATAAGACCGCAGGTCAACGGCGCTGATCAACCCGCCTTTCTGCTCACAGTCGCGCACCAACTGCCTGGCTGGATCACCCTCATAAAACCATCTCGGGCCATGCCCGGCCAACGCCTCAAAGGTGTCCGCCAGGTCTGGATTATGGATAAACTCACCAATTTCGGCCAACCGGCCCGGAGCGAACATGGGGGTAGCGAATGCCCTCGCCTCGGGAGTGGCGTTAATGATCGCTCCCAGGATTTCGTTGATATAGCTCTGCAACTTATTGATCCGCAGGCCCTCACGCGCGAGGTGAACAGCCGGCTCAATAATTTTCTTCAAAGGTAAATGGCAATTCGCCTCATGGACCGCGAACAAACCTGCCACAACCCCGGGCACCGCAATTGATCCAACGCCAATATGGAATTCCTGGGTGGTAGTGCCGAAATCTGCCTGGATAGGGTAAAAATCCAGCTCACCTGCCTTGGCTGAAGGTGTCTGTGTGAAAAAGTCGAATACCTTTGTATCACCGGCAGCGGTTTGCGCCAGCAAATAACCACCGCCACCAAGACTTGCCAACATCGGCTCGCTAACACAGGCAGCACACATTGCCCCTAGTGCGGCGTCAAACGCATTGCCGCCCTCTTCGAGTAATATTTTGGCTGCTTTCGAGGTTTCCTTATGGCCTGAGGCCACAACCCCAAGGGGTTTTGTCAAAACCTGACTCCGATTGATTAACCAGACGCTATGTTAACCCAGCACACCGCGGGATTAATGAATTTGTTGTGATGAGTCTGTGCTTAATCACACTGTAAGCGCACTGTGCTTACAGCAGATTGTGCGCACATGATTTACAATTCCCCAATCTGATATTTTAGTGAAGCTTCATGATAGTACTTGGCATCGAAACATCCTGTGACGAAACCGGTGTAGCGCTGTACGACAGCGATGCCGGCCTGCTGGCGCATGCCCTGTTCAGCCAGGTTGAGATTCACGCTGAATATGGCGGCGTCGTGCCGGAAATCGCCTCACGTGATCATGTACGAAAATTGTTACCACTGATTAACCAGTGCCTCAAAAAGGCCGGCTTAACACGTCATGACATCGACGCGGTTGCCTATACTGCCGGACCGGGGTTGATTGGCGCCCTGCTGGTAGGCACCGCAGCCGGTCGCAGCATTGCCATGGCACTCGGTGTGCCGGGATTGGCTGTCAACCACATGGAGGGTCACCTGTTGGCACCGATGCTGGAAACCGAACAACCAGTTGTACCGTTTGTAGCACTGTTGGTTTCCGGTGGTCACTCCATGCTGGTGGAGGTACGAGCGATCGGTGAATACCAGATTCTTGGTGAAACACTGGATGACTCGGCAGGAGAGGCATTTGATAAAACCGCCAAGTTGCTCGGCCTCGGGTATCCCGGAGGCCCGGCGCTCGCAAAATTGGCCGAACAAGGTGATGCCGAACGATTTTCATTTCCCCGTCCGATGACCGACCGGCCCGGGCTGGAATTCAGTTTCAGCGGTTTAAAGACCCACACGCGTAACCTGTGGCTGAAAAGTGATAAGGATTCTAAAACCCAGGCTGATATCGCAGCAGGTTTCCAACAGGCCGTGGTTGACACCATGCTCATCAAGTGCCGCCGTGCGATGCAGCATACACGTGCTCAACAACTGGTGATCGCCGGTGGCGTAGGCGCCAACCTGTCGCTGCGGCAGACATTACAAAAAGCGGGTGAAAAATATGGCTGGAAGGTCACCTACCCGCGTCTTGAATTCTGCACCGATAACGGCGCCATGATTGCCTTTGCCGGATGCCAGCGACTGATGGCCGGCCAACACACCGGACCCGCACTGCAGGCCTTCCCCCGTTGGCCAATCGACCAGTTACCACCCATCGGGGCCGGAGGCTCCTGATCCAAATGGAGACATTTTCTGCATGACCATGGACCGTGTATTTATCGAAGATTTACGTATCCAGACCGTGATAGGCATATTCGACTGGGAACGTGAAATCACCCAGACCATCAGCATTGACCTGCAAATGGCATTTGATATCAGCCGCGCGGCTGAAAGTGACGATATCGTGGACACCCTGGATTACAAGGCGGTTTCAAAACGCCTCATCCAGTTTGTGGAGGCAAGTGAGTTTCAACTGGTAGAAGCACTGGCCGGTCATTGCGCCCGCATCGTGCTGGATGAGTTCCCGGTAAGCTGGTTACGGCTCAAATTAAGCAAACCGGGCGCAGTGCGCGGTTCCAGTGCCGTTGGCGTCATAATCGAACGCGGAAAAACCTAGTGCCCATTCACTTGAGGTGCTCACAATGAGTTTTGCCTGGCTGGGCCTGGGCTCCAATGTCTCTGCTGAGACTCATATTCGAGCCGGCATCCTTGAGCTTGAAAAAGACTTTGAGAATGTTGCTCTTTCGCCGGTCTATTCAAGCAATAGTGTGGGCTTTGATGGTGATGACTTCATTAACCTGGTCGCCCGTGTGGAAACCGAATTACACCCCATGGAACTTCGTCAGTACCTGCGTGATCTGGAGGACCGTTTTGGCCGCAAGCGGAATGTGGAAAAATTTTCCGATCGTTCACTTGATATCGATATCCTGTTATATGATGACCTCGTACTACTGTCCCCTGTCCTGGAGATACCACGCGCCGAGATTCTGAAGTTCTCTCATGTACTCAAGCCGCTGGCTGATCTTGAGCCCGAACTGATCCATCCCACTGAACTTCGGTCCATGTCCGAAATCTGGGAGGCATCAGGGATGGATGATAGTTGTTTGCGTTTGCTGGAAGGCTTCGCTTAGGGTGCGTTATTTATAACGCACCATTAACCCTTGGCAACGGGAGCAACGCATGGGTTACGGCCCAGGCCGCCCTCTCGACGGGTTGCCCGTCTCACCTTGCAAATAACCCACCCTACGCACACCTAAACCTCACGAATCGACTACAAGTGAGGTTAGACATTCAAGCTCCGTCCACCATCCACGGCTAAAATCTGGCCGGTGACATAGGGTGCATCCAGGCCCAGGTAGGCAACCGCCGAGGCGATGTCTTCAGGCCGTCCGGCGCGGCCCATAACGACCTTTTCCAGAATACCCTGCTGGTGACCCGGGTCATTTTCATTCTCAGGCCAGAGAATAGCACCGGGAGCGACGCCATTGACGCGGATCTCCGGACCCAGCTCCTTTGCCAGGGCGAGGGTCATCATCTGTAAACCGGCCTTGGCCATGCAGTACACCGCATGACCGGGCATGGGTTTCACTGCATGTACATCCAACAGGTTCACCACACTGCCCCCGGCGGAGGCCAGTTCCGGTACCAGTGCCTGTGTCAGGAAGTACGGACCGCGAAGGTTGCTGTCCATCAGGTCGTCCCATTGCTCAGCGCTGGTGTTGCCAACCGAAGTCGGGAAAAAGCGCGAGGCATTGTTGACCAGTAAATCCAGTTGACCGGTACGGGCCTTTATCAACTCGACGAGCCGGTTGGTATCTTCCGCTTTACCAAGATCCGCCTGCACAATGGTCGCGCTTGCTGCCCGTTGCGCGTTTAGTTTATCTGCCAACCTGCCTACGGAATCGCTGCTGCTATGGTAATGCAGAAAGACATCGCAGCCACGTTGGTGCAAGGTTTCTGCAATACAGGCACCAATACGCCGGGCTGCCCCGGTGACAAGTGCTTGCGCTGGTAACGCTCCGGCTCTGGACATTGTTGATTCACTCACTGAAACTACCCGCCTATGTGCTCTGCAAATACAAATAGCATCCTGCCCGAACCACCGGAAGAGCTCAAGCACTTGAGTACGCAACTGGCCAGTCGCATACGTGAAACCATTGATCGAAAAGGACCCATTCCGTTTTCAGAATACATGGAAATGGCGCTCTACGAACCCGGCCTTGGCTATTACAGCGCCGGCCTGCAGAAGTTTGGTGAGGGTGGAGACTTTGTCACTGCACCGCAACTGGGTGACGTTTTTGCACGCTGCCTGGCGAAACAGATCGAACAGGTAAGCGCCGAACTTGGTCAGTTCGAAATTATTGAGGCCGGTGCCGGCAGCGGAATACTCGCAGCGGATTTACTTAAAACCCTTGAATCAGGTAATCCGCCAACACGCTACCGGATACTGGAACGCAGTGGCTATCTGCGCCAGGTTCAGAAGGAAACCCTGGGCCGGCTTGTACCGCAGTGGATGGATAGAATCAGCTGGCTGGATGCACCGCCTGAGGAGAACTGGCAAGGTGTTTTCCTGGCCAATGAGGTACTCGATGCATTGACGGTTGAGCGGTTTTGCGTTGAGTCAGAGGACGTGAGGCAATTGCAGGTTGCCAACGGCCCCGCCGGTTTCGATTGGCATAAAGGAAATTTCTCGAACAAAACACAGGCACAGATACAAGCCGTCTTATCCGGTCTGGCACACTATCCGGCAAGCGGCTATTGCTCCGAAGTAAACACCAGCCTGCCCGCCTGGTTGCAAACTGTAACCTCCAGCCTGCAAAAAGGCCTGGCACTGTTTATTGACTACGGCTATACACGAAAGGACTACTACCAGCCTCAACGCCGGGACGGTACCTTGATCTGTCATTACAGGCACCGCGCCCATGACGACCCCTTCACATGGCCTGGACTGACGGATATCAGTGCCTCGGTTGATTTCACCGCGCTGGCCCAAGCCGCTGATGAGTGCGGGCTTGAGGTTAGCGGTTATACGACCCAGGTGATGTTCTTAATGGCTTGTGGATTAGACCAGTTGATTAGCGAATCCATGAGTCTGCCGGAAGTGGAGCGTGTCAGTATGAACAACCAGATACGCCGGCTGACACTGCCCGGTGAAATGGGTGAGCGCTTTCAAGTGATGGCCCTGAGTCGCGGTCTTGAAGAGGAATTAAGCGAAGACCTGATCGGTTTCTCAATCTCTGATCTCTGCCACCGCTTGTAAACACCCCGAAACTCACCACCTGCCCGTTGGATGCGTTATTTATAACGCACCATTAGTCTTGGGGGTGACGGGGGTGACGCGTGGGTAACGGCCCAGGCCGCCCTCTCAAGCGGTTCCCGCTTTCACCTTGTGAGTTACCCACCCTACGGTGCCAGAGTGGCTATTGCTTCAATCCGGGCCTTACGCAGACGCTTGCCTACTTCCGGACCGCTGATGCCTTTTAAATCCAGATCTCTGGCACGGATATCTGCGCTGGCCCGGTAAGCACGTTGCAAATATTGCCCCTGTGGGTACGGGCGGTCCTGCAGGCCTTTGCGGCCACGGTAGTCAGCCTCGCAGGCCGCTACAAAACCCGACAAAATCTCCGGTTGACGGAATGCATCCAACTTCTCCAGCAAACGAAGACTTGTTAAAGGGCGGGCCTCGAGTATGCGATGACATCTTAGGTGGAGCAGGCAAACCTTGCGTGCAAGATCATGCATGGCATTGGGTGCCTTGAGACGTTCGCAAACAGCATCTACCAGCGGCACTCCCTCAGATTCATGACCCCTGTGTGATGGCCATTCCTGTTGCGGCGTAATGCCTTTGCCAAGATCGTGCAATAAGACGGCAAAGATGACACTGGCAGAACCTGGACTGAGGCCTGCTGCCATATCCAGGGACATCAGCAGGTGAACTCCTGTGTCGATCTCTGGATGATATTTTTCAGGTTGAGGCACCCCAAACAGACAGTTGACCTCGGGCAGCAATACTTCCAATGCACCACATTCTCGTAGCACACTGACAAACTCCGATGGTTTCTCCGCTTCCATTGCCCGTTCAACCTCACGCCAGATACGTTCCGCCGCCAGGTATTGAAGCTCGCCGGACTCCGTGATTTCCCGCATCAGGGCCAGTGTCGATGAATGCACTCGAAAACCCAAACTGGCAAAACGTGCGGCAAAACGTGCGACCCGCAAAACACGCAAGGGGTCTTCTACGAAAGCACTGGAAACATGCCGCAGGACCTTTTGCTCCAGATCCCGCTGACCACCGTAAGGGTCTACCAGGTTACCATTTTCATCACGGGCGATGGCATTGATAGTCAGGTCACGTCGATGGAGATCTTCTTCAAGTGTGACACCGGGATGAAAATCCACCCTGAAACCATGGTATCCATGGCCGGATTTTTTCTCGGTTCGAGCCAGCGCATATTCCTCACCGTTTTTGGGGTGCAGAAATACCGGGAAGGAAGCACCGACCTGTCTGAAGCCCTGCTTCAACATTTCTTCCGGCGTACTTCCAACCACAACCCAGTCCCGCTCTGCTGCTTTCCGCCCTAAAAGTGCATCGCGAACGGCACCACCAACCAGGTAGGTTTTTGGAGTTTTCAACGGCGCGGTTGCCGCCGCAAGGCCTGCAGGCGGCGTTGTCGGGCCGAGCCGTTCAGGTAAGCCGGAACGACCAGGTCTATGCCCAGGGGATCAACATGAAAATAGGCAAACCCGTTTTGACTGCTTGTATTGTCGGTCTTCAGTGACAGATAGTTGTCCCAGGAAAAAGGCTTGCCGGGCACCAGGTTCATCGTCATGGCCATGGCGGCTGACAATGGTCGGGGGAGACCGATAACATAGCTGCGCTTATCCAGTGTTTTTGCAGTCCACTTGACCAGTTCTTTCAGTGTGAATACTTGCGGACCACCCAACTCATAACTGTTGCCCCAGGTCATCGGGTCATCCAGTGACGCTGCCATTACGGATGCGACATCTCCTGCAAAGACTGGCTGCAGACGCGCTTTGGGACATGCCAGCGGCATAAATGGACTCAATTTCAACATACCGGCAAAGCGGTTAAAAAACTCATCGCCACGACCAAAAATGACCGAAGGCTCGAAAATAGTGACATTGATATCATCAACAGAGCGCAGCAACTGCTCTGCCTCTCCCTTTGTTTTCAGATAATGACTACGGCCTTTACCAGCATTCAGTGCGCTCAGGTGAAGCAACCGGGTTACACCCGCTTTTTGACAGGCCTTGATGATGCCTTCCACCAGTTCGACATGAACCTTGTGAAAGCCCTTTCCACCACCTCCGCTTTCATTGAGGATACCGGCCATGCTGACCACTGCATCAGCCCCGGTAAACTGTTCAACCAGGACATCGTGATCATAGACATCAGCCTGGACCAGCTTGACACCGGGTAACATATTCAGATTGCCACGGTGGACGGCATCCCGGGTGAGTACGACACATTGATGCTGTTCTTCTGTAAGTGCGCGTAGAAGATATCTCCCGAAAAACCCGCTGGCACCAATCAATACAATTTGCATGTCATTTCCTCATTACCACTTGCTTGAGTCTTAGTTCCTGCACACCACTTCGGTGTAACCATCTGCGCTTATTTTACCGGATTTGATATTCGGCATTCTGGCTGAAATACGTTTTACTGTTCCGCCCAGACGCCAGTCATAGATGGTGGTGAATGCCAGCACGCGTGGTATGTAATCCCGGGTTTCAAAGTAGGGTAACGTTTCCACCCAACTGACGGCTTCATCCATTGGCCGTGTCTTCAACCATCGTTTAACGGCATTCGGACCAGCATTGTAAGCACCCGAAACCAGAACCGGGTTTTCACTGAAATCTTCTAAAAGGTCACGCATATAGGCCGTGCCAATCGGTAGGTTGCCAGACGCTGTCCTTAACTGGGCAATACCGCTCCATGGCAGACCATGTTTTTTTGCCACCAGCTTGCCGGTACCCGGCGTAACTTGCATCAGGCCCATCGCGTTGGCTGAAGAGCGTGCTGTTTCCACCATCGCGCTTTCAGATCGTATGGTGCCATAGACCCAGGCCGGGTCCAATTGGTTGGCCGCAGCTGCCTGCTTAATCTCCGGCTCCCATAGCAGTGGAAATCGCCATTCATAAATATTCAAATCGCCGCTGTTACCCAGCGCAAAAATCGCCCGGTCGTACCAGTTCTCCCTTACCGCAAGTGCGGCAGCGGTTTTTAAGTCCGATGCCGGGAGACGACCGGTTGTCAGCGTCCATTCGCTGAGAGCCCAGTTATCCAACCCCGCTTTCCTGAGCTCCAGTGCCCGCCCGAAACCGTCAAACTGTGCCACCCGATCCACTTCAATCTCGGTAACCCCGGCTTGCCGGGGGCAAATATTGTAGGTGAGATCGAGTTCATCGGCGGCCAGAAAGCCATAATAATTTGCCTTGGATGATAGCCCTTGTAACAACTCTGATGATGGCATGGACTGACCGGATCGCAAACCGGCCTGCGCCAGCCAGTAGCGCCAGCGATCGTCATTGCGCGTATCTTCGGGCATCTGTTCGATGACACTGACAACTGCCGGCCAGTCCTGTTTGCTGATTGAAAACCGCGCCCACCACTCAAGCAACTGCGAGTCACGGAAAAGAACCGGAACCCGGACCATATAGGCAGTCGTTTCATCTTCCAGTCCAACTGCTGAATACAGGGCGATATTTCGCAGTAACGAGACCCTTAGTGATTCGTCCCATTTAAAATGGTCGTCAAGGATTTCAAATTTTTTGGCCGCCAGACCTGCATCTTTACGACTCAATTGCTGCAGGGAAGCGGCTGTGATCCCTCGGGTCACCTCGGTATCCGGCCATCTGCGCGCCTTCTCCAGGTTGGAATAACCGCGACCGCTTATGTTGTACCAGTCCTCCAGAAAGCGGCGCTGACCCTTGCTGACAAAACGCGCCAGGTAACGGGTCAAACTGCGGTTACCGGCCTCGATGGCCAGACCGACTCGCTCCCAGGCGAGACTTTCCGGTATGCCATCATTTTTCATCAGCCAGGCGAAAATCGGGTCACACTCATCCGGTTGTGACTTGCCCACTGCCCAGAGCTTTTGGGCTTCGTTCAAAACACCATCGGTCTGCTTCAGTATGATCTGACCCCGAACCCGCTGACATCTGAGCTCGGTGTTGTTGACACCCTCTGAATGCGTCACCAGGTCTGCCCAGCGTTTATCTTTTGCCAATGACTTCAGCCAGGCAATACGTAATCCTCGCGAAAACGCCCAGTCTTTGTAGGTCTCCAAAAAGGCTGACATTTCGTCAACCGGTACATCACGGCGACGGTTGCGATAGTCTTCATATTGCAAATAGGGCGTCAGCACATAGCCCTGGAGACTGTCTCTGATCTGGTTAAAACTGGCATGGTCGCCCTTTTTTGCGGCTTCCCAAGCTGTTTTGAATTGCTCCAGCTCAACGTCGGTATTACCTATGGTGGCAAATACCGGTGTGCTGAAAGCAAACACAAGAAAGGTCAGAAGATAGACGTACTGCCGAAAATCCAGGCCATGGGTTATGCTTGCTTTAAATACGCAAATCGAAGTCAGGTCCAAAAGATATTTCAAAGACAATTTCATAGAGAGGACCAATTTATGCAATGGCAGTCTCCGCATCAAGACATATTAAATTTATTTTTTAACCGGGACCAAATTCACTGATGATTTGGCTTGAATACGCACTGACAGGAATTTTTGCCGGTTTCCTTGCAGGCTACCTTGGCATCGGCGGCGGACTTGTTCTTGTTCCTGCACTAAGCTGGCTGTTCAGCCGTGATCCGGCCACCGCAGATATGGCCGTCCAGATGGCTGTTGCTACTTCCCTTGCCACCATGCTTTTCACATCAATGAGTTCCTTGCTAGCGCATCACAAACGCGGTGCCATCTTATGGTCACTGGTCAGACAGATGATTCCGGGCCTGCTGGCCGGTGCGCTGCTTGGAAGCATCATAGCCGATCGCATTGGCAGCGACACGCTTGGTAATGTATTTGGGGCTTTTGCGCTCATTGTCGGCCTGCAGATGTTACGTGGAACCCGCAAGGCCGGGAGCCGGCCGCTACCAGGATGGTTACCCGTTACGGGAACAGGGCTTGGTATTGGCACAATTTCCAGTCTGTTGGGCATTGGCGGCGGAAGCATGACCGTTCCCTGGCTGCTGTGGCACGGTCAACGGGTACAGAATGCCGTTGCTACAGCCGCCGCCTGCGGTTACCCGATTGCCATTGCGGGCACACTGGGATTTGTTCTGTTAGGTGACGGCGTTTCTTCAACCCCGTCATTGGGCTATGTACATTTGCCGGCACTGGCGGGTGTGGCGGTATTCAGTGTACTGGGTGCGCCATTGGGCGTTGCCGCCGTCCACCGAAGTTCCCCGGTACTGGCCAAACGGTTTTTTGCGGTGTTTCTTTTAGTCGTCGCCGTGAAGATGTTATTGCGCTAACCGCAGGGGTATTTTCAGGAACTCGTGCCAACCGGCAAAATTATCGTGGTACAAGCACCGCCAATGGTGGGATTATGAATCGTGATGCGTCCGTCATGCTCACTGACAATCTTACGGCAAATAGCCAAACCGAGGCCACTGCCATTGGTTTTGTACGTTACATATGGCTCAAAAGGATTTTCAAGCACCATCGCAGGATAGCCCGGGCCCCGGTCGCTTACCTCCAGTTCCAGCCATTTTTTGCCAGCCTGTGTGATCTGCCTGGTGCGAATACTAACCTCGGCCCGTTGATCTTTAGCAACGGCCTCACTGCAATTGACTACCAGGTTATGCAGTAACTGCCGGATTTGCCCACTGTCCGCCGACAAGCCCGGCGGGCCTGCAATCAGCTTCAGACGAAAATCGACCCTTTGATCTTCATGTTGATATAACGCCACAACATCCTTGATCAGTTGATCAAGCACAATGGGGACACGCACTAGTTTCGGGCCTTGTGCGTAATCACCAAAGGCATCAACCAGTTCACGCAACGCCTCAACCTGCGAAACGATGGTTCCGGTGGCACTGTCCAGCATCTTGCCGTCTTTCCCATCCAGCTTGCTCATGAGTTTCATGCGCAGGCGTTCTGCGGCCAGCCGGATCGGAGTCAGTGGGTTTTTGACCTCGTGTGCCAGACGGCGAGCGACTTCCGCCCAGGCCGCTTCACGCTGCGCCTGGTTCAATATGGTGACATCATCGAAAACGATAACCGAACCAGCTTCATGGCTGATCTCTTTACCCAGTCGGGACCCGCGCACCAGCAACACCAGTGTTTGTCCATGTACCCGTAGACGTATCTCCCGCTGCCATTCGGCGGTGCCGCGACCGATCTGACTCCAGATCAGCTCAAACAGGGGTGCCAGGAGCGGTGCCTTCTCCGAACGTTCAGACAGACTCTTCCCGGCGAAGAACCCGTCTGGCACACCCAGTATCTGGGCGGCGGCAGCATTGGCAGTGACCACTTTTTGATCATCACCCACCGTCAGGACACCGGATGTCAGGCCGCCCAAAACCGTTTCGAGATACTCACTTTGCGATTGCAACTGGCCCCTGCTGATCTCCGCTTCCTGGCTTGCGCTGGTCAGCGCCTCGGTCATTTCATTAAAAGATTGCACAAGGAATCCCAGTTCATCGCGGGTCTCCACCTGGACCTCGTGAGTCAGGTCGCCGGAAGCAATTTCACGGGTAGCCTGGGCCAGTTTTGAGATGGGTGTTACCAGTTTTCGGGCTACATTCAGCGCTGCAAGAATGGCCAGCAATACGGTCAACAACAATACAAGTGACAGGATAAGAATGAAGCTTTGTTTCAACGGTTCACGCAGAAAACTCAGGTTCTGGTAACGGTGATATTCCTTTTCAATCTTATTGGCCAGGGAAGTAACCGATTCCGGCAGGGGGTATATTGCCTGTAGCAAATATCCCTGCCTGCCCGGTACATCGTAAGGCAGGCGCTGGATGACACGGATACGCAAAATTCCATCGGCAACCGGTTCTGCCGCAGCATACTCACCCCGGTCCAAAGCCTGTAATAATGCATAATCACCCGGCCGTTCAGGCAGGTCCGCAAGCACATTGATGTTAGCACTGGCGACCATCCGGCCATCACCCTCCATGACTGAAAGCTCCAGTGGTCCGCTGGCACTGACATTGGCCAGTAATGATCTGCGCACAGCATCGACATCCTCGGCCGGATTGTCAATTTCACGAATAAGGCGACGCACCTGGTTACGAACTTCCAGCGTTCTGTTTTCCAGAAATTGCTGACCCAATTCCAGTGAATCCGCCAACGCCGCCTCGACTCCTACATCAAACCAGCTGTCTACAGTGCGGGTCAGAAAATAGGCCGAGAAGAAATATACAATCAAAGCAGGCGGTAGCGATAAAACCAAAAAGTACCTTACCCAGCGGGCTGATAACATTGCACCGGGCGCATGTTCCCTGACTTTTTTTGTCAGCGAGATGACCCGATGAGAAATTGCAGCCAGCACAACCAGCAGCGCAAATACAGTCAAAACCAAAACCCATACGTATGGCTGATTAACCCCGTTGGCCTCCTGCTGAACATTACTGACAAGAATCAATGAAACAAGCAAGACTACCAGGGCCACCGTCACCGGCAGCACCCTCAGTACCAATCGTCTTACACGCTTACTTCGAAAGGCCATACTGACCACTCCGAATCATGTTGCCATTGGGATGAAAACCAGGAGGGTAATTGCATCGGGGTAGGCAAACGGCTTTCATCCAGGCTGATACGGGTACGCAATTCATAACTGCCCGGTGGCAAAGGGCCTGTTGATAACTGGACATTGGAATCATCCATGGCTGCAAGCATATGCCGCAAGCGTGAAAACGCCTTAAGCTCCCCGGTCTCCTCTTCTGTCAATTGGTAACGCTGACTGAGAGGTAGATAACGAAGTTGAAAACGTCTGGCCTCGCGGTGTGTGACGATCAGATCATTATCATTGCGTAGTTCCATTTCCAGCCTGATGTTCAGCGTTACACCATGCTCCAGAGCCTCGCGAGCCTGCGGGCTCAATTCCAACTCCTGCTGAAAGCGTACATCCAGCGACTGGTAAGCGGGCCTTATCGCTACGTCGTTAATGGTAAACGCATAACCCAGCGCTTCCGGCTGACCGCAACCGCCAAGAGCAAACAGCGAGATACTAAAAAGACTTGCGCAAAACCGCATAAAAGAATCCGTCCATCCCGGCTTCACCAGGCAATATTTGACGTCCTTCCGGGCTGTCCACACCACATTCTAGTGCAGGGACTTCCGCCACCGCGTCCTTACGCCGCTTCAGAAACTGGTGGATTTGGTGACTGTTTTCACACTTCAATATTGAGCAGGTGGCATAGACGAGCAAACCACCGGGCTCAAGCAATGGCCATAAGGCATCCAACAAGTTTGCCTGTGTCTGAACCACGGCATCCACCTGCCCATTGTTGCGCAACCATTTTATTTCCGGGTGTCTTCTGATGACACCGGTCGCACTGCAAGGTGCATCCAGAAGGATCTTGTGGAAGGTTTTCCCCGTCCACCAGGTCTCAGGGGCCGAAGCGTCAGCGGTGATGGTTTCTGCCGTCAGACCAAGGCGATCCAGGTTCTGCATTATTTGCCCGATACGCTGTTCCTGTTTGTCCAGCACCGTTAACTCAATCCCCTGGCAACTCTCCAACAAGTGGGCAGTTTTACCACCCGGTGCGGCACAGGCATCAAGGATACGGTCTCCGGGTTGCGGGGCCAGTAAATCTCTTGCCAGCTGTGCTGCCGGATCCTGTACGGAAAGCCAGCCTTCCTCGAAACCCGGAATTTTTGTGACAGCTGCCGCCGGGCTGATACGGATCGCATCACGGGCAAATTCATGATCGCTGACTTCAAAACCTGCTGTTTCCAAGCGGTTTCGTAACGCTGTCTCGTCCGCCTTCAGGCGATTAATTCTCAACCACAGGGGTGCCTGCAGGTTATTGGCTTCGACAATGTCCTGCCATTGCACGGGCCAGTCATCCTTAAATTTCTGTAATAACCAATCCGGATGTGCAAATTGTTTTCCAGCTTGCTCCATCCTTCCCAGCAGAGACTCCCGCTCACGCTGAAACCGTCTCAACACAGCATTGATGAGTCCCACGGCCCATGGCTTACCGAGTAAACGGGCACATTCCGCTGTTTCATTCACTGCAGCATGGCTGGCGGTATGATCGTGCCAAAGTTGTTGCAGACCGAGTAAAACCAGGCGCTGTACAGCCACTTCGCGTTTCTTGAGTGGTTTATCCAGTAGCTTGGCAGCCAGCCATTCCAGTGAACCAAGCCAGCGCAAGACACCGTAAGTGAGGTTCCGGGCAAATGCCTTGTCCCGGTCATCTTCGAGACGCGATAGAGCTTCACAATCTCCGAGGTTCCGCCTGTCATCCAGCACCTCTGAGAGCGCCTTGATGGCTGCCAGGCGGGGGTTTTGTAAATTTTTCTTATTTTTCGACAAGAGTCTTCAGGCCCTGGGTTTATTTGCATTCAGAAATTGCTCAGCTGTCACTCGCTGACCGCCTGCGCGTTGCAATTCCAGAACTTTCAGCGACTTTTCAGCCGTACCGATAATCAGCGATCGCTGCCCGGTGAGCAAAACGCCAGGCTTGCAGTCGGCTCCATTATCCACTACTTCGGCTTTCCAGATACGTAATCTTTGGCCGTCGATCTCACACCATGCTACCGGCCACGGGTTGAAGGCCCGAACCCTGCGCTGCAGTACCTCAGCAGTCTGATTCCAGTCCATCTCTGCTTCGGCCTTGCTTAATTTGGAGGCATACACGGCTTTTGCTTCGTCCTGCACAATTGCCTTGGGAAGCTCATCTCTGCCAAGCTTTTCGATGCAATCACGCAGCGCCTGTGCACCCATGCCGGCAAGGCGGTCGTGTAGGCTACCCGCCGTATCCATTGGTCCAATTGGTGTCGAAAGGCACTGATAAACAGGACCAGTATCCAGCGTCACCTCCATCTGCATAATACAAACACCCGTTTGCTCATCGCCCGCTTCTATGGCCCTTTGGATAGGCGCAGCACCTCGCCAGCGGGGTAGTAATGAAGCATGAATATTCCAACACTCGAATGATGGCTGGTCCAGCAAACGAGCCGGAATCATCAAACCGTAAGCCACCACAACCATTAAATCCGGTTGCAAATTGATGAGCTTTTCCTGCCAGTCAGGGTCCTTCAGACTTTCCGGCTGCAGTACATTGAGCCCGTTCTCCAGGGCCAGTTGCTTAACCGGACTGGCGCGCAACTGTTTACCCCGGCCTGCCGGCCGGTCAGGCTGGGTAAGAACCGCAACAATGTCACAACCATCATCTATCAAAGCCTGTAATGGCGGCAAAGCGAATTCAGGTGTACCCGCAAAAAGGATACGTAAAGGTGGATTCTGATTGCCCACAATCAGATCGCCAAGTGTTCTTCAGCCTCTTTCGCGGCCACTTTTCGCTGCTTTTCGAGCTTCTTTTTAACCATATTTTTTTTCAATGGAGACAAATAATCAACGAAAAGACGACCGATCAGATGGTCCATTTCATGTTGAACACACACTGCATGCAGTCCTTCGAGCTCTTCTTCGAAGTCGATTCCGTCTGAATCCTGTGCTTTTATCAAAATGTTTTCGGCACGTTTAACGTTGGCATAAATGCCTGGTACGGACAAACATCCCTCTTCATATTCCTGCTCACCGGAACTGCTCAGGATTTGAGGGTTGATATACACGCGCGGCTGGTCCTGATTTTCGCTGATATCCAGTACCAGCAAGCGTTTGTGGACGTTTACCTGGGTTGCAGCAAGACCAATTCCTTTTGCTGCATACATGGTTTCTGTCATGTCCCGAACCAGTTTTTGCAAGCTCTCATCGAAGCTTTCCACGTCAGCTGCAACGGTGGTTAAACGTGGGTCGGGAAACTCTAAAATACTCAATTTTGTCATTTGCTTCTTCGCCTGATAAATAATTTAGGTGAACTTTTTCACCGCAGGAATTATGATAGCTAATGACGAACCATGTTCGCTAGTGAAGAATAATGACCGCATCGGTCAAGATGGCTGGATGCCTACTATATGGGGAAAGGAATGTGATTAAGAAAATTTTTCACCTGATCCTGGTGGCGATGTTGGCAGGAACTGCAGTGGCACAGGATGTGTCAGTGCGCGCTGATCACCCGGATGAATATGTAGTTGTGAAGGGTGACACCCTGTGGGACATCTCAGGGAAGTTTCTGGAGCAACCCTGGCAATGGCCAGCAATTTGGCATGCCAATCCACAAATTGAAAACCCTCACCTGATCTATCCAGGTGATCGCATTTCGTTGGTCTATATTGACGGCCAACCGCGATTGGTGGTCAATAGCGGAAAACAGACGGTGCGCCTATCTCCCGAGGTACGCAAGCTACCTCGTGAAGCAATCCCACCGATAGAGTGGGATGCGATTAAACACTTTATTACCAATGCCCGCGTTTTGATGCCCGGCACCTTTTCCGATCTGCCATATGTTGTTGCCAATGAAAGTCGGCGGCACCTGGCCACGGAAAGAGACCTTACATTTGTGCGAGGCATCGACGGACGCATCGGTGAGGAATTTGCCATAGTCCGGCTACGTCATACCTACTATGATGATAACGGCGTAATGCAAAGAGGAAAGAACCACAGGTGGGGTGAACACTGGCGGCCCGAAGATGAATATCCGGATGATTTCTGGAACGCAACCATGTCATGGCGGCACAAGAATCCACCGGTTCTTGGTTATGAGTTCTGGGATATTGCCGTAGGAAGACTGGTTAAACAGGGCGATCCCGCCACTCTGGAGATCCAAAGCGGTCGCACCGAGGTTAAAGAAGGTGATTACATATTGCCTATTGACGATCACGATTTTCCAGAGCAGTTACTACCTCATGCAATGGATCCGGTACCGGATGGAATGGAAGTCGTTGCACTG
>Ga0224504_10000110_pt1 | contig 32564 bp, 25 predicted proteins | sample SF_Oct11_sed_USG_3_FD_170160 | JGI IMG/M metagenome (GOLD analysis project Ga0224504, IMG submission 170160) | Sediment microbial communities from San Francisco Bay, California, United States - SF_Oct11_sed_USGS_24 | ecosystem: Environmental > Aquatic > Marine > Sediment | place: USA...
TGACACTGCTGATGGTGAAACGGTCCAGCGACCCGTTGAAGGCGCTCATGCTCTTGAGCACCTCGATGGCACTTTCGTCCTGGCGAACTCCTGTATCTTCGGCTCCGGCCGTGCCAGCCCAGCACAAGCCGGTCATTAACACGAGCGAAATTCCAGCTCTGAATTTCATGCATTATCTCCTTTCAGGCATGCCGCCTGTTCATGTAGCCGAATCTACTTGCCCGCTGCGCTCTGTTTGAACAGGAATGCTTCCACGGCGGCCCTGGATTCCGGGCGAAGATTTTCAATGCCCTCGTACGGCACACCGAAGGCAGGCGGTTCGCTGGGATATTTTTCCATCCGCTTCTTGTGGCGCATCACCACGCGTACAAACTCCGCACCACCCCAGGCGCCCACTTCCGTTGCCACCGGGTATTCCTCCCGCGTGTCACGGAACAGGTGGTAGAACTTGGCTCCGATCGGGTTTTCACCCGGCCCGGGAACCTTCAGTTTCAAATGCTCCTTTACAACCGCTTCAAGCTTGTTGCCGGAGTAAATAAACACGTAATCGCGGCGGCCATGAGTCTCGCCTTCGAGCATCAGCGCGGTCTGGTCGACGCCGTCAATGACCCGGTCCGCTGGAATCTCGTCGGTGGCCCCGCCGAATCTCGCCAGGCTGGTGTACAGGTCGCTTACGTGAACGATGTCGTTGACCATTTCATATTCCCCGATCATGCCCGGCCAGCGGACAAAAGCGTCGACTCGCACACCCCCCTCGGTGTAGTCACCTTTTCCGCCTTTGAATATCATGGGTGTGAAGCCGCTTTGCGGAGAATACTTGGTGAAGTGGCCGTTATCACCCATGATGACGACGATGGTGTTGTCGGCTACACCGAGTTCGTCCATTTCGGTCATCAGCTCACCGATCCATTCGTCGAGTAACTTCATTTTCTCAACGTAAGTACCGCCGTTTGGCGTGGTGTACTCGTCATATGCGGTCCGCGGCCCGGTCAACGGATAGAGCGGCCAGTACTGGAGGAAAAACGGCTCATCCTTGCCAGCGAGTTCGCGTAACTGTTCCTTCGCCTGCCGCTGGTAACGGTAGTTCATCTCCTTGTACTTGGCCTCGGTCCAGCGCTCCCCGGCTTCCATGTGGACTTCACGGGGTTTCTCACCCTTGCGGGCTTCCAGTCCGGTTACCATGGCGCCCGGATTCGGGCGCAGCCAGTTGTCCAGCGTAAACCGGTCATCGTATTGATTCGGGCCGATCGAGACGCTGATCTCTTCGCGGGCAGCGTCATCATGAAAAATCGTCAACTGACCCTGCTGGTGCACCGGGAAAACCGCGTAATCGAAGCCCTGGTTGTGGGGCCAGGCTTCCTCGATGTCTCCCATGTGCCATTTTCCTACGTGAGACGTATTGTATCCGACCTTTGAGAGTACCTCGGCAAGAGTGACTTCCTTGGCGGGCAGGCCGAATCCGGCGATATCCACGGCCGTATCACCCATGCCCATGCGATGCGGCTGACGACCTGTCATGAAGGCCACCCGCGTGGGTGTGCAGGAAGGCTCCGTATACATCCGCACAAAACGCATGCCTTCCCGGGCGAATTCATTGATATTGGGCGTCTTGTAACCACGAACAGCATTCAGCTCGGGGATGCCCAGGTCACCAAATCCAATGTCGTCGATGAGAATGTAGAAGATATTGGGCGGCTTGCCGCCATTCTTCTGTTTGAATTCGTCCAGCTTGCTATCTACGGCCTTATCGTCTTCGGCCCATTTTTCAGCATTCTGCGCTTCAAGGACCAAAAACTCCGTGTCGTGGACAATTTCCGCTGCCTGGGCTGAAGTTACAGCCATTGCCGCGGCAATCGCCATTTTCATCACATTGCGCATTCCAGCACTCTCCTTAATCTCTTTTTTGAATCATTAATCTTTCATCGTATCAAACTGTCTGATACCAACGATACCGGCAATTCACCCAATCACATCGCCCGGTTGATATCCGTATCCGGAAAGAACTCCGCCCAGACATGCCAGAACAGGCCCGGCTTGAGGGATTCAACCCGGTCCAGCTTCCCCCGGTCGGAGGTGCCAAAAAAGTCGATCTTGCTGATTGACTGGCCGCTGTCGTTGTACCAGGCGCCCACGCTTTCATAGACCGGATCCCAGGCCAGTACGATGGAGCGTCCGCCAACCTGGGTATTCACCAGGTTGCTGTTTTGCACGATGAACTCCCGGGTAAAGCACACTGCATCGCCTTCTGAATCAATCCCCCAGACATAGGTCTTGTTGGGCAGCCGGTCGTCGTAGCGGGTCATATTGTCCATGATCGGCATTTCCTGCCGGTGCTGCTGGCCAATGCCGATGGAAAAGGCCGGGTCGGTGATCATGTCCAGAAGCCGCAGGAACGGATTGGACGAAGGTGGGTTCAGGAAAACTTCGCCATCAGGGTAGGCTTTCTGGAAGCCCTGGAAACTCATGCGAAAGGTAGGCCAGGGTTTCATACCCGGCCCGCTGCGGCCATCGCTTTCGCGCTGCCCGTAAATATGCTGAATCGGCTCATTGGTCGTGTTGTCCCGCAGCACCAGGTTGTTGCCGTGTTGTGCCAGTACCTCGAGTTCCAGTTTTTCCCCCTCGATTTCGGGCGTGTAACCGATCCCCAGGTTGGCCATCGCGCAGTAAGTCATCACCACGTTCTCGCCATCCAGGCCTTCATCGTTTCCGGCCAGGTGCGGACGCATCATCTCGTAGTCGGGATGCGCCCGGGCCTTGCCGTTTTTTTCGATCACCATGACATCGGCTGCCGGCGCCACGAACTTCTTTGCCTCCTCGACGCTGAAATAACGCGCACTGTCCGCCTGGTTGCGGAGCCCAAGGTGCACCCAGACCCAGGGGAATCCTTAAAGGAAAGCGATCAACACCAGGGCCGCCCAGAACACCCAGCCCGGGCCGACTTCAAACCCCAGGCGTGAAACTGCCATCACGATCGCGCCGGTCAGTCCGGCGCCAATCAGCCGGTATTCGTTCCTGATAAAGCGGATCATGTTTTTTCGCTTCACTTTCAGGATCATCTGGCTGACATCACCGAGGTCCCGGAAATAGACCAGGCCGATGCCGACAGAGACGAGCAGGCCAAGCCAGAACAACAATATCCAGACCATTAATAATTTCCCAGAGATTTAAAACATGGAAATACCGATCAGTTTACGGCCTTTGGATGTCAAGTCAAAAAGAGGGGTGAGCATCTGTGCAAAAACTGTTTTAATATGGAAGATCGTGGTTAAACACCCCTATGAATTAACGGCTCCCAAAGAGAACGAGATGAAGATACCTTACAACTTTCCCGCCCTTGCACTCCTGGTCGTATCCCCGTTGGGTGCCGATATGCTGGAAGACGCCAACCGCATGCTATGCGTTCCCGGCGATGTTTCTTATTGTGTATCAGACATCGGTTGCAAAACCGAACTGCCAGAAGATAAAAACATTCCGGAATTCATCGAAGTGGACCTGAAGCGCAAAACACTGGCCACCACGAAAGCCAGCGGAGAAGGCCGCTCCACGCCCATTGGCAGCCAGCAGCGTCAGGACGGCCACATCTACCTGCAAGGAGTCGAAAACGGGCGCACCTTCAGCATGGTGATTTCCGAAACCACGGGTAACCTCACTTTCGCGATCGCCACTGATGGCGAAACCGCGACCGGGTTTGGCGACTGCACACCTGACTGAGCCGGACAAAACAGAAACACGGAGATCAGAATCTCATGATGGTACGAATTGTCACTTTACTCATTTTCACCCTCACAGCCATTCCGGCAGCAATGGCCCAGGAAAGCCTTTCAGTAGCCATCGGCGTGCACGTTTTCCCCCGCCAGGGGCAGGACGAAGTGCAACAGTCCATGGACGAGGCCGAATGCTATAACTGGGCATCGGACCGCACCGGGACCGATCCGTTTGCATTGAGCCGCCAGGCCAGTGAACAGCAGGCCGCATCACAGCAGGCCATGGCCGAGGCCCAGCGGGCCGAGGCCGGCACAACCGGCAGAAATGCGGCTCAAGGTGCCCTCGGAGGCGCCCTGGTTGGCGCCGTGTTCGGTAGCGGCTCGAAAGGCGTCTGGCGCGGCGCTGCAGCAGGTGCTGCGACCGGCGCTGTGGTTGGAGGCACACGCACGCGCAACGCAAGGGAGGATGCGACCGAAGACGTCGCTGAACAATCCGCCCGAAACCAGGCCGCCACCGAAGCCCAGATGGAAGATTTCCGGACCGCATTTTCCACCTGCCTGGAAGCCAAGGACTACATCGCCCGGTTCTGAGCCTGGCAGTGGAGCTTGGTTGCTGAATTGACCCGCATGACGCGCATGCATTCAAGGCTGTTGCTGCTTACGCCGATTCTCCTGTTGATGCTGCAGGCCTGCACCTCCATTCCTGTCGAGCAGCGCGCTGACAGGCGCGCACAAATTTACAACGAGGCCCAGGACACGATCGAGAAACTCATCGCGCAGGATCCCTCGATCGCCACGAAACTGGAAAATGCTGCCGGGTATTTTGTTTCACAGGTCTCCGCCGCACATGTTGCCGTACTGGGCGGAGGCCAGGGCATCGGGGTGCTGGTCGAAAACCAGACGGGCGACCGGACCTACCTCAACGTCAAGCGCTTCGATTTGGGCGCCGGCCTGGGCGTCCGCTATTTTCGAGTCCTGATGATCATCGAAGACCAGGCGAAACTGGCGGACATCCGCAACGGTATTACCTTCAGAGGCGTCGGGTCCAACCTGGCCGCCGGTGAAAAAGCCAATGAAGCCCTCTCGACGGTCGGGAAAGGTATTTCGGTGCATATCCTGTCCGAGAACAGTGCCAACGTGGCAGCCACTGGCCGCCTGGTCCAATTATCAGTCAACCGCGACCTGACCGACACCGGCTTGTCCGAAATTTCCATTCCGAATATTGGCTTCGATATCGAAGACGGGCGTGGTGAAAATGAACGTCGATGGTGGGATCACAAGATGCCTTTCATGGCCCAGAAAGTCATCGACATGGGCTACGACCTACCCCTGCCCTATGGTTTCAAGCTCAGTTACGTCAACGTCGACCAGGACCAGGTATTGACCAACCTGTACGTGGGCTTCAACGGGTCACAGAAGGAATACCTGGACTGGGTTGATTTCGACAATGCCAGCTCGAAAAGCGATTCTGTCCAGCTGATCTTCGATACCTGGATATTTCCCTTCCTGAATGTGTTCGCCATCCTGGGAAGGGTGGAAGGAAAAGCACCAGTTGATGTCTATATCGATGGCAACGGCATGCTTGACCAGCTCGAAATTGACTGTTCAAAACCGGGTAACGTTGCTGCCTGTAAGATTTTGCAGGACCAGAACTTCCTGCTGCCGATTACCGCAAATTTTGAGGGCAACAATTACGGCATCGGGCTGAACCTGGCAGGCGGCTGGAAGGGCTTTTTCTTTACATTGCCCATGTCATGGGTGCGCGCCGACATGGACAACACGAACACCAATGGCCCGGTCATTTCGGCTTCGCCGCGAGCCGGCAAGGTCTTCAAGCTGGGGGATAAAGGCAACCTCGCCCTCTATGCCGGCGGCAGCTACCTGAAAAGCGACCTGAATGTGGATGGCGTCTTCCCGGTAGAAGCCCTCGACCTGACGATCGATTACGAGATCGACCAGGAAAACAAGGATAAGTGGAACCTGGTCCTTGGCGCTAACTGGGACATCAACAGCCACTGGTCGATACAGGCGGAGTACAACGGATTTATTGGCTCGCGTGAAACCTGGATGGGAAGCGCAACCTGGCGCTTCTAAAACGCCTCGGTCACTGAAAGATACCAGGCGCTGTCTCCACCCTGTGAGCGTGCATAGTCTACCCGCACATTGATGCGCTGGGATTCAAGAACCATGAAGCGGATCCCCGCCCCATAGCTGGGAATGGTGTCATCTTCACCTATACCCAGGATTGGCTCATAAATACGTCCGGCGCCTGCAAAGCCCACCAGCCCCCAGCGCTTGTAGAACCGCCACCGGATTTCGGCCTGTGCATATAGCGAACGTTTGCCCAGGTAACTGGTCGCCGAGAATCCGCGCAAACCCAGCCTGCAGGTATCCCACAGCGGAATGTCGCCGCCCCGGGCGCAGCCGTTGACTTCCCAGGCCAGTACAAGGGAATCCTTCAGCGGGTGATAGGCCCTGAAGCGAGCATGGTAGGACTGGTAGGAGTCACCCTCTGTCTCTGACAGAAAACTGGTCAGCGCCTTGAGTTCCAGGTACCGCCCCTGGTAGGCATTGGAGGGCATGTCCCGCGAGTCGTAATCGAGGTTAAGCCCCACGGCCACCGCGGTTATATTCGATGAAATTCCGTAGTCAACATCTTCCGCGTCCAATTCAAGCGCCTGGGTAATGTCGAGGTATCTGCCGGTTACCCCCATGTACCAGTCTCCCTTGATCCTGCGAGAGATGCGGCCCTGGAACAGGGGACCTTTGACCAGCCAGTCCAGCCCGCTATCTGACTCTTCTCCCGCGTCTTCCACATTCAGATCGAGCTTCAGATCCATGTATGCCGCCACACCGGTAAAACGCCAGGTGTCTTCCTTCCAGTAGTTCTGTTGCATCACCCCGGCCACCCAGCTTTCATTGCTGGTATACCCCGCTGCCCCACCCGTGAACGAGGCCGGTTGTGATTCTTTCTGCTCTTCGGTCTGGGAATAGAACCAGGCGCCACCCAGGATCAGGCCGGTGCCAAACGTTGGGGTCGATGTCGGGATGGGGACCAGCAAGAGGTTCTTCGGCATTTTCTTCAGGAAGCCGGATTTTTCCTCTTCTTCATCCGGATCCTCTGCTTCATCCAGGGCTTGCGATTCTTGCGCCGGAGTTTCGCCGCCAGTTTCAGGCTCATCCGTTTCGGTGCCCTGCTGCGCGCCCTGCAGGGGCGAAGGCAAAAGCGACAGGAGAATGGTCATTATGATTATCTGGAACAAAGTACCGTGCATCGCGCTATTATCGCACCCCGTGATTGGCAAAGGTACAAAACGGCAAACAAATGTGGCCTGAATCCGCACAGATTGATAGAGTGACGTCCCATTGATTCCAGGAAATGAAAACGAGTAAAACCGTCGTGATTCTTTACCAGCCAGATGACTTTATCGCAGAGCTAGCCAGGGCTAACATCCCGCCCGATTCCCCCTGCACGCCGAAGCGCGTAATGATGATCGAACCGGAGGGTTTCTACGTGGGCGAGGAAACCGCGCTGGACAACCACTACATGGACCTGACCCGCGCCGCGGATCCCGAGCGGGCCGCGCGCCAGTTTCGCGACCTGGTGAACCTGATCCGCAGCTGCGGTACCGAGGTAAAGGTTTTTCCGGGCAGCGTGAAAACGCCAGATGACGTATTCCCGAACAACGTATTCGGCACGGTACCGGGGCGCCTGGTCATCGGCAACATGCGGTACCCCATCCGCCGGTTGGAGGCGGAACGCACCGACATCCCCGAGTACTTTACCCGGCGCGGTTATGAAATCGTAGACCTGCGGAACACGGACTGCGTGGCGGAGCTGACCGGCGTGCTGATCATGGACCGGGCCAGGCGCATCGGGTTTTGCGGACTGAGTGAACGGGTCGACCGGGCGGGTGCGGAAGCGATGCATGAAGCATTCAAACTACGCCTGACCTACTGTTTCGATCTGACGCCGCAGGAATACCACACCAACGTGGTGTTCTCGATACTGGCCGCCCGGGCCTGCATTGTGTTCCCGGGAGCCTGTGCGGACCCCAACTCCGTCAGCGCCATCGAAGCCGCGTTTCCGGACCGGACATTGCTACTCGACAAGGAAGAAAAAGATCACTTTGTTGGCAACAGTATCTCGCTGAACGATACGGATATTTTCATGAGCCAGGCCGCAGCTGACCACCTGCGCCCGTCCAGTCGGGCCACGCTGGAATCGTGGGGATTCAAAATCCACTCAACGCCCCTGGACGAACTGGAAAAAGCCGGCGGCAGCCTGCGCTGCATGGTCGCCAAGATATTCTGAACCGCGGGTCTTACTTCAGCTGCGATTTGAAGTAGTTGAATGAGTGTACGAAAGCCTTGTGGACTTTCTCGCCCTCGGCCAGCAGCGATTCCCAGGTTTCTTCGCTCGCGGCCTTGATCTCGTTCATCTTGCTCAGGGCAGCGTTGTAGTGCCCACGGACCTGGGCGATCTGGTCCTTGTGCTTTTCCGTGAACTCGGCCTGTGCAGCCTCGCCCTTTTTTTCCAGCTGCGTCAGTTGTTCATTCAGCTCATCGAGCTGACGTTTCATGACTTCGATGTATTCATCTCTTTTCGACACGCTTCTCTCCTTTAATTCCCGGGGTGATACCTAGAGTTTAGACCACTTTTGACTGCGCGACTGCCTGTTCCAGGTCAGTCAATAAATCTGCGCAGGATTCAATGCCTACACTGAGCCTGATCAGCGACTCGGGCAGGTGTTCCTGGCCGGGCACGGCGCCGCGCCGCTCCATGGTGGATTCGACCGAACCCAGGCTGGTGGCGTGACGGATCAGTTGCACATTGTGACAGAGGGCATCAGCCGCTCGCGCGCCGCCCACCACGTCGAAAGAGATCATGCCGCCAAAACCGCCCAGCTGCCCGGCGGCGATTTCATGCGTTGAGTGGGACTCGAGCCCAGGGTACCTTACCCGCTCGACCCAGTCCTGTGATTCCAGCCAGCAGGCAAGCCGGGCGGCCGATTCCTGGGCTTTCGCCAGGCGCAGGGCCAGTGTCCTCAAACCCCGCACTGCCAGGAATACTTCCAGTGCTCCGGGAGTGGCGCCCTTGATGACGCGGGATTTCCGCAGACCCGGAACCAGGGCTGGCTGGTTCGTCACCAGCACACCGGCCAGCAGATCCGAGTGCCCACCGATGAATTTGGTGGCGGAATGCATGGCGATATCTGCACCGAGTTGCAGCGGCTGCTGGTTTAGAGGGGTTGCAAAGGTATTGTCAACAACCATGATCGAGTCGGGCTTGCGCGGCGCTGCACAGATGGTCTTCAGGTCAGCTACAGAAAGCAGGGGATTGGAGGGTGATTCCAACCACAGCAGGTCGCCGTCGGCGCACGCTTTTACCCACCCTTCGGTGTCATCGACAGCCAGCCGGCCAAGCTGCCATAAACCCTTTGCCTCTCCGCTTCGGGCAAGCTCCGACACCCCGTGATAACAATCGTCAGGCAGGATAATTCGGGCCCCGGCAGATAACTGGTCGAAAACCGCGGCGGCAGCCGCCATGCCTGATGAATACGCGATTGCTTCACCACCTTCCAGACCGCCGACAATCGTCTCCAGCGACTCCCAGCCCGGCGCACCGGTATCCCGGGTGTAAATCCTGTCGCCCCCCAGTGTGAAATTGGAAGCGGGCACCAGGGGTTCATTCATCGGATCACCCGGCTGTTCCGGCCGGCCGGCAGACACCAGCCATGATTCGGGGGTTAGTTTACTCATGGGTAAGTCCTCCGTGATGATCCATCCATGGAGGATTGAGCTGCACGATCTGAGTGAACACCGGGCAGTCTTTGCGGTGTGGGCCAGGCAGGTAACCAATCGACATCAGGAACTCCCCGGTAATTTCACCGCCGGTGAATTTGAAGGTTTTTTTGAACAACTTGACCCACTCCTCTTTTTCCAGCGGGTGATGGGCTTTGAGCCAGTGGGCAAAGCCCCCGTGGCTGTCGCGCATCCCACGTATCACCTGTGCGTTGACGATGGCCGCATTCACCTTCAACTTGTTGCGGATGATCCGGGCGTCGGTCAGCAGGCGCTCGCGGTCCGGCTGGCTGTAATCCGCGACGCGGTCAACATCAAAATCATCGTAGGCCTCGCGAAAACCCTTTCTCTTTTTCAGGATCAGTTCCCAGTTCAGACCGGCCTGGTTGATTTCCAGCAACAACCTTTCAAACAGCTGGCTTTCATCCTCAACCGGAAAGCCATACTCGTGATCGTGGTAAGGGCCATGCAGTTCATGTCCTTTCGCGAACTCGCAGTAACTGCTCACAGCTGGCCATCCTGGCTCGCTGCAACCGCCTCTGCCATCTCTGCCATTGAGTGAAAAACAACATCGGTTTGCGGTATCTCGTCGAGACTGGCAGTGGCTCCCCAGTGACCGGATTCCGACAGGCGCTGGCGGTCAATCCAGGCGGTAGCGAGGCCGAAGGACCGGGCAGGCACATGGTCGTGAAACAGGCTTTGGGCCGTGTGCAGAATGTCCCGCTTCTGAAGACCGAAGCCGTCCTCAAGCTGGTCCAGCAGGTATTGGAAGTTCGCGGGGTCCGGCTTGTAGGAACCAATGTCCTGCGCCGTATAAATGGCATCGAACTCAACCCCCAGCTTGCGGTTGGAAGCAGCAAACCCTTCGCGATGGACATTGGAGAGAATCACCAGCCGGTAATAGTGCTTGAGATAGCGAAGCGCATCCGCGGTGTCGGGAAAGGCCGGCCAGAACGGCACCGAGTCGCCAAACGCACGATCCCATTCATCTGTAGTGCCCAGTTCGAAGTGAATGGCGATGCCGTGGTGGACCCGGGCCAGTATCTGCGGATAGGGCAAACCAGGGTTTTCTGCTTCCAGGGCGCTTTCCAGCGACGCAAAAACGGCGAGAGCGGCGGCGCGTTGAATGTCGGGCCGGCCATTGGCTGAAATGACCGGCTGCAGGGCGTCCCAGATTCCGGTTTCCCAGTCGATGAGCGTGCCGTAACAATCGAAGGTAAGAACTTTGTAGTCGCTGATTTCCCGCAAGCGCCTGCTCCTGAAACTGATACTCCAGGAAATATCTTACAGAAGGCCGGCTCGAGTACCCACTGTTTGATTCTCCCGGCCAGCCTACTCTGATTTCACCAGGCAATGGATTGAAGACTGTTCCGCGCGGCTTTCTTTGAATTGTCTCCATGAAATCAAACCACAGGGGAATCCGATGAAAAATCGTCGCGGATCATGGCACCGCTCTTTTCAACTATTGCTGAGCCTGTTGATACTTGGCTTCAGCCTTGATCTCAATGCACAGTTTCTCTGGCAGTTTGCAGGTAATTCCTATCCCACCAGGGGTGAGGCCGAAGCTGCTCTCAGGGCCCATCCCTCACCACAATACCTGCAGTTCGCGGAGCCCTGGTACGAGAAAATCCTGTGGCGTGACCCGGCGACGGCCGTCTATTGGTACACGGTTTTCGATTACCAGGCCGCAACTGATGTCGAGTTTTATGGCTACACAGTGGACAAAGAATGTGGCTTTTACGACGGTACCGATTGTAACAGCACCATCGAGGAAGCCGTGAACTCGAGCTACCCGAACCCTTCGGCCATGTTATGCGATGTTAAGTTCGAGGTTCTCGATGAATTTGATTTCAGGGGACAACAGTGGCAAGAAGTGCTGGAACACGGTATCCGCTTCTGGGCATCCGAAAGCGCACCCATACGGGTGGATTTTCACTACAACAACGTATATACCGGAAACTGCGAGTACGGCTCTTCCGTCAACCAGACTATTCACAGGGTTTCTCTGGCGAGCTGTACTCATGACCTGTCACCCATTTCCGGATCATATATTCACTGGAAAAACCCACCTGAATTCCCGAATGTGTGCAGCCCCAGCGGTCGTGAGCCGCCCATGTCCAACATCGCGGCCATTTCAAAACGGCTGACCAGCGTTTGCACGGCAACCGAGGGCAATCCCTGCAGCCCAATGACAGGTAACAAGTCCCTCACTGAAACCGACTTCAGGGCCGGGCCATTCGAAATCACCCGGCATTACAATTCCAGCCTCGAGCTGGGTTCCCGTTCGATCGGCGCAGGTTGGAGCCATAATTACGACACCCGGCTGATCTCCAGTGGCGGTTACACGCTGGTAAAGCCGGATGGCAATGTCGAGGAGTTCAGCAGCGCATCAAACGGCGGCTATCGGTCAGTTACAAATCCTGGAAAAATCCTGATGATTGCCGGTGATCTCGCCCAGCTCACATACCCTGGCGGCCGCAAGGAAATCTATCAGCTCACAGCATCCAGTGACCATGGCCAGGAGCAATTCCGGCTGATCGAGATCTACACCGCAGACCTTCCGGACCGCGCCATCACGTTGACGTATTCAGATTCTGCCGGATTGCTGGATTCAATAACCGGCCCCTCCGGCCGGCAACTCCTTTTGGAGTATGACCTGAATGGATCGCTCAGTACGCTGCTGCTGCCGGACGGTAAACGGATACTGTATTCACGTGACGCCAGTGGAAATCTCTCGGAAGTCACCTTCCAGGATGGCAGCAAAAGGACTTACCTGTATGAAGACTCCCGGTTACCCCATCACCTCACGGGAATAATCGATGAAAACGGAGCACGTTTCGCCACTTATCAATACGACGCATTCGGGCGGGTGACGCTCAGTGAACACGCAGCAGGCGCAAACCGCGTGACACTCAATTACCTCGAGGCTGCGATCACTGAGGTCACGGGACCACTGGGGGAAATCCGCAGCTATCAATTCGATCCTTACAAACCGTCTTTTGACGTCAGCGATGTGAGCGATGGTGATGGTATGACCGCCTACACGCGGGATGCGAATGGCTGGCCGACCCAAAGCACCAATGCGGCAGGACATACTGTTGAGTCGAACTACGACGAGTTCCACGAGATCAGCCGCGTGGAAGGGGCAGGCACACCCGAACAACGCACAGTCATCACCACCTGGAACAATGATCTGAACCGGAAAATTCTCATTGAAGAAGCGGGGGTCAATACGCGCTTTGATTACGACGGGATGGGGCGTCTTGTGTCGAAATCCATGGAAGACTTGTCCAGTGGCTCCGTCCGGACCTGGAGCTATCGGTATTATCCGGATACAGACCCGGATTCGAGAGCCGGCAGACTGCGATCCATCGATGGGCCAAGAGCAGATGTGGCAGACATCAGCACCTTCTCGTACTACTCATCAAATGACAGCCAGGGCCACTACAGAAAGGGCGATCTGCATTCGACCGTCAACGCCGCAGGGCACGTCACGGAGTATCTTGAATACGATGGCAACGGAAGACTCATCAAGCTGCGGGGCGCCAATGATGTCATCACCCTGTTCAGTTACCACGCACGAGGCTGGCTGGGCTCTCGCGCAGTTGACGGCGCATCTTCAGTGTTCCATTACGACAGAACAGGCAACCTGGTAGGAACGACTTCGTCTGACGGAGCCATGACCGCCTACCGTTATGATGAAGCACACAGGCTGGTTGAAATCACGGACAGCCTGGGCAACCGCATCGAATATGTTCTCGATGCTCAGGGAAATCGCATAGAGGAAAACACGTTCGATGACGGCGGCAATCTCCGCAAATACAAGTCGCGTACGTTCAATCCGCTCAACCAGTTGGAAAAACTGACTGACAGCAACGGCGACTTCATCCGTTACACCTATGACAGCCTCGGCTTGCTTTCCAGCACCCAGGATGAAAACCTGAAGATCACACGCCATGAATATGACGTGATGAACCGGTTAATCCGCTCCATCGATCCGCTCCTGGGTGAAACCCGGGTGACGTACGACAAAAGGGGTAACCCGGTCGGGGTGACCGACCCCCTGGGTAACGTGACCCGCTATCAATATGACGGGCTGAATAATCTCTTATCCCGGTCGAGCCCGGATACTGGAATCATGCAAAGTGATTTTGACAACGCGGGAAATCGAATCGCCACCACCGATGCCCGCGGCGTGCGGGTGACTTACCTGTACGATGAACTGAACCGGCTGACCGCCATCAACTATCCGGACAGCTCAAAAGATGTCTCCTTCAATTATGACGATGGGCCAAACGGTAAGGGGCGGCTGACCGGAATGGGCGACGAAGCGGGTTTGGTTAGCTACCAATATGATGCGCGGGGCAACCTGCTGAGTGAAAGCCGCTCGATCAATGGTCGTCAGTACCTTACGAAGTATGACTACGATGCAGGTGACCGCCTGGTCCGGCTTGAATACCCCAGTGGAAAAGCCATTTCATACATTCTGGATGACACGGGGCGAATTTCCAGCATTTATAACGAATCCCGGGCCCTTTTGAGTAACGCCCAATTTGAACCGTTTGGCCCTGTCAACTCGTTTACTTATGGGAACGGATTGAATTATTCAGCCGTTTTCAGCCCGGACCAGGAAATGACACGCCTGGAATCAGGCGCCGACCTGAGCCTGGACCTGGAATATGGTCCTGCAGGATCTATTCTGCGCATTAATGATCAGATGTTCACCTATGATCCGCTTTATCGCCTGGATGCTTTTTCCAGCGCTAATGGGACTGAACGGTTTGAGTACGACGCCAACGACAATCGCGTGCAACACCAGGGTTTACTGAGCAACAGTTCTTATACGTACGATATAAAATCAAACCACCTGAAGACGACTGGCGAGTGGTCTGTTTCCCACGACGCTGCAGGTAACCGCACCGCAAAACTGGACCAGGCTGGAAACGGCCAATTGTACCGATTTGGAGATCATAACCGCCTGACAGAAGCGATCGACAGATATGCCGGTGCTGGCGTCACGGCTGGACATTACCGTTATGACGGCAGAGGCCGTCGGATAGCCAAAACCGTTTCTGAGAGTGAAACCCACTACATATATAATCTGTCCGGACAATTGATTGGCGAATATTCCACCGACGGCACCGGTGAATACCGTGAATATGTTTACCTGGAAGGTTTGCCCATTGCTGTTCTCACCAGAAGCGCCGAAACGGTTCTGCCGCCCGGTGCGGAGTTGATACTTGATAATGGTGACCCGGGCACTTCGGCAGGCGGCAACTGGCGCAGCAAAACCGGCAAGCAACATTTTGGCCCTGACTACCTCTTTGCTGGCAAGTCTGAGGAAACATCTTATCGCTGGACCGCGAGGCCTCCAGGCGACAGGTACCGTGTTTACGCCTGGTGGGTAGACAGGAAAAATCAATCCGGGAATGTCCGCTATAACATCCGGCACGGCGCCGGTCAGTTGGATACTGTCACCAGGAGTCAAAAAACCGGCGGCGGCCAATGGCAACTATTGGGAACCTATTTCAGCCAGGATGGCCAGGACTACGTCGAGGTCAGTTCGGACACCAGCAAGTTCACGGCCGATGCCATTCGGTGGGTTGCCTTACTCGAGCCGGTAGTAACCCTGACTGACAATACGCACTACATTCATTTTGATCATCTGGGCACTCCAGCACGGGTAACTGACGAAGAACAGTCTGTTGTCTGGACATGGGACAGCGCACCATTTGGCGACACCCGGCCTGACGAAGACCCGGACGGCGATTCGAGCAGGTTCGTTCTGAACTTCAGATTCCCCGGTCAATACTTCGATGCGGAGTCGGGTTTGCACTACAACTATTTCAGAAACTATGATCCCGAAACCGGACGGTATCTGGAGAGTGATCCTATTGGACTGGCTGGAGGAATGAACCCTTATTCATATGTTGGCGGAAACCCACTTTCCGGAATTGATCCTTTCGGCCTGGCGACTGTAGGATCCTGGATAGATCCACCCCGGTTTAACCTGACCGAGGTCGGAGTATATGATTGGGAGTTGATTGCTCCAAAATTTTCGTGGTGGGGCTACGCTGATTTTATCAAGCTGCATGGACGTGCAGCCGGATTCGTGAACATCGATGTCGGTTGCAGCAATGAATGTAATGATTGGGAGATTCATGACACCATTGAGTTGGAAGCTCACGGTGACGTTACCGTTGGCCCCAACCTGTATGCCATCTTGATTGGACTTCGATTTGGTCCGATCGCAGGCGTCGCTGGCAATGTCGCGATCGGAGGTGCTTCCTTACTTGAGGCGGAACATCAATTTTTGAGTCTTGCCAATGAAAAAGCAGGTCCGATCATTTCCGCTGCTTTAAAGTATGGTCCAACGGGTGTTTGTTTAGGGTTATTACCCGGGTTATGAGTCAGATGCAGACGAAAAGTAACTGTCCAAATTGCCACAATTACACATTCCCTATGTGGATCAAGGTCTTCGCGATGTGGCCATTCATGGCCCGATGTAAGAACTGCGGTTGTAAAGTACGTTTAAAAATTCCGCGCTGGCAGAATATTCTCTTCCAAATCCTGGGACAACTGGCTTTCTGGAGCATCCTGCTGGCAGGATTAACTGCCGGTGGCGGAAACATCCTCGTCGCCGCATCGGCGGGCGCGGTCATTGCACTATTGATTGCGATAGCCCCTGGAATATTTGCGGGACTCGAAGCAACCCAGTGACGGATTAAGCAATAGGGATTTATCACTGAGATCGCCCTTGAGCTGGCAGGCGTTGTATCATGCACTCGCGTATTGATACTGAATTTCAGGGGGTTCGTTTGTGAGCTTTTCAAAAGCAAAACTGGAAGCCATCATCGCTTCGATCAGCTCAGTACTGATGGGTAAGGAAGCGGAAGTCAGGATCGCCCTGGCATGTTTGCTGGCTCAAGGCCATTTGCTGATCGAGGATCTCCCCGGACTGGGTAAAACCACGCTGGCCAATGCGATCGCCCGGGTTCTGGGCCTGGAATTTAACCGGGTTCAGTTCACCAGCGACCTGCTGCCCGCCGATATCGTTGGCGTTTCAATCTATGAAAAGAACGAGGGCGCCTTCCGCTTCCTGCCAGGGCCTGTATTTTGCCAGCTGCTGTTGGCTGACGAAATCAACCGCACTACCCCCAAAACCCAGAGCGCGCTGCTGGAAGCTATGGCCGAAGGCCAGGTCACAGTCGAGGGACAGACCCGGCCCCTGCCGGCACCGTTTTTTGTGATTGCTACGCAAAATCCGATTCAGCATTCCGGCACCTTTCCCTTGCCGGAATCGCAACTGGACCGCTTCCTGATGCGATTGTCATTGGGCTACCCGGACCTGGCTTCGGAAAAAGATATCCTGACGGGTGGCGATCCCCGGGTCCGTCTTGGTGAGCTGAAACCCATGCTCTCCATCGACGAGCTGCTTGCGCTGCAGGCTGAAGTCGACCAGGTGAGCGCGGCCGAACCGGTGGTGGATTACCTGCAACGCCTGATCCAGTTCACCCGGACCAGCGAAGTTTTTGAATATGGCCTGTCGCCCCGCGCGGGTCTCGCGATCCTGCAGTCGGCCAAGGCCATCAGCCTGCTGGATGGCCGTGCATTCGTCATCCCTGAAGATATCCAGGTGGTGTTCCCTGCCGTGGCCAACCACCGGTTGCAGGGCGCTGGTCGCGGTCATGATAGCGGAAGCCGGGTTCTCATCGACAAGGTGCTGGACTCCGTCGACGTCATCTGAACGTGGCGCCGGTCTGATTATGCGCCCCCTATCAGGAATCCGGCAGGCCCTTCGCAGGCGCTTCGGCCTATGGATCGACCGCCGCACGCGGCTGGAAAGCGAAAGCCTGCTTAACCACCGGCGTTTATATATCCTGCCATCGAAAGCAGGCTTTGGTTTCCTGGTGCTCGTGTTTGCGCTGTGGTTGCTGGCGACCAACTTCGAAAACAACCTGGTCTTTATGCTGTGTTTCCTGCTTTCGGCCCTGTTCGTGGTCAGCATCCACTTCACCCACGGCACGCTTTCTGGCTTGCGAGTTAAGCCGGTTCGCGCCCAGTCCGTGTTCAAAGGTGAAGCGGCGGCCGTCGAGCTCTGCTTCAGCCAGGTCAGGCCACGGAGCCGTGAACAGATTCTGCTCCGCTTCGCTGGTGGCGAACCCCTGATGATCACCCTGGACAAGGCCGGCGATACCTTCGTGACCGTGTTGGCGCCAACGGCCAGGCGAGGGTTTCTCGATCCCGGCCTGTTGACGGTTGAAAGCGTTTATCCGGTAGGCCTCATGCGCGTGTGGGCCTACCTTCATTTTCGATTTGACGCGGCCGTTTTTCCGGCTCCTGTGCCAGACAGGGTGCAATCCTCGGAGCGTCGAGGATCCGGCGATGGTCACTACTCGGGAACGTCCGGATCCGAAGACTACGTGGGGTTGAAAACCTTTGAAGCCGGCGAATCGTTACGACACGTGGCATGGAAGCAGTTTGCGCGCGAACAGGGCCTCTGGTCCAAGCAATACGGCGATTCCGTCGACAGCAGGGTGTGGGTGGACTGGGCTGAATACGCAGGAATGGACACCGAACAACGGCTGTCACGGATGGCCTGGCAGGTTTGTGAATGCGCGGCGGCAGGTAAGATCTACGGATTACGGTTGCCCGGCAAGGAACTGATTCCCAACCAGGGGATGGTTCACCGGCAGTCAGCTCTGCGGTGCCTGGCTCTGCATGGCATCGAGCCGGATGGGAAAGAAAATGAAGCGCCCTGACTGGCAGCTATCCCGCAATGGCCTGTTTTGGGTTCTTTTCGCCTTCACCGCGGTGGTTGCCCTGCACCTGGACCACCTGCCTGTATGGGTTACGGTCCTTGCGGGACTGTGCATCCTGTGGCGAATTCTCGAGTATCGCGGTGTGGTTTCGTTCCCGCCCTGGCCGCTCAAGGCTGTCCTGGTGGCGGGCAGCATAGCCGGCCTGGTGATGGTGTATCCGTCCCTGCTGGGGTTGGAGCCAATGCTCACGATGCTGATCGCCGGATTCGGGCTGAAGTTGCTCGAGATGCACCACAAGCGGGACGCTGTCATCCTGGTCTACCTGGCTTTCTTCACGGCAGCCGTGGACTGCATCTTCACACAGTCAATCCCTGACTTCGGCCTGGTCTTAGTGACTTTCGTTATCGCCACGGCTGCCCTGGTAAGCATCAACCAGTCAAAGAGTCGTGGTTTCTCCATGGGTTCTTCACAGATCGCGCTCAAGATGCTGGCCACGTCTTTGCCGCTGATGCTGGCATTGTTCCTGATCGTACCTAGACTGGGCGCTTTCTGGTCGATTCCCGTGCCGAAAAACCAGGCCCGGACCGGGGTAGGAGACACGCTTTCGCCGGGTGAATTTTCAAGCCTGGTGGGTTCTGACAAGCTGGCGTTCCGCGTTCGCTTCGACGGTGAGATACCGGCTCGCGATCGTCTTTACTGGCGTGGGCTCGTTTTCTCTGAATTCGATGGCAGGGAGTGGAAACAGGGCGATTTTTATGGCCCCGATCAGCCGATTTTAAGTCGTCCTGGCGATGAAAGCATCGTGCGGTTTGGTGAACCGATACGCTATACGCTGACCATGGAACCCACCTACAGAAGGTGGCTGTTCGCACTCTCTACACCTGCGAGCGTCGAGCCTGGCATCCGGTTGGTAAAAGATTCACGGCTGGTCAGTTCTGACAGGATCAGCCAGAGGCGTAACTACAACGTTCGCTCCTGGCTCGATTACCGCCTGCAGCCGGAACAACTGCACCCCCATCGAGAAAAGATGGAGCGTATGCTGCCGCCCGGCGCAAATCCGGAAACTGTGCGGATCGCCAGGGAATGGGCGCGGGAAACGCCGGATGTCCAGGTCCTGGTTGCGCGCGTTCTGCGGCTCTTCAATCAATCTTTTATCTATACACTGGAGCCTCCGCTCCTCGGCCAACATGCGGTTGACGAGTTCCTGTGGGATACGCGGCGCGGCTTTTGCGAGCATTTTGCAGGCAGCTTCGCCTTTTTCATGCGGGCGGCCGGCCACCCCGCCCGTGTCGTCGTTGGTTATCTTGGCGGTGAGGTCCACCCCACTGAAAACTTTGTCACCGTCCGCCAATATGACGCCCATGCCTGGGCTGAAGTCTGGATCGAGGGCGTTGGCTGGCAGCGCATCGACCCGACTGCGGCTGTCGCGCCGGAGCGGATTGAAATGAGCCTGGCCGACCTGTTCGGTAACGAAGACGGCTTTCTCGCGGATAGCCCGTTAAGCCTTATTCGCTTCCGGGATTTCCAACTGGTTAACTGGATCATCCTGCAGCGGGATTACCTCGACTACGCGTGGGCCACCTGGGTGCTCGGCTACGATCAACAGCAAGTCGAATTCCTGAAGCGCCTTCTGGGTGAAGTATCGATGTTTCGGTTAAGCCTGCTGTTCCTGGTCGCCGCCGGCATTTCGCTGCTGCCGTACCTGCTTAAGCGGCTCATCATACGCCAACGGGTCAAGCCGGATCCGCGCGACGCAGTGATTAACGATTTCTGTGAAAAGATGGCTCGGCCGGTGTGCCCCGAAAGACCGGTGAGGGTATTCTTAATTTTGCACGCCGCATCGCGGCTGAGCAGCCACGATTGGAAAGGGCTGCGATGGCGATAGCCAATAGCTACATCAATCAGCGCTATGACAGCCAGCTTCCCGATCAGGTCAGCGATTTACGCAGGATGGTTCGGCAATTCAACGCGCCGAAGAAATTCGAATAGCAATAACCGTATTGTCAAAGCCCGTTGGTATCAATGCCAGGCCCAGATTTGACGCGTACCCGTGATTAGCGCTGCTGACGCCCGCTGCTGCCAGGACCTGGATTTCGCCCTGCTTCGGAAAACGGATCAATGGGCCCGCTACCGGCGTGATCTGCATGGAGCCGTCGGGCTCGAACTCAATGCCGTCAATATCCGCCACCCACTCCGGTGCTGCCAATTCGACCTTCGAATCATCCAGGCTGATGCGCCATAGCTGTTCACCACCCACGTACAAAGACCCGCCATGGACTTCCACACCGTTGGCGCCGGGAAACTTTTCCTCACCGATAAAGATTGACTGCTTGCCGTCCGTTGACAGTTTGATGACCTGGCCTGCCGCCGTATCGCTAATATAAACCTGCCCGTCCCCAGCTATTGCAACATCGTTGGCCACTTTGGTCTGCAGCTTGATGGTATCCAACAGCCGGTACCCCGGCCATGCCATTATTTTCAGCTGGTTGCTGTCAATCACGTAAAGCCGGCCACTGTGCAAAGCCATGCCCAGCGGAGCATCCAATCCAACTACAATCCGCCAGTCGATCACTTTTCCGCCTGAACCCAACAGTGTCAGGAAGCCGCTTCCGGCTTCACCGAAGCCGCATACATTCGACACCAACAGAGTGTTATCCGGTAATGGCAAAACGGTCTCTGGCTCGCAGTATTCGCCCCGTGAAATCCAGGCGATATCTGCCTCCAGAGACTCAACAGAGGAAGGAAGAATCAAACCGGCCGCTAGTATGGCCCAGATTGCAATCACGCTTTAGCTCAACTGTTTCACGAGCACCGATCATATATCGGACAAGGACTCTGTGACCAACAGCAAAAAATTGGCGGAGCCCGAAGAGTCTGTGATCAAACTCTTCGAACCCCGCCAATTGGGAGTACAACCAGTCTTTGCAATCAGGCGAACTGGTTCATCGTGTTGTCTTCACCCGCGGCTTTCAATGCAGCTTCGCCGGCGAAGTATTCCTTGTGGTCGTCACCGATATCAGAACCGGACATGTTCTGGTGCTTGACGCAAGCGATGCCCTGGCGGATTTCCTCGCGCTGCACGTGCGCCACGTAGCCCAGCATGCCCTGTTCGCCGAAGTATTCCTTCGACAGGTTGTCGGTGGACAGCGCGGCCGTGTGGTAGGTCGGCAGCGTGATCAGGTGGTGGAAAATACCGGCCTCGCGAGCAGCATCTGACTGGAAGGTGCGAATCTTCTCATCCGCGACCGCTGCCAGTTCGGTGTCGTCGTAGTCGACACTCATCAGCTGGGTGCGATCGTAAGCCGAAACGTCTTTGCCTTCCTCCTGCCAGGCGTCGAATACCTGCTGGCGGAAGTTCAGCGTCCAGTTAAACGATGGGCTGTTGTTGTATACCAGCTTGGCGTTGGGAACCACTTCACGGATGCGTTTCACCATGCCCCAGATCTGCCCGATATGAGGCTTCTCGGTTTCGATCCAGATCAGGTCGGCGCCGTTTTGCAGGGAAGTAATGCAGTCGAGAACGCAGCGATCTTCACCGGTTCCTTCCCGGAACTGGAACAGATTGGACGGCAACCGCCTGGGCCGCAACAGGTGGCCTTCGCGATTCAGCACCACGTCGCCGTTATTCATGTCTTGCGGCGAGACTTCTTCACAATCGAGGAAGGAGTTGTACTGGTCTCCAAGATCCCCCGGCTCCCGGGTGACTGCAATTTGTTTGGTCAGGCCAGCACCCAGCGAATCCGTGCGGGCGACGATCACGCCGTTGTCGATGCCCAGCTCCAGGAAGGCATACCGACAGGCGTGAATCTTGGCCAGGAAATCCTCATGCGGAACGGTAACTTTGCCGTCCTGGTGACCGCACTGTTTTTCGTCGGAAACCTGGTTTTCGATCTGCAGGCAGCACGCACCGGCTTCGATCATCTTCTTGGCCAGCAGGTAGGTCGCTTCGGCGTTACCGAATCCGGCGTCGATATCAGCAATGATTGGCACCACGTGGGTTTCGAAATTGTCGATGTCTCTCTTGACTGCCGCCTCTTTGACGGTATCACCGGCCTCGCGGGCAGCGTCGAGATCGCGGAACAGACCGCCCAGCTCGCGGGCGTCCGCCTGGCGCAGGAAAGTGTAGAGCTCTTCGATCAGTTCCGGCACCGTGGTTTTTTCATGCATGGACTGATCGGGCAGCGGACCAAATTCAGACCGCAGTGCTGCCACCATCCAGCCGGAAAGATACAGGTATTTTTTCTTGTTGCTGCCGAAATGCTTCTTGATGGAGATCATCTTCTGCTGGCCGATGAAACCGTGCCAACAACCCAGCGACTGGGTGTACTGGGTAGAGTCCGCATCATACTCCTCCATGTCACGGCGCATGATGTCCGCCGTGTACTGGGCAATTTCCAGGCCGGTTCTGAACCGGTTTTGCAGGCGCATGCGGGCGGCGGATTCCGGGTTGATGGCGCCCCATGAGCTACCGGCGGCGTTACAGACTCCTTGGAGGGAGGCGATTTCGTCAGAATATTTTGACATGTCGAATCCTCGTTACTTATTGAAATATAAGTCGAATAATGTGTGGTTTTACGAAAGCTGCTGTCAGTCTAGTGATTCCCTTAAAATTTATCTAATCAATGAATGTTATATTCACCATTTTGTAAATGAATACCGGGTAAAATTCATAATCCAATCTATTGAGAATAGTACGAAATGAGTATCAAGGGCATTGACCTGAATCTACTGGTTTACCTTGACGTGCTTTTGCGCAAGCGAAATGTAACGCGAGCGGCTGAAAGCCTGGGCATCAGCCAGCCCGCCATGAGCAACGGGCTAAAACGATTGCGTGAACTCTTTTCCGACCCGTTACTGGTCCGCACCAGCAACGGCATGAGCCCCACAGAGCGCGCCCAGGAACTGCAACCCCTGGTGAGGGAAATCGTCGCCTCCATCGAAACCGCCATCGAACCCGACCGCAGGTTCGATGCAGCACTGACAGACCGCATGTTCCGGATCTCGATCAGCGACTATGGCGAGTCCACCCTGCTGCCTCACCTGTTACGGCGGCTGAGGTCTGAAGCGCCCAACATCACCCTGGACCTGCTGACCCCCAGTGACGTAAGTTACCAGGACATGGAAGGCGGCAATGTCGACCTGGTGATCAACCGCTTCGACGACTTGCCGCAGTCTTTTCACCAGCGCACCATCTGGCGGGACAGCTTTTCCTGCCTGATAAACATTCACAACCGAATCCGCGAGGATTTCACGCTCAACAACTACCTGGAATGCAGCCATGTCTGGGTCAGCAAAACCGGCATGGGTGTCGGTGTCGGTGTTGATCCGTCGACGGGACAACACCTGGGCTGGGTGGACGATGCCCTGGCAAAGCTGGGAAAAAAGCGCCGCATCCGGGTGTTCACCCGACATTACCAGGTCGCGATGCATCTGGCCGAACTGCGTGACCTGATCATCACTTTGCCGACCCGGGCAGCCAGCCTGATGGCTGATCATCCGGAAGTAATCTTACTGCCTCCGCCCTTTTCAATCCCCGACATCGAACTGCAAATGGCCTGGAGCCCCTTGCTGCAACACAATCCGGCCCACCAATGGCTCCGGCGTTTGATTGCCGATGTGGCGAAGGAAATGGATTGACCAGGACTCGTCTGCGATCAACGCTCTTCGAGGACTTCAGCTGTGGAAAACCGATAACGCATGTTGCGATAGACACAGATGTCGGTAATGTTGTCCGGCGTACCTTTCGGACAAACCCGAAAGTTGGTTGAAAACCGGAAATTGCCCGTGATGGGCGTCACCCGGTGCCAGGTATGCCCATGCAACAGAACCAGTGAGCCGCTGCGCGGACTGATGATCACCTGGTTCTCCAGGTTTTCATGTGTTTCTCCACTGGGAAGCACGCCCATGCGGTGTGAGCCTGGCATGACGACGACCTGTCCGCCATCGCCTGGCGAAAGCGTCCGGCTGTAGACCAGGCGGTTAAGGTTGAACCGGGAAGAGTCCTCCGGTGGACAGTCCTGATGCCAGGCCTGACCCACTGTTCCCTGCCTGGAAAACATCACCATGCTGTACAAGGGTGACCAGGCGTCACCGAGGATGGCCCCGGTCAAATTCACCAACCTGCTGTCCCGCTCAAGCGAGTCGAAAATATCGGCGATCTTCGAAGAATAGTCGGGCATATCCGGGTTTTGCGGAAACCAGGGAATCACCTCGGTTGCTGACCGGGCCAGAAACTCTTCCTCGTGCCGGTATTCGGGAGTCTCACCGAAGTAATTGACGATTTCCCGGTCCAGGCCGGCCATAACGGAAGCGCTGTAAAAATCTTCTATGACCAGGTAACCCTCTTTCCAGAACCTCCGGGCCAGGTCCGTCAGATTGGAAACCTTCACATCCATCATGTCACTCCACCCCGGCAATGCCCAGGTTCACAGGTCAGTCAGCATCAGGGTAAATTAACCAGAAACTGGAAGAAAGTCAGGACTCCGGGCCCCGGCATGATCACCGCGGTCTAGAAGCGGGTTCCGGCCAGAGAGATATCTGGATCTGCTTCCAACAACGCTACCGGGTAACCCAGTTCATGGGCCTTGCGGGCATATTCCCGGCAATCATCCATCTCGCCCAACCGTGAAGAAGCGACCGCAAAATCGTATTGCGATTGCGGATCTCCGGCCCACTTTTCGAGCAATTTTTGCTTGTTTTTCTCATAGGTTTCGATGTCACCCACGCTGGCGCCTGCCACCATCATGGTAGATTGCGCGTAGTAATCGTCCGGATTGATGGCCAGTTGGGGTTTGGCCACGCGAATGGCATCCCGGAAAGTGGACTCGGCCCCCACCGCGCCGTCCAGGTGCCAGAGGGCGTCGCCCAGGTTGCGGTAATAGACCGGGTCTTCGGGTTCTTTTTCGATCGCATCCAGATATAGCTCGGCTGCTCCGGCATAGTCACCTTCGAAAAACAGGATAGTTGCCAGATTGCTGTTGATGCTGGCCAGATCGACCTCATTGCTTTCCACCAACGGAATCAATAACGCCTTGGCTTCGGCAAACTGCCCGGCAAGTATCATCGTGCTGCTCAACCTGAACTTGACCCCTTCATCCTGCGGTAGCAACCGGGCCACCCAGCGCATCTCCTCGACAGCCTCTGCGTAACGACCTTGCTTGAAATAGAGGTATTGCAAACTCTTGTAAGCGTCGGGGCTTCCGGGGTGCTGCTCAATGATTCGCTTGAGGAGCTGCTCAGCCAGTTCCGGGTCGTCCTCGTGCCAGGTTTCTGCCACCGCGACCTGCGCTTTCAGGGCGCCAGGATTTATTTCGAGTGAAGCCATGAACGCATCACGGGCTTTTTCCACTTGCCCGGAATCCTCGTATAAGGAACCCAGTGCGTATTGAACGACCGGCGAATGAGAATCAATGGTCCAGGCGCGATGACAGACGCGTTCGGCTTCTTCAAAATCCGCCGTGGTTCGCTTGGTGCCGAAACGGCGTGAAAGAAATTCGCAAAGACTGGCCAGAGCCGGTGCGAATCTGGGGTCGATGTCAATGGCTTCGCGGTAAAGTCCCTCGACTTCCTCGCTGGTTGGGTCCAGAGCGAACTGTTGCTTTGCACGCAGGTAAATCGCATAAGCTTCCGGATCACTGCTTGCGGCAGCCGGCGCTACTGGTCCGCCATGAATTTCCAGCAGAATTTCGCTGGCGACCGCGTTGGTGGTCTGCTGCAAGTGGGCGTCCTCGTAGTTACGCTCCCAAACCACCTCTCCTGCCTTTCGATCGAACAGGGATACTTTCAATTGAATGGCGCCCGCTGCTTTTCCAATTACCCCGTAAATGAGGTATCGAACGCCTAGCCGGGTTGCCGCATCGATAAAAGAAGTATCAACCGGCAGGGCACTGATCGCATCCTCCGATGCGGTCCGGATCATGCTGCTGCGCTGCAACAATCGCGCTACGTCACTGGACAATTGGCCGAAAAATGGAGCGATCTGTCTGGATTCGATGCTGAATGGCAGTACGCCCACGGATACCACGGAGTCTGTGCCAGTGTCCGCACTGCCCGGCTGCTGAAACACGAACCGGTCGAGGGCGAACATGACCACTGCCACCGAAAGTATGCCGATGATGACATAGTTTAGCTTTCTGCCGGTGACGTAAGTAATGGACTCTTCCGGGATAACGTCCTCGGTGCGTTGGATTCCCCGGGTGGTCAGTTCAAACACCCAGGCCAAAACCAGTGTCACCGGTAATCCCAGCGCCAGGGCCATTACCAGCGAGCGCATGACCCAGGGAGGCGCACCAAAGGTTTCTAGCAGGATATCGGCGACCTGCACCAGCAGCCAGGCCAGAACCGTGTACGCAACGCCAGCCCGAATCACATTGCGGCGGCGAAGTTCGGCAACTAGTCTGGTTAGACGGCTCATGGACGCATCATACGTAGCAAAAACCTAAAAATACAATATTGTCGGACCGTGCCGCAGCACATATTGAACCTTGCTGAACTTTGGGCGAGGCTATTTCTGCATCCGGATAATCAACCAGGCAGTCAGCGTGAAGGTAAGCATCGATGTTGCCACTGAAGCCAGTCCGGGGCCAATCAAGCCGACAAAGCCGGTGACCAGGTAGAAGATCATGATGTAGAAACCCACTCCCAATGCGTGAATGCGCAGCAGCATCGCCGCTTTGCCCATCGCATAAGCGGCGGCCCTGAAGGGGGCGCTGGCCATTTCAAACGAAGCTGCGAACAACAACAGGACCATCAGGGGTTTAGCCGGCACATAGTCCTCACCCACCAGCGCCAGCAGGGATTCCCCGGCAAACCAGGCGAAGACCACGATGAGAAGTCCTGCGCTCCCGGCAATCGCCGAAGTCCGGAACTGAAGCTTCCTGAAAGCGGGATCCTTCGAATGCCAGGCGCGGGTCAGATCAGGAAACAGCACATCCCTCAGCAGGCCTGCCGGCCGCGTGAGAACGGTCGAAATCTCTCGCGCCAGGCGGAACTGTCCGGCTGCGGCGGGACCCAGCAGGTTACCGGCCAGCAATGTCGAGACCTGCTTGGGTATCAGGTCAAGGTTGGTTTGCCAATAGATAACCCCGATGAAGCTCCAGAACTCCCGTCCGTGTTCGAAAATTTCTCGCCACCGGAATCCCTTGAAAAGCGGTGTTGCCAGGTGATTTCTAAGCTCGAACATACCCCGCAGAAACATGTAGATATTGCCGGCGCTATAGGCGAAGCCCCACGCCAGCAGGAAAACGAACATATCGCCTTCCAGCAGCCATGCCAGGCAAACCAGGATCAAACGGACCAGCGGCTGAACCGTGAACTGGATTCCAAGCGCGTCAAAGCGGTCATAGAGTCGCAGGATGCCATTGCTGGTGTTGACACAGGTACTCAGCAGAATGAGCCCATAAAACCAGGCCCAGTTCGTCAATTGCGCATCCCAGTGCAGGAACTGCGAGGCCAGCGGAACTGCCGAAATGCCGATCAGAGCGGCCAGCAGGCTGGAACTGAAATCGATCATCATCGAAGTCCGCAACAGGCTTTTCAGGGCCGGCTCGTCACCGCTTTCCTGCATCGGAACACCAAACCGCACGATGGCTTCAAAGGTTCTGAAATTGAGAAAGCCCTTGACCACCTTAATGTACGTATGCAGCAGGATGATCAGACCGAATTGCTCGACCGGCAAGGCATGCGCGGCCAGGGCAATCGAGGCAACAGACAGCAGGGCCGCGATACCCCGGCCCCGCAGAACCTTGCCAAAATTGATTGCGATTCGCCTGGACATCAGGAAATTTTGTGTGGGTTCAATGCCAGGCCGTCACCCCCGGTAAGCGCCCCGGGTTCCGCCAAATACCCTGAAGGTCAATGCGTTCGGCCCGGTGGCAATGTTATCTGCACTCAACCAGGAAGTGATTGGCCCCCGTGTTATCCGCGAAAAAATGCCTTGCAACAAGCGTATGAACAGGATGACGGTACAGATCACCGACCACCCGACCACGCCGATGAAACCCCAGTCAGGGCGACCGATCAAGGTACAGACTGTGAGGATGATGAGACAAGGATTTCGACGCGAAACGATCAGCCTGAACCAGGCATCAAACGGCTTCCAGGTCCAGACATTCGGGCCTCCCAGGAACGGAAAGACACCCTCGATCGCCCGTCCAGCCACATAGGCAATCACAACCATCCAGCACAGCTGGTGCACATCGAACCCCAGCACCGGCTGCATTCCAGTCAGCGATAAACCCCAGAAAACATACCAAAAAGGCGGATGAAACAGGTCGATACCATGGTCGTACAGGTCACCGAACTTACTGGACTGAATGGTCACTCTCGCCAGCTTCCCATCCACCGTATCCAGAAAAGTCATGATCCAGCCGGCCAGCAGGCCGGTAAGATACCAGCCTTCGTAAAACAGGTAGCAGGCGGCCAGCATCAGGACAAAGCCAATGGTCGTAACCATGTTCGGTGAAGCTCCGGCTTTGGCGCAATAATGCACCACTCGCCGGGCTGGCTTAGGCCAGACAAACTTGGTCACCAGGTCGGTAATACCCCTGTATGAGTTACCGTAGAGAATGTTTTCCAGTTCTTGCTGCCGTTCACTGGTGATGTACTCAAGCAGGGGCAGGCGGGCAAAACGCAGCTTCTGGTCAAAAGCAGGAAGGTCTGCAATTTCAAGCCGTTTTGCAGCTGCGGGTAATGGCTCGGTGTCCGGTGAGAGCATGTAAGCAGCCGCGTCTGACGCGATGTCGCTGTTAATGAAGGCGGCTGCGGGTTGGCCATTGGCCCCACAGTGGAGAACTGAACCCGGTCGTTCCATCAGCTTTTTGAAGGTTCGAATTTCAAGCAGGTAATTGCCGTTCAGAAGAAGGACCTGCTTGCCCTCGGGAAGGTCTGCGAGGTTCTCGAACCATTCAAACCCCCCCATTTCCCGAATCTGCCGGTTAAACCGTTCTTTCGAACTCAGTTCCCAGAGTTTGACGGAAGAGTCATCCAGTAATAGAACCGATAGCGTCATAAATGTCGTTCGCTTGCCTTTGTTATCATGGTTAAAGCACCGGTTTGCGGGTCAACTATGGCATGGTTTCCGATATCCCTCAAATTGGCTTCATTCAACGCAGGATTCCACCCACTTCGATCACGTTGAGTCAATAACGTGTTTCCCGGCATCCCGGCGGTATTACAGGCCTGCCCCTGACAGTTCCTGCATCCGTAAGCCAGTGGTCCCGCCATGGCGAACGGGTTTTAAACACGGTTCAATCGGGTCACCCTTATTGCCATCTGCATAACCATCGGACAAAATGCCGGGCATTCCTCGTGTTTTGGAGAACCCGGTATTTCCACAGGCAAAAACACCATCACTGGATATTTGGCGCGTTGGGTGCGAGAGCAGCCCGATAGAACCTGGTTACGTGACCGGCAAGGCGATGACTTTACAGAATGGAACTGGCGGGAAGCGAATCATGACATGCAGGCCGTCGCCGCGTGGCTGGAGTCGCAGTTCGGCAGTGATGGGACCCGAATTGCGATAATCTCCAGGAATTGTGCCCACTGGATGCTGGCGGACCTTGCCATCACGGCCTCCGGCAATGTTTCCGTCCCGATATTTACTACTCAGTCAGCAGAATCCGCGCACTATATACTGGAATTCAGTGAGGTCAGTGTCTTATTCATCGGGAGCTCGGAAAACTGGGACCAGGTTCGAGAAGTTGTCCCGGACCATGTGCAGCTGGTGGCGCTTCCGGGGACAGAGCTTTCACAGCAACATGTGCAATGGGACGACATCGTGGCAGCGCATGCAGGTGGGCGCACTCATTATACCTGCCGACATGACGACCTGATGTCGCTGGTTTTCACTTCCGGCACCACCGGTGCACCCAAGGGGGTGATGCAAACTCATGATTCAATGCTGATCCCAATGGAACGCGCCGCACGGGCATTCCAGATGCGCAAGCACCCGAGATTTTTGTCCTATCTGCCGTTGGCGCATGTTGCTGAACGGCAGCTGGTGTGGATTCAAAGCCTGATTCATTGCGGCACGGTTACGTTCAACGAATCGTTGACCACTTTGGTGCGCGATATGGGCGAGACCAGACCGACCTATTTCTTCGGCGCGCCGCGCGTCTGGGAGCAGTTGCAACAGGGCATCCTGGCCCGGTTTGGATCACAGTCTGTGCTTGACCAGGCGCTGGCCCAGGATGCCGCAGGCGTGGGTCTCAAAATCCGGACTTTGCTGGGCCTGACAGACACGGATTGCCTGTTGACGGCCGCAGCCCCAATTCCTGCGGCGCTGATCCGCTGGTACGAAAAGCTGGGAATTATCCTGATGGAAGGCTACGGCCAGACGGAGGCCATGGGGCTGATCTGCAACATGGAGGGCCAACGGCGGATTGGCTCGATCGGGCGACCGATCGAAGGTACTGAGATCAAAATTTCCGATTCGGGCGAACTGCTCTGCAAAGCCGACGGGCTTTCACCGGGCTATTACAGGCAACCGGAAAAAACGGCGGAAACTTTCGTCGACGGCTGGGTACACACCGGCGACAAAGCACGAATTGACGAGGATGGCTTCTGTTTCCTGACCGGCCGTGTAAAGGATTACTTCAAGACCATCCATGGAAAATACGTGGCGCCGGCGCCGATCGAGAATGTTTTTGCCCGCAACCAGTGGGTTGAACAGCTCTGTTTGCTGGGCCGGGGTTATTCGAAGACCGTCATGGTCTGTGTTCCGACTGAAATCGCGCTTCAGGAAAATCGCGAAAAGATCGGGGCCTCGCTGCGAGCGCAGGCTGAGGCGGTCAATGACTCGATTGAATCGCACGCCCGGATAGGCGCCGTGCTCATTAGCAGCCAGCCCTGGACCATCGAAAACGGGACGCTTACGCCAACGCTGAAACTCAAGCGGGATATGATTGAATCCCTTTTTGGCGAGCGGGCCGGCGCACTGGCGCACGAAGCGGCCATCGACAAAGCAATCCTGATTGAATGGGCTGACTGAACGGTTCTCGCACTCTCTGCCACGGTCAGAGGTCGAATTTATAGACCTGGGCGATGGTTTCGATGACCTCGGGGCTGTCCCATTGCTGGGCGCCGCGAACCTTCCGCAATACCCGGCCTTCGGCATCGATCAACAGCGTCAGTGGAATGGTTTTGGCCCCCAGCATACTCTCCAGCATCAGTTGCTTGTCGATGTAGTGCGGGAAAGTCGTGCCGGCCTTGGCGAGAAAAACCTCGGCCCGCTCAGGGTAGTCATCGATAGAGATGCCTATCACGTTTAATCGATCGTCATAGCGCTGCCACAGCCGTTCCAGCGAACCCATTTCAGCCAGGCAAGGGCCACAGTAACTGGCCCATACATTGATGATCAATGGTTTACCGAGGTAACGGGAAAGAAACTCTGATCTCCCGGTCAGACCCTGCATTGGCGCATTAGGCAAAACGCTGCCCTCGGACACTTCACCCGGAGTAGCACTGGCCAGGGTAGTCAGACTTGTCAGCAGAACGAACAAAAGTATGAAAAGGTTTTTCATCTGTCGCTTTCCCACTGTTTACTGCCAATAAAACGGCTGGGTCTTGCGGTTCCCGGTCACGGTTTCATTCAACGTTTTGGCGTCGTAAAGGCGGCCGTTCAGCATGACCTTCGAAACGTGGTCGCTCTGGTAGATATCCTCGAGTATGTCAGCATCGATCACTACCATATCCGCCAGCTTACCAGGTTCCAGGCTGCCGAGATCGGCTGCATAGCCCAGTGCACGGGCAGGCGTAATCGTCGCCGTCTTCAGGGCTTCGATCGGTGACATGCCACCCTGGGCAAAACTCCAGATTTCCCAGTGACTGGCCAGGCCTTCACGCTGACCATGTGCTCCGATACTGACCATGACGCCCTGATCGGACAGCAATTTCGAGGTTCGCGCACTGGTCACATGATAAAACTCGCTGAAAGGCGCCGTGATCCGGCGGACGGATCGAGGCTGCAGGATGTGCGGCGGCACGAAGCGGCTCAATATCTCGTGTTCCCACACATTGGATTCCTGGTACCAGTAGGTTTCGGCGCTCAAGCCGCCATAAGTCACGACCAGGGTGGGCGTGTAGGCGACCTTTGTCTGAGCCCAAAATTGAAGTACGTCATCGTACAACATGGACTGCGGCAGATTGTGTTCGATCGTACTGTTGCCGTCGGCCACCATTGACAGGTCCATGTGAAACAACGAGCCTCCCTCGGAAACTACCAGCATGCTTTCTTCCCGGGCGGCAGTGGTGACCATCTGGCGCTGCTCCCGGCGTGGCTGGATGTAGTTCTTGA
>Ga0224504_10000111_pt1 | contig 32562 bp, 30 predicted proteins | sample SF_Oct11_sed_USG_3_FD_170160 | JGI IMG/M metagenome (GOLD analysis project Ga0224504, IMG submission 170160) | Sediment microbial communities from San Francisco Bay, California, United States - SF_Oct11_sed_USGS_24 | ecosystem: Environmental > Aquatic > Marine > Sediment | place: USA...
GAAAAACTGCGTGCCAATCTTGCCGGGTGCGACGTAAACAGCATTAACCTGCCCGACGGCGAGTCGTTCAAGACCGTCGCTACCATGCAGTCGATCCTTGACCGCCTTGTTGAGTTACGTGCCAATCGTGACATTGCCGTGATCGCTCTGGGAGGAGGCGTTGTTGGCGATATCGCCGGCTTCGCGGCCGCCTGTTACATGCGCGGCGTAGACTTCATCCAGGTCCCGACCACGTTGCTGGCGCAAGTCGATTCCTCTGTCGGCGGCAAAACCGGCGTTAATCATGCGCAGGGCAAAAACCTGATCGGCGCGTTCCACCAACCGCAAGTCGTACTCATCGACACGAACACCCTCGATACCTTGTCCGACCGGGAGCTCACCGCCGGCCTCGCGGAAGTCATCAAGTACGGCGCGATTTGTGACGCAGAGTTTTTCGCCTGGCTCGAAGCCAACATGTCGGCCCTGCTTGCCCGAGACCCGGATACGCTCGGACATGCCATCCGCCGGTCCTGCGAGCTCAAGGCTGAGGTTGTCGCCGAGGATGAACGCGAAGCCGGGCGCAGGGCCATACTTAACTTCGGCCATACGTTTGGGCACGCGATCGAACATTGCCAGGGCTATGGCGAGTGGCTGCACGGCGAAGCCGTGGCGGCAGGCATGATCATGGCGGCGAGGCTGAGTGGGCTGCCAGGGGGCGACGTCGATCGCCTTGCGGCCCTGGTCGCCGCGGCAGGCCTGCCAACAGAGCCGCCGGCGATTGCCGCGGATGCCTGGCTCGATGCAATGGGGATGGACAAGAAAGTGCAGGCCAAGAGGCTGCGCTTCGTGCTCCTCGACGCCATCGGTAAGAGCCGCGTTTCGTCGGAGTATGACGGCAGTCGCCTCAATGAAATCATACGCAGCTAACGAAGCGACCAGCCGCGGCCGGCGTATCGATGAGCCGCACGCAACCTATCGGGGTGAATACCAGCGCGACAGGGATCGCATTATTCATTCGACGGCGTTTCGGCGCCTCATGTACAAGACACAGGTCTTCGTTAATCATGAAGGCGACCTGTACCGGACACGATTGACGCACTCGCTCGAGGTTTCCCAGATCGGCCGGTCGGTAGCCGTCGCCCTGGGACTCAATGAACCCCTGACCGAAGCGATTTGCCTTGCGCACGACCTTGGCCATACGCCGTTTGGTCACGCAGGCCAGGACACGCTGAATGCCTGCATGCGCGACTATGGGGGCTTCGAGCACAACCTGCAGTCGCTGCGGGTTGTTGATGAGCTGGAAGCCAAGTACGCCGACTTTGCCGGCCTGAACCTCATGTTCGAGACGCGCGAGGGCATCCTCAAGCACTGTTCCGCCCGGAATGCGCGCACCCTGGGTGACGTTGGGGAGCGCTTTCTGAATCGCGGGCAACCCGGCCTCGAGGCGCAGATCGCGAATCTTGCCGACGCTATCGCCTATAACAATCACGATGTGGACGATGGCTTCCGGGCCGGCCTGCTGACACTGGAGCAGCTGCGGGAACAGGCGTTGTTCGAGCAGCAGTTTCAGAAGGTCCACACGCGGTACCCGGCGCTCGAAGACCGGCGCCTGATTTATGAAATCATCCGCCGCATGATAGGAACCGTGGTGGCGGACCTCATTGAGGAATCAAAGCGCCAGATCGAGGAGGCCGGCGTTACGTCGATTGAGGACGTTCGCGAGGTCGGTGGGCCGCTCGTGAACATGTCACCGCCTGTCTACGAACAGCATTTGTCTCTCAAGCGGTTTCTCAACAAACACCTGTACCGCCACGAACAGAAGCTCGAAATGACACGGCGCGCGCAGACTATCGTCGAGGATCTGTTCAACGCGTACTCGGGTGACGTCACACTGATGCCACGTGAATTTGCGGACCGGGCGGCGAGTGTGGATGAGACAGGCCGCGCCAGGGTCGTCGCGGACTACATTGCCGGGATGACAGATCGCTATGCGATCGCCGCCCACGAGGAGCTCGCGGGCTGCTAGAATGCGCAACCCGTGGGAGGGTCTTCAGGCCCGAATTCGCGGCTGAAGCCGCTCCAGCTGAAGGACAATTCGTGCAGCATAAAAACATTCCGGCCAAAGACCGGCTCATATTCGCAATGGACGTCCCGACCTGCGGCCGGGCGAAAGAGCTCGCCGAGGAGCTTGGTGACGCGGTCACGTTTTACAAAATTGGTCTCGAGCTGATGATGAGCGGCGAGTATTTTGACCTGCTCGACTGGATGCTCGCTCGCGATAAAAAGGTCTTCTGTGATCTCAAGTTTTTCGACATTCCGGCAACGGTCGGTTCCGCCGTCCGGTCGCTAAAAGATCGGGGCGCAACCTTCGTTACCGTGCACGGTAACCGCTCCATTATGGAAGCAGCGGCAGAGAACAAGGGCGAGAGCCTCAAGGTTCTCGGTGTTACGGTTCTGACCAGCCTTGATCGTGGCGATCTCGATGACCTCGGCTTCGACTGCGATGTCGGCGACCTGGTCCTGTCACGCGCAAGACAATGCCTGGAATCAGGTTGTGACGGTGTGATCTCTTCCGGTCTCGAAGTGCCGGCGCTGCGCGAGTTCGTGGACGAGAAGCTCCTCGTTGTGTCGCCAGGCATTCGACCGGTTGATAACAAGCCGGTTGGCGACCAGAAGCGCGTCGTTACCGTCGAGACGGCCTTCCAAAACGGCTGCGACTATATCGTCGTTGGCCGCCCAATTCGCGACGCGGACAGTCCGCGTGCCATGGCTGAAACCATGCAAGCTTCAATCGCAAAACAGGTAGGCACCCGATGACTGAACTAAAGAACGATCTGCTACTCAGGGCCCTGATGAAGGAGCCCGTCCCGCGCACACCACTATGGATCATGCGCCAGGCCGGGCGTTACCTGCCCGAGTATCGCGCAACGCGTGAGCAGGCCGGTGATTTCATGAGCCTGTGCCGCAATCCGGATCTCGCGTGCGAAGTCACCATGCAACCGTTACGGCGCTATGCGCTGGACGCAGCGATCCTGTTCTCTGACATCCTGACGGTACCCGACGCCATGGGTCTCGGCCTGTACTTCGTAACGGGTGAGGGACCCAAGTTCCGCGACCCGGTGCAGACAGTCGATGCCATCCGCAACCTGCGCGTACCGGACGTCGAGAAAGAGCTGGGCTATGTGTTTGACGCCGTGCGCACGATCCGCCGCGAGCTTGACGGCAAGGTTCCGCTGATCGGTTTCGCGGGCAGCCCGTTCACCTGCGGGACCTACATGGTCGAGGGCGGCTCCAGCAGGGAGTTCCCGACGATCAAAGGGCTGGCGGCAGAAGCGCCTGAAGCGCTCGACGAACTGATGGACAAGATTGCCGAAACCACAACGGAGTACCTGAATGCCCAGATCGAAGCGGGCGCCCAGGCAGTGCAGATTTTTGATACCTGGGGTGCGGCGCTGGAGCCGGACGAATTCCGTCGGTTCTCACTGGCCAGCATGCAGAAAATCGTGGACGGCCTGACGCGCGAAAAAGACGGCCGCAAGATTCCCGTGATTTTGTTCACGAAAGGCGCCGGGCCGTTGCTTAAAGACCTCGCAGACACGGGCTGCGATGCGCTTGGCGTGGACTGGACGACCGATCTCGCGCAGGCGCGCGAGTATGTGCAGGACAAGGTTGCGCTGCAGGGCAACCTCGACCCGGCAACGCTACGGGAGAGCCCTGAGGTTATCCGTGAGGGTGTGGCGAGAACGCTGGCCAGCTACGGCAACGGGCCCGGACATGTGTTTAACCTCGGTCACGGCATCACGCCGGACATCGATCCGGACAATCTTGGAGTGCTGGTTGACGCGGTGCACGAGCTGAGTCCGCAGTACCACCGATGAGAAGGGGGGACACGTTTTACGTGTCCCCAATCGGTAGCAGTAGGGGACACCTTTCAGGTGTCCCCGAATTATTCGTCCCGTAGTTCGCGCCGGAGAATCTTGCCGACATTGGTCTTCGGCAGTTCGTCGCGGAATTCGACGTACTTGGGTCGCTTGTAACCCGTAAGGTTTTCACGGCAGTGATCAAGAATGTCCTGCTCCGTCACTGACTCGTCTTTGCGCACCGCGAAGATCTTCACGACTTCACCCGAACGTTCGTCCGCGATCCCGATAGCCGCAGCTTCGAGTATGCCGTCGAGTTCGACGACGACGTTCTCAATCTCGTTCGGATACACGTTGAAGCCGGATACAAGAATCATGTCTTTCTTGCGGTCTTCAATCCATACGAAGCCGTCTTCATCCATGCGGCCGATATCGCCAGTGCGCAGCCAGCCGCCCGGCAGCATGACGTCTGCCGTGTCTTTCGGTCGCTGCCAGTAGCCTTCCATAACCTGGGGGCCCTTAATGCAGATTTCCCCGATCGCGCCGAGCGGTAGTGCATTGCCGTCGTCACTAACGATCATGACGTCTGTCGATGGCACAGGCAGGCCGATCGTTCCAGTGAAGTCGCTGCGAACCTTGCAGCAGATCGCGACGGGCGAGGTCTCGGTCAATCCATAGCCCTGCAGGATCGGCTGCCCGGTCTTCTGTTTCCATTCCCTGGCTATCGCAGGCTGCACGGCCATGCCGCCCCCAATGGCAACACGCAGGTGGCTAAAGTCGATCTTGTCGAAGGCTGGCGTATTCATCAGCGACGCGAAAATCGTGTTGACGCCCGTGAACAGGTTGAAATCGAAGCGCGCAATCTCTTTGGCGAAGCCCTCGAAGTCGCGTGGATTTGTGATCAATACGTTCTCGCCGCCGAGGGCCATCACTGTCAGGCAATTCCCCTCCAGCGAAAAGATGTGATACAGCGGCAGAGCGGTGATGGCGATCACCCGGTCGACATCGTCATAGACATCGCCCTGCCAGGTGATCGTCTGCTGCACATTGCTAACCATGTTGCGGTGACTGAGCATTGCGCCCTTTGAAACGCCAGTCGTGCCGCCCGTGTACTGCAGGTAGGCGATATCGGCATAGCCGAGGTCCACGACGTTGAGTTTCTCGCCGGCACCCTGCTTGAGTGCTTTCCGGAACGGCGTGCTGTTGGCAAATCGGTACGATGGCACGGCCTTCTTGACGTAGCGTAACGCCAGGTTCATGAAGGCGCCCTTCGGCCAGCTCAACAGATCACCGATACCCGTTGTGACGACGTGGTCGACATCCGTATCGCCGATGACGTCCTCGAGTATGTGCGCGAAGTTCTCGAGGATTACAATTGCTCGGGCTCCCGAATCTTTCAACTGGTGCTTGAGTTCGCGGGCCGTATACAGTGGATTGACGTTTACGACGACGAGCCCGGCGCGGAATATGCCGCACATCGCTACCGGGTACTGCAGAATATTGGGCAGCATGATCGCAACTCGTTCACCGCGCGTGAGTCCGAGTTTCTTCTGCAGGAAACAGGCAAATAGCATCGACTGCTGGTTCAGATCGCCGTAGCTCAGCGTAGTACCCATGTTGGTGTACGCCGGACGATCCGGGTACGACGCAAAGCTATGCTCGAACAGGTCGCGAATGGAGCGCCACGGCGGCGCCGGAATTTCCTCCGGTATACCTTCCGGATAGGACTTCAGCCAAACTTTATCCAAGGTTCTTTCTCTCGTCTTATTGTGCGTCCAGTGTAGCGCGGATTATGGGCCAAGCGTTATCCAGAAGCATGGGTTGCGCCTCGGCGTTCGGGTGAATCCGGTCTTCCTGCAGTAGTTCGTCATTGAGGGCGATGCCGTCCATGAAGAACTCGATCCAGCGGATTTCGAGGTCAGCCGCAACGTCGCTGAATACGGCTTCGAACGCCTGCGTGTAGCGAACACCGTAGTTTGTCGGGATGCGAATGCCCAGCAGGACGACTTCGGCACCGGAATCGCGAGCACGGCGGGCGATAATCTCGATATTGGTCCGGATGCTGGCGGTGGGAAAACCCCGCAGCCCGTCATTGGCCCCGAGTTCCAGAATAATCAGTTCAGGCTCAAAAGTGACGATTGCGGTATCGATCCGGGTGGCACCACCGGCGGTTGTTTCGCCGCTGATACTGGCGTTCACGACGCGATGTTCGTACCCTGTTTCCTCGAGTCGCTGTTGCAACAAAGTGACCCAGGACCGGTCAATGTCAATACCATAGCCCGCGCTGAGACTGTCGCCGAAAACCAGGATGGTCGGCGGCTCGGTAGCCTGGGCGTTGGCCACCACTAACAGAACAACAAGGGTAAGAATTTTTCGCATGCCGGATATATCAGTCAAATACGTGCTTGAAGCACACCAGTTAAGTAAGGAGGTTAGCAGCCCCGAAGGGACTCTGACCATTCTGAAGGATGTGAGTTTCAGCGTCGATGCCGGTGAGTCGGTAGCGGTCGTCGGGCCGTCCGGGGCGGGCAAGTCCACGTTGCTGGCCCTGTTGGCGGGTCTCGACCTGCCAACGCGCGGTCACGTCGACCTCAATGGCGCCAATCTGTCGGACCTCGACGAAGACGGGCGTGCCCTGGTACGCGCCGAGAGTGTCGGTTTCGTGTTCCAGTCATTTCACCTGGTGCCATCGCTCAACGCCCTCGAAAACGTCATGCTGCCGCTGGAATTGGCGGGTCATGGTGATGCCCGGAAAGCGGCGCGAGCGATCATCGACAAGGTCGGGCTTGCTGATCGCTGGAGTCATTATCCCGCGCAGCTGTCCGGGGGCGAGAAACAACGCGTGGCGATTGCGCGCGCATTCGCGACCGAGCCTGCCGTCCTGTTCGCGGACGAGCCCACGGGCAACCTCGATTCGCGCACCGGCGCCAACATCATGGAGCTCATGTTCGAGCTGAATCGCAACTCGTCGACAACCCTGGTGCTCGTAACCCATGACAACAGCCTCGCCGAACGCTGCGACCGCATTCTCGCACTCGATATCGGCAGCCTCGTGAGCGACATCAGGACGGCCGCATGAAAGCAGTCGTCTTCGCCCTGCGAAGTTTTGGACGCGAGTTACGCTCGGGCGAGGTGCTCGTGCTCCTCGCTGCGGTCGGCCTTGCTGTCGCGGCCCTGACGGCGGTTGGTTTTCTTACTGATCGTATCGGCAAGGCCGTGGCGAGGCAGGCCAACGAGGTTCTGGCGGCCGACCTGAGGTTGCGCTCCCAGGCACCGGTACCGGATGAATGGCGGGAGCTGGCGGCCGACTATGATCTGCTCACCGCCGATACCCTGTCGTTCCCGTCGGTGGTCTTCCATGGCGACGACAATGCGCTGTCGTCGATCAAGGTTGTCAGCGATCTCTACCCGCTGCGCGGTGCGGTCCGTGTTTCAGACGATCTGTTCGGCGAGCAGCGCGCAGTCGACGGCATTCCCGCAGTTGGAGAGGTCTGGGCAGACGGTGCGCTGCTCGCGCGGGTTGGCGCCGACGTAGGCGATCTTCTCGACATCGGGGAGCTGCAGCTAAGGGTCACGGCGGTGCTGACGTATCGCCCGGACCAATCGATTGGCTTTGCGTCGCTGGCGCCGACGGTCATGATGAATATTGCGGACATCGACGCGAGCGGACTTGTCGGCGAAGGCAGCCGCGTTGCTTACGCGTTGCTCGTGGCAGGCGATGAAGAGAATGTGGCCGAATTTAACGTCGCTATTCAGGACATCCTGCCCGACGAGATTCGCGTGCGCAGCCAGGAAGAGAGCAGCGAGCGCGCCTATAACGCCGCGGATCGTGCTCAGCGCTTCCTGTCTCTTACGGCGATTATCAGTCTGCTGCTGAGCGCTGTCGCTGTGGCCATGTCGGCGCGCCGCTTTGCACACCGGCGCATGGATACCGTTGCGCTGATGAAGAGCCTGGGCGCAACGCAGGGCTTCGTCATCACGGTCGCGCTGGTGCAGCTGCTGCTGCTCGGGATCCTGGGCGTATTGCTTGGCAGCATTGCCGGCTATGCCGCCGAAGAACTGTTGGCGCGCGTCCTGACCGACCTGCTGGCCGGACCCCTGCCCGATACCGGCTTGCGGCCCGTCATCCTCGCGAGCGGCAGTGCGCTGATCCTGATGTTCGGATTCGCGCTGCCGGCCATGATCCAGTTGCGCAATACGCCACCATTGCGCGTGTTGCGGCATGACGCAATGCCGCCGGCGCCCTCGCGGATACTCGTGGTGGGCCTGTCGCTGGCAGCCGTCTCAGCGCTGCTGTATCGCTCCGTAGGCGACGCCCGCATGCTGTTTATCCTGATCGGTGGCATTGTCGTAATCGCCGGCGCCCTGTATCTCGTGGGTCGTGGCCTGGTTGCGGTCATCGGTCGTGCGCGCTCGGGAGTCGGTGTGGCATGGCGGTATGGGCTGGCCAATGTTGCCCGCCGAGGCCGCGATAGCGCTATTCAGGTTGTTGCCTTTGGTTTGAGCATTACCGTGCTGTTGTTGCTGACGATCGTACGGACCGACCTGCTGGAAGGCTGGCGACAGACGCTCGACGATAATGCCCCGAACCACTTCCTGATCAATATCCAGCCACACGAAGTAGATGCGGTCGGTGCGATGTTCGCCGAACGCGACATGGTGGTACCCACGTTTACGCCGCTGGTTCGTGCCCGCATGACCACGATCAACGACGAGTCGGTCAAGGAGCGCGAGTACCCGAATCGGGATGGTGAGTGGCTCGCGAATCGTGAAGCGAACCTGTCCTGGTCGGCCGAACTTAGTTCGAGCAATGAAATTCTCGAGGGAGCCTGGTGGCCGGCTGACTATGCAGGCCCGCCGCTCGTATCGATCGAGGAAGAGTCTGCGACAAATACGGGCGTGACGATCGGTGATCGGCTCAACTTCTTTGTCGCAGGCCTGGAGGTCGAGGCTGAGGTCGCCAGTATCCGGAAAGTGAACTGGGATTCGTTCCAGCCAAACTTTTTCCTGGTCCTGTCGCCCGGGTCGCTTGACGGGATGCCGACGACCTTCATTTCGAGTATGCGCATACCGGATGATGAGCAGCCAATGCTCATCGAGCTGATGCGCGCACACCCGAGTGTCTCGGTCATTGATCTTGGTGCCATCCTGGAGCAGGTACGCGGCATCATTGAGAAAGCGAGTCTCGCTGTGCAGGCCGTTTTCATGTTCACACTTGCCGCCGGTATTGCGGTGCTGTTCGCTGCCGTCCAGTCGACCATCGATGAGCGCCGTTTCGAGAGCGCGATGTTGCGCGCGCTTGGCGCGCGTCGCCGCACGGTGTTCGCCGGCGTTATGGCTGAGTTCGCAGCGCTTGGCGCTGCAGCTGGCATCCTTGCGTCGGCGGGGGCCTCGATTCTGGCGGCAGTTGTTGCCGTGGAGCTCTTCAACCTGCCGTACAAGTTCAACCCTGTCATCTGGGTTGCGGGCGTCGGCGCCGGCATCCTGGTGGTGTGCATCAGTGGGTTCTTCGCCGCGCGTGGCGCTGTTAATGCGGCACCTGTCGATGTACTTCGAGGAGCGCCGACATGAGCGAAAGCAAACTGTCGTGTGGCGTGATCCTTGTGAGGCGCACGGACGATGGCTGGGTCACGCTGATGTTGCGAGCGTTCCATCACTGGGATTTTCCCAAGGGGATACGTGAGCGCGGCGAAGAGCCAATGGAAGCTGCAGTACGCGAGGTTGGTGAGGAAACGGGCGTGACCGACCTGTCATTCGACTGGGGGGATCGCTTCTTTGAAACGGGTCCCTACAGTCGGGGCAAGGTGGCGCGCTATTTCATTGCGGCCACCGGACAGAAAGACGTCGAAATGGGCATTTCGCCCGAGACAGGCGAGCCCGAGCATCACGAGTGGCGCTGGGTGACCTTCGATGAGGCCTATGACCTGGGCTCGCCGCGGGTACGTTCGATCGTGCAGTGGGGGCGTCAGATCATCGGCGCCTGAAACGGGTTTCGATCAGACGACCCGACACCGCTCCTTACCCGCAAGAAATGCAGCGATGTTCGCTGTGAGTTCATCGACCGCGTTCTGGCGGCCCGTCAGCGTTCCCCAGGCGATATGCGGCGTCACCAGCAGGTTGTTGCCCTCGTAGTCGAGGAGCGGATCACCATCTGCCGGCGGTTCTTTCGGCAGCACGTCCACGGCAGCGGCCGCGATTTCCCCGTCGCGCAGCGCGCGCGCCAGCGCGGCCGAATCGATCAGGCCACCACGGGCGGTATTAATCAATATGGAGGAGTTCTTCATCGCCCTGAATTCGGCGGTGCCGAACAGTCCACGCGTGGTTTGGTTGAGCGGACAGTGCAGGCTGATCGCATCGGCACGAGCGAGCAGCTCATCCATGGACACGCGATCGCTCGGCACTTTGTCACTGCCCGGGCGTGCGGCGACGATCACCTCCATGCCAAATGCTTCTGCCAAGCGCGCTACGCCTTTCCCAAGTTCGCCGTAGCCGACAATGCCAAGCGTCATCGCAGACAGTTCGCTGATCGGGTGCGTGAGCATGCAGAAGTTTTCGGCATTCTGCCATTCGCCGGCACGTACGTCTGTGGCATACGGGCCGAGGTTATGTGCGAGATTCAGCAAGCAGCCGAACACATGCTCAACGACCGATGCTGTGCAGTACGCCCGAATATTGGCGACCGCGACGCCGTGCTTCTTCGCTGCCACGAGGTCGACGTTATCCGTGCCCGTAGCGGTCAGGCCGATAAAGCGCATTTCAGGCGCGTTCTCGAACAGCGATTCAGAAATCAGGATCTTGTTGCCCAGCACGATCTCTGCACCGGCAATGCGCTCGGCGACCTGGTCGTCATCGGTGTCGTCGTAGAACTCAAGGTCTGGCAACACTGCACACAGCTCGGTGACATCAAGGTCCGGGCCCATTGTCGCCCAGTCGAGTAATACCGCTTTCATGTGGATATTCGGTCCGCAGTGTCGCAAAGTACGGGACGATGACGGAACCTTTCTGGAAACGCAAATCACTAACCGAGCTGAATCGGGAAGAGTGGGACTCGCTCTGTGATGGCTGCGCGTTGTGCTGTTTGCACAAGGTTCAGGACGAAGACACGGAAGAGGTTTTTTATACAGACGTTGCGTGTCGCCTGCTGGATCTTGAGACGTGCCGCTGCACGGACTATACGAATCGCGCGAAGGAGGTTAGCGAGTGCCTGGTGCTGGTAGCGAACCGGCCAGAGGCATTTGAGTGGTTGCCGGGCAGCTGTGCCTACCGGCGATTATCAAGGGGCAAGGATTTGCCGGCCTGGCATCCGCTGGTGACCGGCGACGCAAACAGTGTGCACGAGGCGGGTATCTCGATCCGCGACTTTGCGGTTTCTGAAAATGAAACAGAAGAATGGAGCATCGTGCAGGATCTCGGCGCGAATGAGGAGTGACGTAGATGAGCAAGTGTTCTTTGACCTTGGCACTCATGTTGTGTTGTATGGTTTCTGGCTGCAATTCTGAACAGGCTGCGTCATTGGAAATAGAACCCTTGGGGCCAGGGCCGTATTCGGTCGGATCGACAAACATGGAAGTGGCGGCGGAGTATGCCGACATTGGCGATGAGGCAATGCATGACTTCCTGCTGGGTCTTGCCGAAGAACCGAATAGGCCGCGCTATGTAGCTGACCTGCTGAAACACCCCGAAGCGGCATGGGTCATCGACGTTCCGGTCCCGGACCAACCCGAGCTGTATGGCCCCGCCAGCGGCCAGTCCATGCCGTTGGTCACGTTCGTCGCGTATCCGGCAACGGCAAGGCAGCAGAAGAACAGCTACGCGTTCCCCTATCACGATGCCAGGTACGGTGTTTTCGAGGACATGCTTGGTGCTGGCGAGACTGTCAGCTTTGCTGACCCCGAGGAACGCTATCCGTTAATCATTCTTGCACACGGCGCCTCGGCGCATGGGATCTACGATGTAGGGCATGCGCACAAGCTCGCGAGTCACGGGTATATTGTGGCGGTGATAATGTATGGGGACGACCGCACTTCTATTACGGACAACCCGAATCATCACGTTTCGTTTCTAAGGCCACTGCTCACGAAGGCTGTTCTGGATTCGCTCCTTCAGAGCGATATGTTTGGCGCGCATATCGACGCCGACAATATTGGCATTTCGGGCCACAGTTTCGGCGGGTTCACAGCGCTTGCGATGGCAGGCGGGCCGTTTCAGGGGAACACTGCGACAGTCAGCGACAAGCGTATCAAGGCCGGCGTCATCGCCGCGCCCTGGGTTGGTGGCAACTACAATGGCGAAGATTTCTTCGCATTTGGCCCCGATAACAACGACCTGAAACGGGTGACCGCACCAATACTCACGTTCTTCGGCACGAAGGACGACTTAACGCTGGCTTCGTTTATCCTGCCCGCCACGAAGAAACTATCGGGTCCAAGCTATGTCGTGGAGCTGGTCGATCAACCGCACGTATTTGAGGACGGCTCCTGGCAGGATCGAGACAACTGGGAGATGTTGTTCTTCTCCGCTTACCTGAAGCACGACCCGGCATCACTCGCCACGCTTAAAACCGGCCGGTCGATGAAGGGCGGCAACGAAGATATTCAGCGATTCGACTATTAGGGCAAGCATGAAAGCGCATGATGTCTATGCATGCGGCGTACTCGGTTCGCCAACTCTTGACGAAGTTCTTAAGTTCCTGCGAAGCCCTAAAGCATAGGTGATTCGTCAATGTCGAATTCGACCTCAGAGCGAGCGCTCTCTGGCAGCTTGGCCATCGCCACTTTCAGCATCTCAACGTGCTCGGTCTCTTCGTCGCGAAGCTCGGTAAACAGCTCCCGGACGTCGGGATCGGTGATGCCGGGCAAGGCCATGTCGTAGAAGTCATGGGCCTTCTTCTCGGCCTCGAGACCAATTTCGAATGCCTGGAGAGTGGACATGCCGCGGTGCGGGGCCCCCATCTCCGGGGCCTCGACGTCGTACAGGTCGTCCAGCGTCAGCCGCGCAGGGGCATCACCGAACAGGGTCTTGCGCCGGGCCTCCAGCTCCTGGCCGTGCTTGGCTTCGTTCTCGGCCATACCGGCAAAGAAAGCTCCTGCATCGTAGCCGCCGGTGCGGCCGAGCTGGGAAGCGAACATCTGGTAGCGGTGGCACGCCTCCATCTCGATCAGTTTGGCGAGGTCGAGGGCGTCCATTAAACTGAGCTTGGACAGGTCAAGACTGGTGGACATTGGATCTACTCCTGGATCTGGGTTTGACGCTCCGCAGCGACCCGTCGGGTGCGCTTCTTGCGGCGAGCTGATGATAACACCGCACCGCCTGGCGATGGGAGTCGGCCAGTGGATTTGATGTACGATAAATGCACCAAAATCAGAGATCTCCAGACTTGACCACATCGAACAACGACTACCCGACAATACCGCTGGACAAGTACCGCGAGTATCCGATCGAAGAAATGCGGGACCGACTTGAAGCGTTCTATGCCGACATCGATCGTCGCCGCACGGTGCGAGACTTCTCGGATCGTCCGGTGCCGCGCGATATTATTGAAACGGCGCTGAAGGCTGCAAACACGGCACCCAGCGGAGCCAACCTGCAGCCCTGGCACTTTGCTGTGGTCAGCGGCCCTGAAACGAAGAAGAAAATTCGAGAGGCGGCGGAGGTAGAGGAGCGTGAGTTCTACGAACATCGTGCTTCTGAAGAATGGCTTGCCGCACTTGCGCCGCTTGGTACCGACGATAAGAAACCATTCCTCGAAACGGCGCCGTACCTGATCGCCGTGTTCCTGCAGAAGTATGGCGAGCTGCCCGACGGCAGAAAGGTAAAACACTACTACCCGGCGGAGTCGACGGGTCTTGCGACCGGCATCCTGATCACGGCACTGCATCGCGCGGGCCTGGCAACGTTGACTCACACCCCGAGCCCGATGAAGTTCCTCAACGAAATTCTCGGACGTCCCAAGAGCGAAAGGCCCTTCCTGCTACTCGTCGCTGGCTATCCGGCCGATGACGCAGAGGTGCCGGATATCCAGCGCAAAGCGCTCGATGAGTTCACGTCCTGGGTGGAAGAGTAGGGGCCTAGCCCCAGAGGTGGAAGATCGCCGTCCCGGTAAACGTGCCCAGCGCATAGCCGAATACACCAACCAGTACACCCGGCGTGACCAGGTCATGCCAGCCGCGCGCGGCGGCCAGTGCGGGTGCAGTAGTCGCGCCCAGTATGGCCGCGTTTGACGCAGTGACGAGTTCCGGCAGGGTCAGCTTGAACAGGCGGCCTACCGCCAGCAGCACCAGCAGGTGCACGCTCAGCAGGATCAAGACCAGCACGATGAGGAGAGGGGCGATCTTGACCATGGCGACGAGGTCTGCACCGGCCGCAATGGCAGCGAAAAACACGAAGGCGAGTCCGACGCCGAGTTGAAATCCGCCGTGCAGTTTCTCCATCCAGTCCGGGAAAGCTGTGGCAGCGATGAGTGCCAGCCCCGTGATGATTGCGTAGCGCAAACTGGGCATTCCGATTACGCCCGTGATGGCATCGCCGACAGCAACAAACGTAATCGCGACGGCCAGAGCCAGGGTGAGGCTCATAGCGCTTATACGTTCGCCCTTGTCTACCGCGACCGCCTCCTCCCCGTGTTCGTGTTTGGTGTAGTACTTCGCGAGCCAGTTCAGACCGGGCAGCAATGCGAGCACGCTCAGGAAGACAGCGCTGAACAGATTGTCCGTTGCTGTCGCGGCGGAGAAGAATGACGCATCGCTGCTCAGTCCCGTGATCTCGCCCAGGGCCGCATAGTTCACAGACCCACCGATGTAAGTGGAGGCAAACAGGCCCGCGATCCCGGCCTCGCGAAGCGCGGGGTCGATGTCAGCCGCCGGCGCCAGCGAGCTAAGGTCGAGCAGGCTGACGGCGACCAGTACCCCGACAACCGTGCCGACACTTGCGATCAGAAACGCGCCAGTCATGCGCGTCGTTTCGAACAGCATGTGCCGCAGGTTTGCTTTGAACAGGAACAGTGGAATCAGCACGGGCACGAAGTAGCCGAAGACGAAATCAAAGGCCGGCGCCGAGTGCGGGATAATGTGCAGGTTCGCTGCTGCGATCGCCGCCAGGATCGCTATCACGGCACCGGTCAGGTGAGAACCAAAGCGGGTCTTCTCGGCCAGGAACGCGCCACCCGCAATGACAAAGAGGGCAGCAATCAGGGCAAAATCGTTGTCGGGGCTGATCAGGGTCATGCGTTCGCCGCCTCTGTTAGAAAATGACTAGCCCGTGTTTTGCAGGCCATGGGCGATGCCGTTCACCGTGGCGAGCAGGGCATCGAACACCTCGTTATCTTCGTGGTTGGTTGCGCGCCAGCGAGATAGCAGGTCGACCTGCATCAGGCTGATCGGGTCGACGTAGGGGTTGCGCAACATGATGGCACGCTGCAGCGTGACATCACCCTCGAGGATCGACTCGTGCTCGGAGTGGTCCAGAATGAGGTCTCGAGTGAGTTCGAACTCGGCGCGGATTTTGGGGAAGAACTGCTCGTGGAGTTCGTCACCCGCGAGCCGCGAGTACAACTCCGCAATACCAAGGTCCGACTTCGCGAGCACCATTTCGGCGTCGGCAACCAGTGAACGCAGGAAGAACCATTCGCGGAACATGTCGCTGAATGCTTCCTTGCCGTGCTTGTCGACCGCTTTGGCAAGCCCGGTTCCAAGACCGTACCAGCCCGGGAGGGTGAAACGCGCCTGCGTCCAGGCGAAGACCCAGGGAATTGCCCGCAGGTCCTCGATGCTCGATTGCGAGCGCCGGGATGACGGGCGGGAGCCAATGCGCATTCGCTGGATTACGTCCAGGGGCGTCGCTTTGCGGAAGTAGTCGTAAAATTCCGGTGAATAGTAGACGAGCTTGCGGTAGGCCTTGCGACTTTCTGCCGCGATATCGTCCATGATGTCGTGCCACTCGGGCATGTCATTACCGCGATGGCGCGGCATGGCGGTCGCAAGTGCAACCGAACCTGTGATTTGTTCCAGCGTACGCAGGGCAATGCCGCGCAGACCGTATTTTTCGTTGATGATCTCGCCTTGCTCGGTAACACGCAGGCGGCCGTTGACCGTGCCCGGCGGTGCGCCGAGAACGCTGACGTGTGTCTTGCTGCCACCTCGGCTAACCGTGCCGCCGCGGCCATGAAACAGCGTGAGCTCGATATCCTCGGACGACATTGCGTTGACAAGCATTTCCTGCGCGTTCTGGATTGCCCATCGAGACGACGCCAGACCGCCATCCTTGTTGCTGTCGGAATAGCCGATCATGATCGTCTGCCGATTCTTGCGGCGCTTAAGGTGATCCCGATACAGGTCTGAGCTCAGCAGTGCCTTGAGTATGTCCGGACCGGCATGCAGATCGTCAACGGTCTCGAGAAGCGGGGCCACATCGAGCGGCACCTCGCCACGGCGATTGTGGAGCTCACCCCACTGGGCCAGCAGGAGAACCGACAGGATGTCGTCCGCGCCTTCGGTCATGCTGACGATAAACGGGCCGATTGCACGTTTGCCGTACTTGCGACGACAGAAGGCGATGGCCTGGAATACCGCGATGGTCTTGCGCGCCTGGGTACTGAGCGTCATTGGTGCGTTTTCACGGGTGTTGATCGCATCAATAATGCGCTCAGCCCGCTCTGCCGCCGGCAACTCGAGCCAGTCGTCTTCGCCCAGACATTCGCCAATAACTTTACGGTGTACCTCGGCATCCTGGCGGACGTCGAGTGTCACCATGTGGAAGCCGAATGTATGAATGCGACGCAGCAGGCGCTGTACGAGAAACAGCCCGGCGTGCCGACCCTTGTTGAATGCGAGACTCTCGGCGACCAGTTCTATGTCTTTAACAAGCTCTTCAACTTTCTCGTAAGGGTAGACGTCGTCGTCGTAAGTCGACTGCAGGCGCGCCTGCACCAACCGCAGAAAAACGCGGTAGGGCATCTCACGATGACGTGCAGGCACGGCATGGTAAGCGTTCGGAAAAATGCCGCGATATTCCTCGATCTTGTCGAGCATGCCCTGGCCAAAGCTCGCGCAATCTTCGGATTGGCTGAGCTTCGCGGCAATCGCGGCACATTCATTAAAATACAGATCGAGAATCAGCGAGCGTTGCCGTGCCAGCGTTGCTCGAATCGTTTTGGCGTTGACGTTTGGGTTGCCGTCCATGTCACCGCCGACCCATGAGCCGAAGTTCACGATGTTCGGTATTTCGAGCTGCTTGGCCTCTTCCCCGTAGATCCTGTCGAGAGCCGAGCGAATGTCTTCATAGAACGGGGGCATTGCCCGGTACAGCACATCCGTAATAAAGAACAGGACGTGCTCCAGCTCATCGGCCACGGTCATTTGCTCAGCCGAGTGTTCGGCGGTCTGCCAGCCGGTGGTGGCGAGCAGGCGAATGTTTTGCAGCGCTGCCGTCGTTTCCTGCGGCGTCATCGTCGGATTCAGCAAATCGACGAGGTGTTTAACGATGTTCTGTTCCTTGCGCAGCATTGTGCGGCGCGTGGATTCGGTAGGGTGCGCCGTGAACACCGGTTCGATGGACATCGAGTTGAGGAGGTCCTGCACATCATCAATGGTCTTGCCCGACGCTTTTAACTTGATCAGTGAGTCTTCGAGACCGCCGGGCTGGTACATCCGCACGTCGCGCAGGTAGTCGCGGCGGCGGCGAATGCGGTGTACTTTCTCGGCCGTGTTGACCATCTGGAAGTAGGTCGAAAAAGCACGAATAATCTGTGACGCGGTTTTGGGATCCAGTTCACCTACGAGCGTTGCGAGTTCCTCACCGGGCTTCTCGTTGCCCTCGCGACGACGAATGGCTCGCAGGCGGGCGTTCTCGACCAGCTCGAAAAGCTCGGGGCCGTTTTGTTCCAGGATGAGATCGCCGACCATGGTGCCGAGCGTACGGACGTCGTCACGCAGGGACTGGTCCTTCTCCTCGAACGTGACGTCCTGGCGGCGTAGTGATTTGTGAACACCGGTACTCATCTTCGTGGCTTGCGGCCGTTCCTAGTCCCGGAAATTCTCGTACTGCAGAGGCAGGCCGATATCGCTGTCCTTGAGCATTGCGATGACCTCCTGGAGGTCATCGCGTTTCTTGCCGCTGACGCGCAGCTTGTCTCCCTGGATGGCGGTCTGGACTTTAAGTTTTGCCGCCTTGATCTGTTTTACGAGCTTGCGTGCACGATCTGTATCGATACCGCGGCGCATGATGACTTTCTGTCGCGCTTCACTGCCAGAGAATTCCGGTTCCTGCTCCTCGAGGCAGCCGAGGTCGATGCCGCGTTTCGCGAGTTTCTGGTGGAGGATGTCCATCATCTGTTTGAGTTGGAAGTCCGACTGCGTTGTCAGCGAGATCACCGCGTCCTCGAGCTCGAACTTCGAGCCCGTTCCCTTGAAGTCGAAACGTGTTGTGACTTCGCGGTTTGCCTGGTCAACGCCATTGCTTGCCTCATGGGCATCGAAGTCGCTGACTACATCAAAAGACGGCATGCATACATCCTTATGACACGAACGTGCAAAGGTACACCTGCACAGCGATGGGTACCACCCCGCGATGCTACCGAAACTCGTAATCCCGACCATATATGAATAAGGCCTGCAGCCTGGCAGGCGCGGAGAATGCAGGGCATGTTTTTCGTTGTGGACCCGGACACGGAGGTCTCTCCGCAGCAGTCGGCAGAGGTGTGGCAGCACCTCTGGGCGATGCGCAATCTCACGCCGGTCAGCGCGATGCTGCCGGCTGCCGTCTCGTCGACGTGTCCGCTGCTACCGGACGAGGTGGCGGGCGGCGTGCTCATGGCATCGCTTACAGCGATTCCAGGCGGTTCGGCCTGGGTGCCCCTGGAGGTAAATCTATCCAGATACATGGGCGACGATGGCGGAATGCGACTCTCCCTTCTCGATGCTGCCTTGTGTGCCGCGGTTGAAAAGGGCGAGCAAGGTCATGACGCGATGCGCTGGTCCTGCGCCGCGCACGACCACGACAGCAAGATCAATCGGCGTCTTGCTATCTTCGTTCGTGGCTGGGGCGATGTTGTCGCGCACCGCGGGGTTGATCCCGAGTCACTGGCGACGCTTCGTGATATGCAGCAACTGGCGGATCATGTTGTGACAGTTCTTACAGCGGCATCCCGCGCGATTGCCGACAGGAACGGCTACTGCCCGGCGCTGGACGTTGCTGGCGCACGCGTGCTGCAGTACGGCAGGGAAATGAATGCGCGCTGGCGACGGGCCGTTGGTGAGAATGCTGTGCGCCATCGCAACCTGCTGACAATGTCTCCCTGGGACGTTTTTCCACGGCAGGAGCCGGCCGATTTTCGCTATACGAACCTGCTGCCGCTGCTGAAATGCGCAAATTCAGTTTCGTTTCGGCGTGACGTTGATATCGGTCATTGGAATGTCAAGGAATTCAAAGGCTTTCATGAAAGGGTAAGCGCGATCTTGCGACATTCCAGCGGGGTTCCCGCGATTGCGAAACAGGTGTGATCTAGGATACGGTCTACCGTCTTTCAGCGCGGCAGCAAGGGGACCCTTTGCAACCGATAACACCTGATGCACATGGCCTAGCGGTACTGCTTCTTACTGCCATCGCGCTGTTTCTCTTTACGCGCGACAACATACCGCTGGAGTCGTCGTCGCTCGCGATCCTGATAATCCTGACAGCAGGGTTCTCACTGTTCCCTTATACAAAGGACGGGATCGTCGAGGTTGGTCCGATGGACTTCTTTGCCGGTTTCGGCAACGAAGCACTCGTCGCAATTTGTGCGCTCATGATGGTGGGCAAGGCACTGGAAACAACCGGTGCGCTGCAACCGCTGGCAAACGTTGTCGGCAGGGCCTGGTCTTCGCGTCCGGTGCTGGCGCTCCTCATCACCCTGGTTGCCGGTGCGATCCTCAGTGCGTTCATGAACAATACGCCGATCGTCGTGTTGCTCATGCCTATCATTGTCGGTGCGTCGCTGCGCTCCAAGTTCGCGGTGTCGGGTGTCATGATGCCAATGGGTCTGGCCACGATCATCGGTGGCATGTCGACGACTATCGGTACGTCGACGAACCTGCTCGTCGTGGGTATCTCCCGCGACATGGGTATGCACGAGTTCTCGATGTTTGAGTGGGTGTTGCCGACAGCGATTGTCGGTGGTGTTGGCCTGCTGTTCTTGTGGCTGGTCGCGCCGCGCCTGTTGCCTGATCGTACGCCGCCGATGGCTGATACCACGCCGCGAATCTTCAGCGCGCAGCTGCACGTTAAAGAAGACGGTTTTGCCAATGGCAAGTCGCTGTCCGAAGTCCTGGCCAAAGCCGATGGCAACCTGCGTATCGACAAGATCCAGCGGACCGAGTCCCTGTTTCTTGCCAAGTTACCGTCGGTCATTATCCAGCCGGGCGACCGCCTGTTTGTGAAGGACTCGCCCGAGAACCTGAAGCATTATGAAAGCCTGCTTGGGGCGACGCTGTTCAACATGTCCGACATCGAGCACCCGGTAGACGATGAAACACCGCTCAAGGACGAAGGCCAGCAGCTGGCCGAGGTCGTCATCACACGCGGCTCGCCGTTGCACTTACGCAGCCTCGCCGCGGCCCGCTTCACCAGCAGTTATGGACTGTTACCGCTCGCATTGCACCGCGCGCGTGCGCCAAGTTCGCAGGTTACAGGCGACCTGAACCTGATTCGCCTGCGCGCCGGTGATGTTCTGCTGGTTCAGGGAACGCGTGAGGCAATCGCGCAACTCAAGGACAGTGGTTCGATGCTCGTGCTCGATGGCACGACCGACCTGCCACATACGCATCGCGCGAAGCGTGCACTGGCAGTCATGGGTTTGGTCGTACTTGCGGCCGCGCTCGGCATCATGCCGATTTCGGTTAGCGCCCTCGTCGGCCTCGGCCTCATGATTGCGACAGGCTGTCTCACGTGGCGGGATGCGGCCACCTCGTTGTCGATTCCTGTGGTTATGATCATTGTCACGGCACTGGCGCTCGGCAAAGCCCTGGTTGGCACGGGCATGGCGGACTATCTCGCGGTTTCGTTCGTCCTCATGACATCGGCTCTGCCGCCAGCGCTAATCCTCAGTGCGTTCCTGCTGCTCATGACGATCATGACCAACATCGTGTCCAATAATGCCGCCGCGGCCATCGGTACGCCCATTGCTATCAGCATTGCAGCACAGCTGGGAGTCAGTGCGGAGCCGTTCGTCCTTGCCGTGCTGTTTGGCGCCAACATGAGTTTCGCGACACCGTATGGCTATCAGACTAACCTGCTCATCATGACTGCCGGCGGCTACAAGTTCGCCGACTTCCTGCGGGTTGGCATTCCGCTAACTGTCATTATGTGGATAGGGTTCTCGGTCATCCTGCCGTTTCTCTACGAGTTGTAGTGTCGTCCTGGGGTTGACGGCTGCCACAGCAGCGGGAATACTCGAGCACATGAATGCTCACACGATCAACAACTGGTGGTGGCTGTCCTTAAACGAGGGGGCGGTTGGCTGATATTTAGCTGAGCAAAGCAAAATCCAGAAGCCCATCTCTGCCAAAATCAGGGGTGGGTTTTTTTTTGGAGCGGCATCCAGTGGGAGCGGCTCTAGCCGCGAAGAGGCAACAAACATGCAAGCACCGTTCGACATAGCAGCTGACCTGGATACGCCCGTATCGGCGTACCTGAAGCTGAAGTCCCTGAAGCCGCGCTTCCTGTTGGAGAGTGTGGAGGGTGGCGAGCGCCTGGCTCGTTATTCCTTCCTCGGCTTTGGCGATGCGCTCGAAGTTCGCATGGACGACAGTTCGCTGCTCGTTAACGGTGCGTCGCGCGCCCGGCCGCAGAACCAGCAGGAATACCTCGACGCGCTGCGTGATGCACTTGCCCAGGCGCCGCAGCCGCAACCCGCCGACGATCTGCCCTTTGCAGGCGGTCTCGTCGGTGTGTCCGGGTACGATGTCGTGCGTCTCTTTGAGAAGCTGCCGCAGGACACGACCAAGCAGACGAGTGTGCCCGACGCCGCATTCGTTGCGCCGGCCTCATTGCTCGTATTCGATCATGTGACGCGTCGCATTGCCTTGTTGCACGACGGTCCGGAAGCCGAACGTCAGGCGCTGCGGGCCGAAGTCATGAAACAACTGCGCGGGCCGATCCCGGGCAACGGCCACAAGGTGAGTATTTCGCCGGCCGAAGCGAGCTTTACCGAGAAGGAGTTCGCCGAACGAGTGCGGGCCTGCAAGGAATACATCGCGTCGGGAGACATCTACCAGATCGTCCTGTCGGTGCTGTTCCGTGGCAAGACCAACGTTGCGCCATTCGAGGTGTACCGTGCACTGCGGCTCCTGAATCCGTCGCCGTACATGTTCTTTTTCGATTTCGACGACCTGCAGGTCGTCGGCTCTTCACCCGAAGCGCTCGTGAAGCTGAATCACAACACCGCATCGCTGCGGCCGATTGCGGGTACGTTGCCGCGTGGCGCGACGCCGGAGGAGGATGTCGCTAACGAGAAGGCGCTGCTTGCCGATCCCAAGGAAGCCGCCGAACACGTCATGCTCGTGGACCTCGCGCGCAATGACCTGGGCCGTGTTGCCACGGCAGGGACCGTGCATGTAGATCCCTACCGGGCGATCGAACGCTATAGCCATGTCATGCACATCGTCAGTGGTGTGCAGGGCGAGCTCAATCCCGACCACGACCAGTTCGACCTGTTTGCTGCGAGCTTCCCGGCGGGCACCCTGGTGGGCGCACCAAAAGTTCGCGCCATGGAGATCATCGAGAAAATGGAAGGCGTCGGCCGCGGTCTGTACGCGGGGACTGCCGGCTACTTCGGCCTGAGTGGCGACATGGACCAGGCGATTACGATTCGAACGCTCGTTTTCTCGGGCGATGAGTATAGTTTTCAGGCGGGGGCCGGTATCGTTGCCGACTCGGTGCCTGAGCGGGAATACCAGGAAGTCATGGCCAAAAGTGCCATCCTGCGGCGCGCGCTCGAAATTGCCGGAGAGGGCCTGTAATGCATAAGAATTTCGAACACGTGCGGATGCTGCTGATCGATAACTACGATTCGTTTACCTACAACCTCGTGCAGGCATTCGCTGCGATGGGTGCAGACGTCATGGTCTATCGTAACGATGCGATTACGGTTGAGGAAGCGCTCGCGCTCGAGCCGACACACCTGGTGATTTCGCCGGGACCGGGTCGGCCGGAAGATGCGGGTGAGTCGCTGGCGATGATCGCGGCGTTTGCCGGAAAGGCACCGATCCTCGGCGTGTGCCTGGGTCACCAAAGCATAGTGCAGCAGCAAGGGGGCAGGATCGTGCGCGCCGAGCGGCTCATGCATGGCAAGACGTCGATGGTGAAGCACGACGGCAAATCTGTTTTTGCAGGCCTTTCGAACCCGTTCGAGGTCGGGCGCTACCACTCGCTCTGTGCGGAAGAGGAATCGCTGCCGCAGGACCTGGTCGTTACGGCGCAAACCGACCGTGGCGAGATCATGGGCGTGCGCCACAAGACATTGCAGATTGAAGGCGTGCAGTTTCATCCCGAGAGCGTACTGACACCCGAGGGCGATGCGCTGATGGCGAACTTCATGCGTCAGGAGGCGACATGAGCAACAGTCGGGTGCTAGACAGCCTGCTGGCCGGGAGCGATCTCGAGGAACAGCAGGCCTATGACCTGATGCAACAGTTTGCGGCCGGAGACCTGGACCCGGCCTTCGCCGGGGCGTTGCTTGCAGGTCTCCGCGCCAAGGGCGAAACGGCCGATGAGATTCGTGGTTTCGCACGGGCCATGCGTGAGCTCGCCATTCACCCGGACATTCCAGAGGGCGCGCCGACCGTTGATACAGTGGGTACCGGCGGCGATGGCTCGGGCAGTCTTAACATTTCAACGGGCACCGGCCTGCTTGCTGCGGCGTGCGGGTCACGTGTCGTCAAACACGGCAATCGCTCGGTATCGAGTAAGTCGGGCAGTGCGGACATGCTGGAGTGCCTGGGCATGCCGTTGCCGCTGCACGAGAAGGAGGCTGTCGGTTGCCTGCAGGCAACGAACTTCACGTTCCTGTTCGCGCCTGCCTATCACCCTGCGATGAAGGCGGTGATGCCGGTACGAGGCGCGATGGGCGTGCGCACGGTGTTTAACATTCTTGGACCGCTAACCAACCCGGCATCGACGCCGTTTCAACTGATCGGCGCTTATAGTCGTGACATGGCGAAGCTCATGGCAGATGCGCTGGCGGGTCTTCCGATCGAGCGCGCCTTTGTTGTGCACGGCGAACCCGGCTGGGACGAGGCAACACCAGCGGGAGAGTTCTGGCTCTACGACGTAACACCCGGCAATGTCGTCGAGACCAAACGCAGCCCCGAAGATTACGGCATTGCGCGCTGCGCACCGGAGGACCTCGCCGGCGGCGATGCGGAGCATAATGCGCGCGAACTGATTCGCGTTTTTACGGGCGATGACGAGGGCGCGCATCGCGATGCATTACTTATGGGCACGTCACTCGTTCTCGAGGTGCAGGGCACGGCGAAGAACGCGAAGGACGGCGTTGAACAGGCGGCGGCTGCGATCGACGATGGGCGGGCCGAAACATTTCTCGGCACCTTGCGAGCACACTTTAGAGACTAATGAGCGACTTCCTCGAAGGCATGGCGAAAAGCAGCGCGGCGCGAGCCGCGAATGCACCGTCGTTCACGGACGCCGACTTCGACAAACCCGTCGTGCCACTCTCCCTCGATCGCTTCGGCGTCATCGCCGAGATCAAGCGCCGTTCCCCGGCGGAAGGCCCACTTTCCCCGGGGGGGGACAGTCACCTTTCAGGGGGGGACAGTCACCTTTCGGTGCGGGCCCGGCAGTACGCTGCCGGTGGCGCTGCGGCCATCTCGGTACTCACCGAGCCGAGCCGGTTTGACGGCGAGTTGGCACACCTGGAGGAAGTCGTCGCCGCGGTGCCGACAACGCCGGTGATGCGCAAGGATTTCCTGGTCGAGCCGGTGCAGGTTCTGGAGGCACGCAAGGCAGGCGCCAGTGGTGTGCTGCTGATTACGACAATGCTGGATGATGCCAGGCTGCGAGCAATGCTCGACTGCGCCTGGGAACACGGGATGTTCGTACTGCTGGAGTCGTTTGATGAAGAAGACCTCAAACGCTCTGCGCGCTACCTCGACGGACAGGGACAGCTGTTGATCGGCGTGAACACGCGCAATCTGCGGACGCTCGAAGTTGATGGCGACAGGCTGCAAAACTTTGGGCCACTGTTGCCGGAAGCAACTTGCGTGGCTGAAAGCGGCCTGCACGTGCCGGAAGACGCGGCCCGGGTCGCAGGGTGGGGTTACTCGATGGCGCTGGTTGGAACCGCACTTATGCGCAGCGATGATCCTACTCGATTGATCGCAGAAATGACCGATGCGGGGGCGGCGGTATGTTCGTAAAAATCTGTGGCCTCAGTACAGAGGAACATGTGCAGGTTGCTGTCAATGCCGGCGCCGACGCGGTGGGCTTTGTGTTTGCGGACTCTGTTCGCAGGATCGACCCGGCACATGCAGCCGCAATCACAGGTAAAGTGTCGGGCACCGTCAAGAAAGTGGCCGTCATGCTGCACCCGTCGAACAGGGAATGGCAGGAAGTACTGCAGGCATTCACACCGGATGTGCTGCAGACAGACGCCGAAGACTTTGCCGATCTCGATGTACCAGCCAGCGTCGAATGCTGGCCTGTTTACCGCGAGGGGAAAAAGGTGACTGTCACTTTTGCAGAGAACCTCAAGGTGACTGACACCTTTTTGTATGAGGGCGCACGCAGCGGTAGCGGCGAGGCGGTCGACTGGGCCGGCGCGGCAAAAGTTGCAGAGCACGGCAACATGATTCTCGCCGGCGGACTCGGGGTCGAAAACGTCGCGGAAGCCATTAATGCCGCGCGCCCATTTGGCGTCGACGTGTCGAGTGGTGTCGAAACGGCACCCGGCCGGAAGGATTCACGACTAATCAGGGACTTCATTAGTGCAGCGAAAGCTGCGGGGAACAATCTATGAGCACATTGTTTGCTGCCGACGAAGCGAAGTTGCTACTCGACGCAGCCATCAGGGGCGAGATGCCAGACGATCGCGGGCGCTTCGGCCCGTTCGGCGGACGGTACGTACCCGAAACACTTGTACCGGCGTTTGAACGACTGGATGCCGGCGTGCGTGAGCACCTGCACGAGGCAACCTTCCAGGCAGAGTTCCGCAGGGAGCTTCGCGAGTGGGTGGGTCGGCCAACCGCATTGACCTTCGCACCACGCCTCTCCGAGATCTGGGGCGCCGAAGTCTGGCTCAAACGCGAAGACCTCGCTCACACCGGCGCACACAAGATCAACAATGCGATCGGCCAGGCGATTCTTGCCAAGCGGCTTGGTGCAAAACACATCATCGCCGAGACGGGTGCCGGACAGCACGGGGTTGCTTCGGCCGCAGCGTGTGCGCGCGTAGGCTTGCCATGCACTGTGTACATGGGTGCCGTGGATATGGAGCGTCAGGCACCAAACGTCGATCGCATGCACAGGCTCGGCGCTGAAGTGGTGGCCGTCGAGTCAGGCGACAAGACCTTAAGAGCGGCCATCGACGAGGCACTACGAAAATGGGTGACGGACCCGGCGGGCATTTACTATCTCATTGGCTCCGCTGTCGGCGCTCATCCATACCCGTATCTCGTACGTGAACTGCAGTCGGTTATCGGAGAAGAGGCGCGCCAGCAGATGCTTGACCAGGCAGGAGCGCTTCCCGACGTCGCGTTCGCCTGTGTGGGCGGCGGCTCAAATGCGATCGGCCTGTTCTATCCTTTGCTCGGCGACGACATCGAGCTGATCGGTGTCGAGGCGGGCGGTACCGGCCCCGGCCTGGGCCAGAATGCCGCGACGCTCGCGACCGGCACACCGGGTGTATTGCAGGGCACCTACACCATCATCCTGCAGGATGACGACGGGCAGGTGCAGGAAACACACTCGATCTCAGCTGGCCTCGATTACTCGGGCGTCGGTCCGGAACACGCGCTGCTGCAGGCGACGGGCCGGGTGAAGTACATTTCTGCAGAAGACGACGCAGCACTCGAGGCGCTCGAAGAACTCTGCGCTACGGAGGGAATCCTGACTGCGCTTGAGACATCCCATGCCTACGCGGCGGCAAAAGAGTACGCGCAGCAGAATCCCGGAAAGCGTATCTTGATCGGCAACTCGGGCCGCGGCGACAAGGACATGCCCACACTCACCAAGTACCCCGCAAGGACTCGCACCCATGCAGGCGCATGAACGTATAGGCGCGGCACTCACCGCCGCAAATGATGCCGGCCGCACGGCCCTGGTGCCGTTCATCACGGCAGGCTACCCGGAGCCGGCAGATTTCATCACCACGTTGCAGGCGATCGCCGCGGTCGGGGATGTCGTCGAGCTCGGCATTCCGTTTTCGGATCCGATGGCCGACGGCATGACCATCCAGCGCTCGAGCTTCGAGGCGCTGAAAAAAGGCGTCAGCCTCAAGTGGATTTTCGATCAGCTCGATTCAGTCGAGGGCGGGATCGATGCGCCGCTCGTCATGATGTCTTACCTGAATCCGTTGCTGGCGCTCGGTTACGACGAGCTCGCGAAGCGCGCACTGGCTGCGGGCGTGTGCGGCTTCATCGTGCCTGATCTGCCATTTGAAGAGTCAGCCGACCTTCGCGAGGCACTTGATGCGAAAGGACTCGGGCTCATCCAGCTTGTTACGCCAGCCACCCCGGATGAACGGCTGCAAACCTTGTGTGAGGCCTCACGAGGATTCGTGTACGCAGTGACGATCACCGGTATCACCGGCGGTGGAGCCGGCTTACCGGCCGACCTGGCGGGCTACCTCGATAAGGTATCGGGCCTATCGAGCATCCCCGTATGTGCAGGTTTCGGGATTCGTGACGCGAAAGACGTCGCGGCCGTCGGCAAGCATGCCAACGGTGCGATCGTTGGTTCGGCGTTGGTTGAGAGGCTCGAGCGAGGTGAGGACCCCAGGCAGTACCTGGGGTCGCTGCGCAACTGATTACTTGGCGGGAATAGTCGCTTCGCCCCGGTACATGCGGTTGCCGCTACAGTTTGATACCACGTCAAACTCAGCGTCGAACTCGGAGTCGGCGTCGGCTATCTTGCCCCAGGTCGCGATATCCGGATAGGTGTCAACCCACATGAAACCGCCCGTGTCGCCAACGACAGTCGAGACGTAGGAGCTCGTGATCTCGTCGGACCCGCCGGTTGCGCGAGCCCACTTGAGCCACTTCGCATTGACGGCCATTGCTTCTTCCTTGGTATGGCCTTCCTTGAGTTCGCAGGTGAAGACGAGCATGACCGGATCTGCGCTGACGACCGCGGACAGAAGCAGGAACACTGAAGTGACTGTTGCCAGGATTATTTTTCTGTACATGAATTACCCCTTGTTTTCGTTTTTAGTTATTGAAATTGAAGTATAGGAGAAAAGCAGAGTTTTGCTGGTCTGCAACGAGCATACGCGAGATGATTGGAGAATATGAAGAAACTTACTTCCGCCGAAACGATTGTGACGATTACCCATTACCAGAATCTGCTGGCAGCGGAAGGCATCAAGACTGAAATTCGTAACCAACATCTCGGCGGCATCATGGGCGAGATGCCGGTCTTTGAGACCTGGCCGCAGCTATGGATCGTCAACGACCTGGATTTCGACCGCGCGACGCAGCTGATTGAGTCCACAGACTCCGGGCCTTACGGGGCCGCGTGGGCCTGCAGTCAGTGCGGTGAGGAAAACGAAGGGCAGTACGGCGCGTGCTGGAACTGCGGGGTGAGTGCCGACTAAGGCATGCCCCGTGCGAGAAGTGACGTACCGGCTATCTCGCTACGCAGTACCGCAGACACCTTCTCCGGTTGCATCGGACGGCTGATCAGGAAGCCCTGGGCGAGGTCGCAGTTGCAGCTCTTCAGGAACTCAAGCTGCGTGAGCGTTTCGATGCCTTCGGCGGCAACTTCGATATCCAGTCCCTGCGCCATGGCAATGGCCGCGCGAACGATGCGCTGGTGACTGTTGTTATCAACAATGTCGGCCACGAGGTCGCGATCGAGAACGCAGCTGTCGATGAAGCCGTTGTCGAGCGATTCGAACGAGACGTCGCCTGTGCCGAAGTGATCGAGTGACAGCCGCACGCCGAGCTTGCGCAGGTCTTGCAGCGTTTCCATCTCGGTACTGCGCTTGCTGACAACATTGCCGTCACCGATTTCGAGTTCGATGCAACCCGGATCGAGCATCGTGTCCGCCAGCGTCTTCTTCATGACATCCACGAGGCGTTTATGCACGAGCTGCTGTGGCGATAGGTTGATCACGATCGACAGGTCGGGCATTTCAAACTGACGCTGCCATCCGGCGAGCTGGCGGCACGCAGTGCCGATAACCCATTCGCCCGCCGAATGAATCAGTCCACTGCTTTCCAGGATTGGCAGGAAGCGCGCGGGCGCCAACAGACCGAAACGCGGATGCTGCCAGCGCAGCAGTGCTTCGAGTCCGATGAGGCGTCCCGATGTGAGATCGATGCGCGGCTGATAATGCAGAACGAACTCGTCGCGAACCAGCGCGTGACGCAAGCCGATCTCGAGTTCCTCGCGTTGTGCAAGTTTGGTGTTCAATGCGTTTGAGTAGTACTGGAAGCGGCCGCCGCCGTGTTTCTTTGCCTCTAACATGGCGACGTTAGCGGCTTTGAGCATGCGTGCAGCTGTGTCGCCCGCGTCGGGATACAGTGCGATACCGATACTCGGTGTTGCGTACACCTCGCTGCTGCCAATCTCGTATTTCTCTGAAAGGACGAGCAACAATTTCTGAGCTGCGGCGGCGGCATTGCCCGCCTCACCGAAGTCTTCAAGACAAACGACAAACTCGTCGCCACCCCAGCGCCCGGTAAAATCGCCGATACGCAGGTTGCTCTTCAGTCGCTCGGCAACCTGGCGCAGCAAGGTGTCGCCAATGTCGTGGCCGAGTGTGTCATTAACTGATTTAAAGCGATCGAGACCGATAGTCAGTGCGGCAAGCGGCGCACCCTTGCGCTGGCTGCGGCCTATCGCCCGCGACAATTGCTCGGTAAAGAGGCTGCGGTTAGCAAGGCCCGTCAGTTCATCGAACTGCGCGAGTTTCTCGAGTTCGGATGTGCGATTCGTGATCTCGGTAATATCGCGGAACGTGATCACGCCGCCTACGAGTTCGCGGTTGCCATCGAAAAGTCCCTGACCGTTGATGCTGAGTACAGCGTCGGGCTGTTCGGGCGTGCGGTAGATCGCCACCTGGTCCGCAAACTTCTCACCGTTGCGCGCGCGCATGAGAGGAAGTTCGTGGGAATTACGGTAATTGTCACCGTTGCCATCGATACAGCAGAACGTCTGTTCCCAGGTTGGGTCCGGTTGCGTGCGCGGACCGAGGCCGAGGATGGATCTGGCCGCCGGGTTGATATCCAGTACGTGCCCGGCGTCATCAACAATGATCGCGCCGTCATTAATATTGCGAAGTATCGACAGGACCGAGACATCGGTTTCGGACAGGCGCCGCTGCAGGCGGCTGCGTTGCACCGCGTGGTCGAAAATAGCGTCCTGGGCTTCGACCGTAATGTGGTCGATGCACACATAGCCCTGTGCGCCGGCGCGCAGGGCGGCCATGCCGCGATGCTCATGTTCTTTTTGGGTCAGCGCTACGACCGGATACGGGCTTAGTGACTGGATCAGTTCACCGAGCGTCTGTCCGGACTGGGCAATCATAGGACCCGCCTCGAGCAGTATCAGGTCGACGGTACTGGAGGCGTCCTGCGGCAACGCGAGCGAATTGCTGCGCGTCAGCATCGTGCAGCAGGGCAAGGTCTCGAGTTCGGAGAGGTATTCAGCGGCAAATTCACCGCGGCCCAAATAAAGAATGGAATGACCGGACATCTAAAAAACCGCAACTGTCAGGGGCAGCTTGGCCGTGGATAAATCGCTTTGATTATCGTGCGGACAAGTTTGAAAACGCGCCATATGTTGTTATCGAGGTTCGTTTAGGCCAATCGCATGATAACAGAATAGTAAGAAAAGACAGTCGCTTAAGCGATTTTTTTACCGTTTGGACGGGACAGATTCAAACCCCAGGGTCGCCACAGGCATCCAAAGGTCAAGATAAAGGGAGAAAAGCCATTTGGAAGCGCTTTTGACTGTGGCAGGCAGCGACTATAGTCGGGGAATGGCAAACGCCGACACCAATATAGCCGTAGACGAACAGGCCTGGATACTTAAGGCACAGCGAGCAGATGCGCGGGCATTTGAGGTCCTTTATCGACTGCACGTGGACAAGATTTATGGATTGTGTCTGCGCATGACGGGCAACGTCAGTGAGGCTGAAGACTGCACGCAGGAAGCGTTCATCCAGGCCTGGAACAAGATGGCGAAGTTCCGCGGTGACAGTGCATTTGCGACCTGGCTTCACCGCATTGCCGTTAACGCAGTTCTGGGCAGGATTCGCAAGTCGAAACGGGAGCAGGACAGGATTCAGGCCGTTTCGGATGTGCAACCGGCCCGCGTAGTCACCGGCGATACCGGTGAGCTGCGGGACCTGGCAGCGGCGGTAGACAGATTGCCCGAACGAGCACGACACGTTTTCGTCCTCAACGCAGTCTATGGCTACAGCCATGAGGAAGCCGCCGGGATGCTGGGCATCGCCGCCGGTACGAGCAAAGCACAATTGCACAGGGCAAGGAGGCTCCTGATGCAACAACTTGAAGAGCAGGGATTTACAGCATGACTGAAGAATTTGACGACAAACTGGACCGGGCCGCACGGCAACTCGCAACGGAGATCGCTCCGGAGCGCGACCTCTGGCCTGATATCGCCACAGCGATAACACAGCCGAGGCGTTCGCGGTGGACACCCATGTTCGCGCAGGCCGCGGCGTTAGTGTTGCTGGTTGGCGCATCGTCGGCGATCACCTACGTTTCTGTGAAGAACGACAGTCAGCCTGTCGTGTCGATCGAGCCCGAGCTTGTTTTCGAACAGACGTCGTTCGGCGCCAACTACAATCTCGGACCGGGCTTTCAGGATGCGCGCAACAGCCTGCGTGCCGAGCTGGATGTCGAGCTGATGCGCCTGTCCCCCGAAGCGCGCACTAACATCCAGGAAAACCTCGACCTGATTCACACGGCGATCTCGGATATCAATGTGGTACTCGAAAAAGAGCCTGAGAATGTCTTGTTGCAGCAAATGCTGCTACGAGCCTATCGGGAAGAATTGACGTTGTTGAGTAGGGTCGGTGGCCTGACGCGCAATTTAACGATGAGAAACGATATTTAGTCGGCGCATTGTCGGCTGGAGTATGAAGAGAGAATCATGATGAAAAGACTGACTGTAATTTTGCTGGGCACACTGATAGCGCTGCCCGTTGTAGCCGAAGAGGTTGACCGGACGGTCGATGCGGCTGCCGACGGCCACGTGCACGTATCCAATATTGCCGGTGAGGTCACGATCAGCGGCTGGTCCCGTAATGAAGTCGAAGTGACCGGTGAACTGGGCCGCGACGTCGAGGAACTTATCGTGGAGCGCGATGGCGACAAGGTAACGATCAAGGTCAAGGTTCCAAGGAAAGGCGGTCGTGGCATCGATAGTGATCTGCATATCCAGGTGCCCCAGGCCAGTTCGATCGATGTTGGCACGGTGAGTGCTGATATTGACGTAACCGAAGTGCAGGGCGAGCAGAGCCTGAATACCGTGAGCGGAGACGTTAACA